>OICR01000033.1_pt1 | contig 73093 bp, 77 predicted proteins | sample 1581321 | NCBI WGS metagenome assembly OICR01 (sample SAMEA3882557, study PRJEB24775) | human gut metagenome | biome: human-associated habitat; feature: intestine environment; material: feces | place: Netherlands | collected 2009/2010
TAACATTTAGAATGAAGAAGAAGCCTAAAGAAAAAGCTCTAAATTATTTTGATTGTCTTTTTGATGATGAGGAAATAGCCAAACGATTAAAAAAGAAGGCTATTGCACGAAAGAATGAACAGAAGTTAGAAGAAGATAAAAAATTCAGAGAAATATTCCGCTGAACTTGAAGATCAAATGGCAGAACTCGACGGCAAGCAGCTTGACACTCAGCACAGCCTTGAATTGCAGGAAACTGCCATAGACGAAGGCAAGGACGATTTTATGGAGCGTATCCGTGCCATGTATGTGGCAGGCGGTGCAAATTCATACACGAACGTGCTTATAAATTCCTCTGATTTTTATGACGTTCTTATGAGGATAGAGCTTGTGACGAGAGTTGCAAAGCATGATAATGATGAGCTTGAAGATCTGCTTGCTCAGTACAGAGAGCTTGAAAAGACCAAGGCGGAGCTTGATGAGCAGATAAAACAACTCAAGGCAAAGGCCGAGGAATATGCCAAGGAGCAGAAGTCGCTGGCGGACGAGCAGGCGGAGCTGCTTAAAATGGAGCAGGAGTCGGGCGAGCTTATCGAGAAGATAAAGAACGATAAGAGCGACCTTGAGGACAAGTCACAGCAGGTGGACGACAAGTATTCCGAGGTGTCCTCAAAGGCGGCTACCACAACGACTACTACCACGACCACCGCAAAGACCACCAAGAAAGCCGACAGCACAAAGGCTGCGACTACCACCAAAAAGAGCGGCGAAAGCGGCGAGAAAACTACCACCACAAAGAAGTCAACGCATACTGAAAAGCCTGATAACACCACGGCGGAGACCACCACAACCCCTCAGACCACGACCACAGCCAAGGCGACTGAACCGCCAAAGACCACAACAACAGCTGCTCCGGCACCTGAGCCTGATTCGTCAGACAGCTCAAAGATAGACACTGTTGTTTCATATGCAAAGAGCATGGTGGGCGGAGCGTATATTTGGGGCGGCTCACAGTTCGGTGCGACAGACTGTTCGGGACTTGTGATGCTTTCATTTGCACAGGTGGGCATTAAACTTCCACACTATGCGGCGTCGCAGGCTACATATGGCACGACCGTTTCGTATGCAAATATGAAAAAGGGTGACGTTATCTTCTTCGGCGGTGCGTCAATATCGAGTATTTACCATGTTGCTATTTACATCGGTGACGGAAAAATGGTACACGCACAAAATTCAGCCACAGGTATCGTTATTTCTAATGTTGAGTATTTTTCGAGATACAACAACATCACTATAATTAAAAGACTTATATAGCAAAAGGTGCTTGAATATGGCGGTATATATTTTTACACCTGTCGAAAATCAACATAATACGCCATCAAAATTCATATAAAATTACCATTTTGTGAACATTCATTTTCAAACCTATTGACAAAGCTAATTATCTGTGATATAATTAAATCAAATAAAGATTGTAGGCTTTGATAATATTTCCTGTACAACGGCAGGAGCAGTAGGGGGAAGAAAAAATGGATAGTCTTAAAACGTGTTTTTTCGGCGGTTATGATAAGCTTGATACATTAAAATATATCGACACTATAACCAGCGAGATCTATATGCTGGAGTCGGCTATCGAAAAGAAAAAGAACGGCGACAATTTTGTTGTCCCCGGTGAAACGGAAAAGAGAAAGCTCAAAGGTTCGGCTTTGGGCGGCTTTGCAAAACCTGATGTGGACAGCTACATTTGTGCACTTCTTGGCAAGGCGGCTGAACTTCGTCAGAAACTTTGCAGCTGATATTAAGGTAAAAAAATTATCCGCAGCGGTCATTTATCTGACTGCTGCGGATATTTTTGTCTTAGATATAAGTAAAGGCAATAAAAAAATTAATACCCACTTCCATCGGCTGAAATGAGCATTAATTTTTATAGAATTATGAAAGGGATTCTTTGGTATTTGGTAAAACCTAAAGACGAGGAAATGTATCAGCGACTTGGGGAATCGCAGAGGGAAAGAAGATAAAAACCTGACTTTAAGTTTTACCAATTACCAAAGCATTGTTTGTCTCTTGCTGTGATTATATAATACCAGTTCTGTGTGAACCGAATATGAATTTTCGGGAGTTTTTTCGGACTTTTTTGAAAAAAATAAATGTTAATAACCAGTTCATAATTATAAGATATAATGTCATTATTGGGGATCTATTAACGAGGGAGGAAAATTTATGTTTCAGATTCTTGTTGTGGAGGACGATGCAAGCCTGAGAAGGCTCATGTCTGCCGCACTTAAACAGCACGGTTATGTGACGTTTCTTGCAAATGATGGGCTGGAGGCTCTTGACGTGCTGGAGAAAACTAATATAGATCTTATTATTTCAGATATAATGATGCCGAATATGGACGGCTATGAGCTTACAAGACAGCTGAGGAAGGCGGATTATAACCTGCCTATACTTATGGTCACGGCAAAAGAAACTTTCGAGGACAAGCAGGAGGGCTTTTCTGCCGGCACTGACGATTATATGGTAAAGCCTATCGACATAAACGAGATGATACTTCGTGTTGGGGCACTGCTCAGGCGGTCAAAAATGGCGTCTGAACATTCCCTTACTGTGGGAAATTGCGTGCTTGACTATGACGCAATGAGCGTTTCTGTTGACGGCGGTGCGGCGGAAACTATACCGCAAATGGAATTCAAGCTGCTTTTCAAGCTGTTAAGCTACCCTGACAAGATATTCACACGCCGCCAGCTCCTTGACGAGCTGTGGGGAATGGATAAGGACGTTGATGAGCGTACTGTTGACGTTCATGTAAAAAGGCTGAGGGAGCGTTACGGCAGCTGTGAATCCTTTGATATCGTGACGGTTCGTGGTCTTGGATATAAGGCTGTGAAAAAGCAGTAAAGTGCAGACTTAGGGGTGACGGGTTTGGAGAAGAAAAAGAAAAAAAACAAAACAAGTCTGCAATTCAAGCTGACGCTCATGTTCTTTTTTGTAATGCTTGTTTCGGCGTCAATATCGGTGTCGGTGCTCGTTATGGTGTGCAGTCCGATAATGAAAAGCAACGCTGAGCAGCAGCTTGTGGAGCTTTCCATGGCTATGGATCAGCTTGAAGAAAAGGGCGGTTTTACTGTTGATGAGATAGTTTCCATTGTGAACAATTCTGCGTATAATCTGACAGTGGTGGATAAGGACGACGCAAGGGTGCACGCACATCTTGCGGATATTTTGCACAAGGGATATTATGTGTCCTCAGACGGCGTTGTGCCTAATGCTACCATAATCTCGCAGGTCTATGACAAGTATGTTATCATAGACAGCTTTTCAAGCGACAGCGTTTATTGGATAGTGAACCTTGTGGTCATCGTGGCGTTCATGGTGTGTATCGTCATAGGAACGGTGATAACGGCGTTTGTCAGCCGAAGTGTCATCCAGCCTATCCGAGATCTCAGTGCGGCGGCGTCGGAGATAGCAAAGGGAAACTTCAAGGTCAGGGTGCGTGAGCCTACTGACCCTGAATACAGTATACTTGCACAGAACTTTAACAAAATGGCTGAAGAGCTTGCAGGCACGGAAACTTTGAGAGGTGACTTTATCTCAAACGTGTCCCACGAATTCAAAACGCCCCTTGCGTCGATACAGGGCTTTGCAAAGCTTTTGCAGTCTGACTCCATAACGGAGCAGGAGCGTGGAGAGTACACTCAGATAATCATTGATGAAACATCAAGGCTGTCAAAGCTTTCTTCAAATATCCTCAAGCTCACAAAGCTTGAAAATCAGAAAACTGTGGGCAAAAAGACAAGGTTCTCACTTGATGAGCAGATAAGAAAGATACTTTTGGTGCTTGAACCTGAGTGGTCAAAGAAAAATATCGACCTTGATATCGACCTTGAGGACATCATGTATGTGGGCAGTGAGGAGCTTATGGCTCAAATATGGCAGAACATAATAAACAACGCCATAAAGTTCACCCCTGAGGGCGGAAAGATAAGCGTAAAGCTTTTTAGAAACGAGAAGAACATATCCGCAGAGATATGGGACAACGGCCCGTCAATATCCCCTGAGATAAAGGAGAAGATATTCGATAAGTTCTATCAGGGCGACCGCTCCCGTGCAACAGAGGGCAACGGTCTTGGACTGGCACTTGTCAAAAGGATAATCGAGTTGTCTGAGGGCAGCATCGAGGTGGAAAACGATATGAAAAAAGGCGGCGTTTGCTTTCGCATAAGCCTGCCGTATCTTATAGAAGATATGATGTGATATAAAACATAAAAGGAGCAGCTTTTTGACTGCTCCTTTTTGTTTACTTCTTTGTTGTAACGGTCTTGACAGGCGACCATGCACCTGTGTATTTCTTGCCCTTGACAATGGTGTAGCTGCGTACTCTTACCCAGTATTTCTTCTTGCCGCTGAGCTTGGAAATGGTCTTTTTGTCGGTTTTCTTTTTCGTTACCTTGACGGTCTTAGCCTTTGAGAACTTTGAGTTTTTCGCATACTGTATCTCGTAGCCTGTTGCAGAATCTTTCTGAACATAGTCGATATAGAAAGCCTTTTTCTTTGCGGTCAGTTTCTGTATCTTCTGCTTTGCAGGGTTTATCTTGAAAGTCTTTGTGAGCTTGCCTGTGTATTTGCCCTTGCCTGTTACCGTTATGGTAGCAGTGCCGACCTTTTTGTTGTTTGAGTATTTAACAGTGTAGTCCTTGTTCTTTTTGAGCTTTGTTGAGCCGACCTTTACTGTAACAGAAGGTTTTATTTGCTTGCCTGTGAAAGCATATGTGCTGCCGCAGGTTATCTTGCCCTTTGAAAGGGACTTTTTTGTAACAGTTGTGCTGCCGCCGTTGTTAGAACCACTGCTTGAGTTGTTTCCGCTGTTGGAAGAACTGCTGTCAGAGCTGCTGCCGCTTGAGGAGTTTCCTCCGCTTGTGCTGCTGTCTGAACTGCTGCTTGAACTGTCGTCCTTTGTAGGAGTGCCTGTGACTGTTACGTCAACGCTGACAGCTGTGGAAGTATTGCCGCCAATATACACTGTGACGGTGGCTTTTCCGCCTGATACGCCTGTGATAGTTCCATCAGCTGCAACTGTGAGCACGGACGGGTTTGATGAAGTGAATGTCAGGCATGACGGGTCAAAGCATGTGCCCACCCATGTAAAGCCAGGGTTTCTCGTCCATACTTCAAGCTGTGTGCTCTCGCCCTGCTTGATGTCAGTGTTGCCGCTGATTATCAAAGAAATGTTCCCTACAAGGTCAACTATCTCGGCGGATTCTGATACCTTGCTGCTGTATGACGATGCCTGGATCTCAGTGTCGGCAGCTGTATCACCAAAGCACTGGACCCAGTATTTTGTGCCGTTTACTTCAACGCAGCCGATACCAACGCTTGTGTATGATGAGTAAAGTATATTTGCTTTGTGTCCACTGGAGTTCATCCAGCTTTTCATGACGTTTTCAGCGTCTGTCTGACCGGCGGCTATATTTTCTCCACGCATTTTTCTGTTTGCAGCGTAACATATATCGCCGTTCGGTCTTACATGATCGAAGTAGAGGGAGGTTTCAGCCGCTCTGTACATTGCAGTATCAAGCAGACCCTTGTCCATTTTCAGCGGTGAAAGACCGTTTGCAGCACGTTCCTTGTTCACAATGTCAAGGACTTTGAAAGCCTCGTCGTAAAGCTCGTCATAGCTTATTTTTACTTTGACCTGTTTGCCTTCATCAAAGCTTGTCACGCCGTAAGAACTATAGGATTTTTCGCCATAGACCGTGATAGGCGTTATCACACAGGAAAGTGCAATAGTGAGCGACATCAATGCCGCAATAATTTTCTTCATTTTATATTTCTCCCTTTATAAATTTTGCAAGCGACACCTCATTGGCTCGCTCATATGATAATTATACACCCATTGTGCCGCCACTGCAAGCTTATCCGCCCCATTTCGGCGAATTGCATATCACCTCTGCTGTAATTGTATACAATTTGCCGACAAAAAAAGACAAGGCACATAAAACCGTACCTTGTCTGTTGTGTGACCTTATTAGAACAGACTTGCCACAAAGCCTGCTGCCACGCCGAAAACATAAAGTATTCCCATTATGGCAAAATTTTCTTTCATGTTGTGCTTGTTTGTCTTGAAAAGCACCAGCAGTCCAACGCCTGCCCCAGTGCAAAGACCTGCAATAAGAGAACCAAAACTTACAACGCCCTCTATATAAAGCTGTGTAAGAACAACAGACGCCGCACAGTTCGGTATAAATCCGATAATGCCTGCTATGAACGGCTGAACGATACTGTCAGACATAAGCAGGGTCTTTACAGTGTCCTCGCCTGCAAATTCCATTATCGCACCGAGAATGAGATTTACCACAAATATGAAGAGTATGATATGCACAGTGTGGTGCAGTGCCGAATGGATTATGCTGTGGTGCTCACAGTCGCAGTCCTCGCATATCTCCTTGAAAGGCTCTTCGTCCTGCTTTTTGCCCATAAGCTTTAAGATAAGGTCAACAAGCACGCCTGCGATTATCGCAACCACTACCTTGATAAGGATAAGCTGCCACAGCTTGCCTGCAAAGGCAGGGTTCGCTATCATCATCGGTATAGCCTCGTCGCTTGTGGCAAGGTAGACCGCAATAAGCGTTCCCATTGTTATGAGCCTGCCTGAGTAAAGGTTCGACGCCACAACGGAAAATCCGCACTGCGGCACTGCTCCAAGTATACTTCCTCCTATCGCACCAAAAGGTCCCATTTTTCTAAGAGCCTTTCCAAGCTTGTCGGCAGAACGATGCTCTATATACTCGATAAGCAGGTAAACACCGAAAAGAAAAGGAAGGACTTTAAGGCTGTCTATGAAAGCGTCAAGAAAAACGTCGATCAAAGTTTCAAACATTATATCTATCTCCTGTAAATTATCTATGGTTTTAAAACGGTCTTTATGTCAACTCGACTATTATACAATATTTATTCAGCCTTGTCAATCTTATGTTTATATGATAATCTGTTCATTTGTTTACCCTTTTCAGCGACAAAAAACGGACGGTCTTTACTCCGTCCGTTTGATATTTTTATGTCTATACAGAACGCTTTGTAAAGCCGTCCCATGCGGTGAGTAGGAACACCACCATGTGTGCGACAAGAACGCCCACGGCAAATGTCACGCTGTGCTGAGCAAATATTGAGTAGCCCTGTGAGATAGAGGAAAGGTCTGTGTTTGCGAACACAAGGAATCTTGCCCAGTCCTGTCCAAGCTGACCCAAAAGCTGTGTGACCGTTGAGCCTATGCACATTGTGAATACGCTGACGCCGATAGCAAGAGCCGTGCTCCTTACCAGTGATGAAATAGCAAACGCCAGTGTTGACATTACCACCATTTGAACGCTTTTCAGCAGATATTGCTCTGCGGCATAAAGCAGTGTAGGCATTTCCTTTACCTCGCCGCCGCTCACATACATATATGGTACAGAGAAACCGTCAAAGCCGTGCATTAGTCCTGTAATAGGTATCATCACCACGAAAAGTATTGCAAGCATTATATAGCCCACTGTTATAACAGTAAAGTATTTTGACATCAGTATCTTCCAGCGTTTCACAGGGTTTATAAGCAGGAACTTGATAGTTCCCTGTGAAAATTCAGAGGATACAATGCCGCCTGCGATAACGATAGCAAGAAGTGCCACTACCGTTACAAGGGAGGTGCTTGTGAGGAACACTGTCCAGAATGTTATCTGCTCAGGCTCGTTTGTTTCAAACAGCGTCATTTGGTTTGCTGTGTTGTCGAGCTTATCATTGTCAAGCTGATAGAGTGTAAGTTTTATATTATCCTCAAGCTTTGCTCTGCTGTTCTGACCGTCAGACTTTGCGTCGCCCATTGTGGCAATGGTGTTTTTTGCGTTTGAAACGGTCATGATAAGATCGTTTTTCTTCTCGTTTGACTTGTCAAAGGAAATATCGTTGTCGAGCCTGTATTGATATTCCCACTTTTCGCCCTCTGTGAGTATGTCATTATCCAGCCTGTATTGACAGAAACCACGCCAATCGTTGTCGTCAAGATACTTCTTTATCCCTGACATATCGCCAGTGCCGTCTGCAAACACGGCTGACAGTACATCATATCTCCAATCATCGCTGTCGATATCGTTGTCGATAAGATATTGCCACATTGCGATCTCGTTAGGGTCGCCGTTTGTGTCTTTGAGCCAATCTATGGTTTGCTGATAATCACCGGTTGCGTCATAGCTTGAATAGTTATTGCTCTCCATATTGTGCTTTGCAAAAAGTGCAATGCCTGAAAGTCCAAGTGCACATATTATTATAAGCACGATCATTATTTTTGTGGATAGCTTTTTGAAAACCTTTATGTACTCGTTTTTCACAAGTCTGAAAAATCTAGCCAATCTGTACGCCCCCTTCCTTGCCGCCTGTAAGCTCGATAAATACGTCCTCAAGCTTTTTGTTCTCTCTGCGGTGAACAGTGTAAAGTGAAACTCCGCCCTCGATAAGCTCCTTGTTCACCGAGGCTATCTTTTTCTTCTCTATGTCCGCAGGGATAGAAAGGACAACTGCACCTGTTTCCTTGTCGATACGCTTGCCCTCGTCTGCGAGCATTATAAGACCCATAGCCTTTTGCGGGTCGTCAACTTCAAGTACATATTCAGCCATTGAGCTGTCAGACTGTGAGATAAGCTCCTCCATTGTGTATGAGCCTATCATTTTTCCGTTTGCGATAATGCCAACTCTGTCGCACATCATTTCCATTTCGCTCATGAGGTGTGAGGATACCACAACGCAAGTGCCTTCCTTGTGAGCAAGCTCTTTGAGCACATCACGAAGTTCCTTTATACCCTGCGGGTCAAGACCGTTGGTAGGCTCGTCAAGTATGAGCAGCTTAGGTTTGTGGAGGATAGCCTGTGCAACGCCAAGTCGCTGACGCATACCGAGAGAGTATTTCGACACCTTGTCATCAATGCGGTTTGAAAGCCTTACAAGCTCCACCACCTCTTTGATACGCTCTTCCGTTACGCCCTCTCTCATTCTTGCATACTGACGGAGATTTTCCATTCCAGAAAGATACTTGTACATTTCAGGGTTCTCAACAATGCCGCCCACGTTCGCCATTGCTCCCTCAAAGTCTTTTCTTATATCCTTTCCGTCAATGGATATCTCACCCTCGTCAAGCTGCAAAAGTCCCACCGCTATCTTTATAGTCGTGGTCTTTCCTGCACCGTTAGGACCGAGAAAGCCGTAGACCTCGCCGCCGTAACATTCCATGTCGATACTGTGAAGTATCTGCTTTTTGCCAAGGGTCTTGTTAAGCCCCTTTATCTTCAGAATAGTATCACTCAACGCTGTCTGCCTCCTCGCTGTGGGAATTTTCTTCACTGCCTGAGCTGTCTGCACTGTCTGCCAAACTGCTGTCTGAAATTACCTCAGACTCAGCCTTGCTCTCATCAGCCACGCTGTCACTGTTGTCATCATCAAAGCTGTAATCCTCGCCATATCCGTAGTCGCTGGACGTTGCTATCTTCCAGCCGTCAGAGGTACGCAAAAGATAAAATTCAGCATTTTCATAACTGAAAATCGCCTTGTATGAAGATGTGCTAGGCTCATAGTTGTCGGAATTTGTGTAGTTGCCGCTTGTCATGGTGTTTATGCCGCTTGTGGCGAAGAAATTAGGGTCGCCCTTTGAAACGTCATAGCACACATTGTATATCATAGTGACCTTTGCTCCGTCGGCTCCACTCTTGTTTATGGACATTTCCTTTATGTCATATTCCGCCGAGGTTATGTTTCCCTGCTGAGAGAGGGTGTCGGTGTGGTTTATCTGCTCCAGCAGTTCCGACTTTGTCGAGCCGTTCTCGTTGTCATTTGCGGCATAGTCGGTGTAATGCTCGTTCACAAAGTCTGTCCACTGACTTTTCAGCACGTCATTGCCGCCCACGTTAGCTGTTGTCATGTCTGCGATATAGTCCCTCATGGTCTGCTCTATCTCAGGCTTGGAAGTCTTGAACTGGTTGTTTTCATACACTGTGTAGCACACAACGCCCAGTGCAAGAACTCCGCCCAGCACCAGACCTCGGTTTATATTTCTTAGTTTCACAGTTTCTCCTCCTTATGTTCTTTCTTTTTCACGGTTTTCCCGTCAACGCATATAAGTTTATCATATCCCTTTTCCACTGTCAACCGCTTTAAGAAACGTTTAAGATTTTCATAAGACAACCATACAGACCATAAGATACAACCAAATAAAATACGATTTTTTGTTTCAATATTTGTAGGTGCGAACAGTGTTCGCCCGCCTTATTAGCGGCTCTGCAAAAAAAACAAGCAGGCGGCGAAACACGCACGATAACGTCATTTCGCCGCCCATATTGAATGAGGAAATTTATTATCTTTGTTAAGGCGATACTCAGCGGAATAGCTTTTGATCACAAGAACTTTTTCAGATCGTTTTCTGCCTTTTTACGGTCTTTAAGACTTATGCTCCTTACCGCCTTTCTCAGCGGCAGTATCCTAGACGGAACTACCGACAGCATATCAACGTCAAGTTCCAAAAAGACCTCCGTGAGAGTAGGGTCGCCTGCAAGTTCGCCGCATATGCCAGCTTTTATGCCGTTTGCATGGGCATTGTCGCAAACCATTTTTATCATTCTAAGCAGTGCCCTGTGATTTTTCGGTGATACCCTGTCATAACATGGGTTCTGCCTGTCAAGTGCAAAGGTGAACTGCTCAAGGTCGTTAGTGCCAATGTTGAAAAAATCCACCTCTTTGGCTATGATATCGCTCGTCATCACCGCAGCAGGCGTTTCTATCATCGCACCAAGCTTAACGCTGTCTGAAAACTTTTTGCCCTCTTTTATAAGCTCCGCCTTGACCTGAACGATAAGTTCCTTTATTTTTAGTATCTCGCTCACGTCTATGACCATAGGCAGAAGTATGGAAAGCTGTCCGTAGGCTGAGGCTCTGTATAGTGCCCTAAGCTGTGTTTTGAACACATTTTCCTGTTCAAGACAAAACCTTATACCTCGGCAGCCCATTGAAGGGTTACGCTCGGCACTTATCCCCATATAGTCAGGTCTTTTGTCTGCACCGATATCGTAAGTGCCTATTATGACTTCTTTGCCCTTCATTACCTCAAGAGCCTTGCGGTAGGTGTAAAACTGAAACTCCTCGTCAGGAAATGCAGGTCTGTCAAAACACATGAACTCCGTTCTGAAAAGACCTATTCCCCCTGCGTCGTTTTTCACCGCCGCCTCAAGTTCTCCTGAGTTGAGGATATTCGCATATATTTTTATCTCGTGACCGTCACGGGTGATGTTCTTTCTGCCTTTGAGCCTTGTGAGCAGTTCTTTTTTGCGACCCTCAACAGCCTCTTTGTATTCAAGCTGCCTGAGAGTATGTTCGTCAGGCTCTATGTAAAGCGTTCCGCTGTAGCCGTCAAGGACAGCCTCCTTGCCCTCCAGTTCGTCAGAAAGTTCCGTGCCCACATTTACAATGGCAGGTATGCCGAGATTTTTCGCCAGTATCGCAGTGTGTGAGTTCACCGAACCTGACCGTGTGCAAAATCCCTTTATCTTCTTTTTATCCATGAGCAGAGCCTCAGAGGGCATAAGATCTCCCGTACAGATTATGGCGTTCTCTTTCAGCTCAGGGAGCTTGTCGGCACAGTTAAGAATGTGTCGCAGCAGCCTGTTTGAAACGTCCTTTACGTCCGCCGCCCTGCTTTGCATATATTCGCTGTCCATTTGAGCAAGCATTTCCGCAAAACTTCTTGCAGTGCTTGCCACAGCGTAGTCGGCGTTGTAGTGCTCGTCAAGTATCATTGTGCGAATGCTGCCGTCATATTGCTCGTCGGTAATAAGCATCTGATGTATCACGAATATCTGAGCGTCGCTTTCACCAACGCTTACCCGTGCACGCTCATAAAGTCCGCCAAGTTCCACAAGGGCGGCGTTTTTCGCCTTGACATATTTTTTGTATTCAAGTTCTGGGTCTGACACCTTTATCTTGTTGATGATAAATTCGTCACGTTGATAAAAGGTCAGTTTTCCTCTTGCAATGCTGCCGAATACTGATCGTCCCTTTATAGTCATCATGAGCACTCACCCCCAAAACATACCTATCTGATATAATTATATCATCATTTGATTAACGATAAAAGCGAATCGGCGTCTGTTTACGAATTGTTAATAATATTCGTGAATTTGGCAAACGCGCCTATTAAGATTTCAGCAAATTTAACAAATCAGAAACATTTTACTGTCTTATGTTAAATAAAGAATAGTACAATCCCTGAAAAACATATGATTAAAAAGCAACTAAAAAGGGGAGGGGAAGATATGTTTTCAGCACTGCTTGAACTGCTCACAGGGAATTTTCTGTTTTTCGCATTGCACTTTGATAACCGCAGCGTGTTCCCAAAGCCGTTGTCAGCGAAAGAGGAGCGTGAGTGTTTTGAAAAAATGGCACAAGGCGACAAGGCGGCAAAGGATAAGCTTATCGAGCACAATCTGCGGCTTGTGGCACACATTATAAAAAAGTATTACTCAAACTCAGCTGATCAGGAGGACCTTATCTCTATCGGCACTATCGGTCTGATAAAAGCCGTTTCCACCTTCGACCACGAAAAAGGCTGCCGCTTTGCGACTTATGGGAGCAGGTGCGTGGAGAACGAGATCCTCATGCATTTTCGTTCGCAGAAAAAGTCTGCTAACGATATCCACTTTGACGAGCCGGTGGATTCAGATAAGGACGGAAATCAGCTTTGCCTTATAGATATAATCGCAGACGGTGAGGACGTCGCAGATAAAATAGAGCTTTCCATTCGCTGTGAACAGCTCTATCGCTTTATCGAAAGCTCCCTCGATGAGCGTGAAAGACAGATAGTCACACTTCGCTATGGGCTATTCGGTCAGCCGCAGCTGCCTCAGCGTGAGGTGGCAAAACGCCTTGGTATCTCACGTTCCTATGTTTCAAGAATAGAGAAAAAAGCCCTCAGACTGCTTAAAGACCGCTTTGATGAACAGTGATGAGCGTTGACGCAGTAGGGGCGAACAGCGTTCGCACGCTGATTATAATATCATGTCGTGACATTGTTTTAGCACTCGCAAAATCAATATGCTAGCACTCACATGGTGAGAGTGCTAAATTTCAGCTAATGTTCACATTATTTTCACACAATGAACATATAGCAGGGGTATCATAAAGACAATGAAGAAAGGAAATGATACCAATGGAAGAGCAGAATAAATGATAAAAGCTTACAAGATAAATTAAGATATAACACTTCAAGGAGGAATTTATATGTTTGGACTTACACCATTTGAAAGAAAGAGCTACGACCTGTTTAATGCATTCCATGATTTTGAGAATGACTTCTTCGGCGGCAATACCCTCCAGAGTTTCAAGACAGATATCAAGGACGAGGGCGATAAATATGTAATGGAGGCTGAACTCCCTGGCTTTGAAAAGGAGGATATCAAGCTTGATATCGCAGGCAATAACCTTGTCCTCACCGCTGAGCATAAGGCTGAAAATGAGGATAAGAACGATAAGTATATCCGCCGTGAGAGGACATACGGTTCTTATCAGAGAAGTTTCGACCTGACCGGTATCGATACCGATAAGATCGACGCTGAGTATAAAAACGGTATCCTGACCCTTGACCTGCCGAAAATGCAGGAGGTAAAGCCTGAGACCAAAAGGCTTGAGATAAAGTGATCTATGTAAAGCCGAGGCTTTGAATGAGGCGACACCAATGGGTAAGATAATTTGCAATAGGTTTTGCTAACATAAAAAAATCCGTGAGAACCAAATGTTCCCACGGATTTTTTTATGCCTTTTTTTCACGGCTCTTGAGCCATATTTTTCTTATGAGCAGTGCAAATAAAATTCCCACAACAGCTCCGCTTGTGTCAATGAGAACATCACGCACCTGTCCCGCACGCCCCGGTACAAAAAGCTGGTGTATCTCATCGCTCGCCGCATAAACGCAGGAGAACAACGCCGCAAAAAGACTTCTGTAGCCAAGCCTTTTGACCCTCAAAAGATTTATAAAAGCAAGTATTCCCAGCAGTGCGTATTCGCTGAAATGTGCAAGCTTTCTTATGACGAATGTCGCAGTGTCCTTGTATTCTAACTGAGCCTCAGGGTCAAGACTGTCATACATGGGGTTCACAAATTCCACCACTGCGTTGAAAACTGCGTTCGACTGCCTGCTTGACTTGTCGCTGTCATTTGCCGAAAACATAAATATCACTATACACCACAGCACAAGTGCCAACGCTTTGAGTATCATTTTAAGCCTGTTTTTTGAAGTTGTTTTCAATGTAGCCTTTCAGCTCCTCTTTTTTGTTTTCCACCTTTTCGTCTATCACACCGTTAAGTGCAAGCTCCAAAGCAATGCCAATGTCCTTGCCCCTGAACCCCATTTGTATGATATCCTTGCCGTCTATGTCAAGGTCGCAAATGTGAACACATTCGTTGTCCTCTTTTATCTCCATTGCAAACCGTGCAATGCGGTCAAGTTCCAAAAGCTTTTCCTGCCGCTTGTAGTCTGATTGTGCATAGGTGTCCGCACGGCGTACCTCAAGATAATCCATTATAAAATCATAATCATGCAGTGCCATGAACCTCCGCACCGACTTTTTCGTTGCGGCTATCCTGTTGTCATGCTCCCATATAAGCTCATAAATATATTTCGCCGACGCATTGTCTATCCTGAGCCTTTTTAGTATCTTCTCCGCCATGTAAGCCCCCTCGAACTGGTGCTTTTTAAAGTGAGAGATACCGTTTTCATCTACCGTGTGCATTCTCGGCTTGCCGATATCGTGCAAAAGCATGGTCAGCCTCATTAGCCATTGCGGTCTGACATTTTCAACGCTCAAACAAATGTGACCATATACATCAAGAAAATGGTGAGGATTGTTTTGCTTGAAATCAAAACTCTCCCTAAGCTCAGGTATGAACACCCCGATGACCTCACGATAGTCAAGCAAGATACGCCTTACATCTTTTCCGCACAGCAGCCTTTTAAGCTCCGCCGTAATGCGTTCGGCGGAAATGCTTTTGAGCAGTTCACGCTGTGCAAGGATAGCCTTCGCCGTCTTTTCTTCGATAGCAAAGCCAAGGCATGATGAGAACCTCAGTCCCCTTAGTATCCTCAGAGCGTCCTCGTCAAAACGCTTTTCAGGTTCGCCGACGCACCTTATAATGCCTTTTGAAAGGTCGCTTTGACCGCCGTAAAGGTCGATAAGTCCGTCATTTGGCGAATATGCCATGGCGTTCACCGTGAAATCACGGCGTTTTAGATCCTCTTCAAGAGAGCTTTCAAAAGTCACTTGAGCAGGCTTTCTGTGACCGATATATTCTCCGTCGCTGCGATAACAGGTTATCTCCACAGGCTCACCCTCTATCAAAACAGTGAGGGTGCCATGTTTTAACCCCGTTTCAATGGTGCGGAAATTTGCGAAAACTTCAAGCATTTTGTCAGGAGTGCAGTTTGTGCAGACATCGTAATCATGAGGCGTTTTGCCAAGCAGACTGTCCCTTACACAGCCGCCTACGATATATCCCTCATATCCCATATCATGCAGCCTGTCAAGTGCCGTTCTGACAAACTGCGGAATAAAAATATCCAATTTACCGCCTCCTTTTTATGAATTGTGAGAGCCGTTCAGGTCATAATAATCACATGAATATCTCTCAGTTTATTGAACCAAAAACCTCACGCAGAGCACTTCTTGTGCTGACAGGCGTGCTGGGCGGACTTATGCAGTCTACCCTGAACTTACCGTGGCTGGCATTTTTCGTGTTTGCACCAATGGTGCACTGTCTGTCAGCCTGTCATGAGAAAAAGTCTTTCAGACTGGATCTTCTGTGCTTTTTTGCACCATATTACCTTATCCAGCTGACCTTTATGCTCACCATATGGAAAATATGTCCTCTTCCACCCTTTGCGGCAATACCATTGGCAGCCCTTGCGTGGCTTGGGATTGCCCTGTGGGAGTGCATCTTGATGTATCTCCCTCTGAGCCTTTTTCTGCCCATACGTTCCTGCCTTAAACACCGCCTGTCTGAAATAGTGCTCCTCTGCCTGCTTTGCACCGCAGGGGAGTGGTTTCAGGAGAAAACACCGTTTCTGGCATTCCCATGGTCTGCGGCATGGCTCACTGTAACAAGTTCGCCGCTGCTTTTGCAGTCTGCAAATCTCATAAGCTGCCGCCTGACAAGCTTTATAATTTTTCTTCTAAACGGTCTGCACGGCGAGATATACACAAGCAAAAAACGCTTTGCCTATACCGCCTTTGCGTTGCTTTTGCAGGGTGCAAACCTTAGCTATGGACTTTATTCCGTGAACCTCGATAAAAAGCTTGATGATATCTATCCTCAAATAGATGTTATCTGTGCTCAGGACAGCTTGGAGGGCAGGGACAAATCCCGCCGCAGAGCCTTGGATTCAGCACGTTCCTACCTTTCTATAATGGAAAACTGCTGGCGTTGGGGCACTGACCTTGTGCTGCTCCCTGAAACCGCTGTGCCAAAAGATTATGACGAGCAGCTTGACGAGTTCACCCTCATCTCAGATTTTGCCGCACAAAAAGGCTGCACCGTTGTAACAGGCTCGTTTTATCTTGAAAACGGCTGCGACTATAACGCACTTTTCGCCTTTGACGAAAGCGGAAAAGCCGCCACGCCATATCTAAAACAAGTCCTTGTGCCCTTCGGCGAAAAAACGCCTTTCGCAGGACTTTTCCACCTTGATACCATGAGCGAGTGCACCGATAAACGCTATACAAAGCCCCTCACTTCCGACGGCATGACCTTAGGTTCAGTCATTTGTATCGAGTCCATTTTTCCGAGCCTTGTAAACTCACAGAAAGAACAGGGAGCACAGCTCATATGCGTTTCCACCAACGATTCGTGGTTCGGCAAAAGCTCCGCCCGTGAACAGCATTACCGCCACTGCATAATGCGAGCCGTTGAGAACAGAAGATATGTCCTCCGTGCAGGAAACTGCGGAATATCGGCGATAATATCCCCAACAGGCGAGCAGCAGTCCGTAAAATCGGACAAATCAAAAGGTGCGGTGTGGGGAAAAGTTACCCTTATCGGCAGGTAGCAAATCTACCACAGTATGCAAGTTTAGCTGATAGGGCAATCAGCGATCCAACGGGCGAACACTGTTCGCACGTATTTTTTGCACACACTACATGACCCATATCAAGTTCGTGCTTTTACCACTCTATCTCAAAAAGTCTAGCCATATAAGGTCTGTCAAACTTAACAGAAACACAGCCCGTGGCTTTTGAAAACTCGACCGGAGTTTCACTGAAGTCAGGATAAATGCACTTAACCCTTGCGTCAATGCCCTTTAGGAAGTCGATAGGCAGAACGCAGGTATCGCTCTTGCCCTCTCTCCTCCACACGGCAAGATAGGCCTTGCTGCCGTTTCTAAGACCGAGAGATACCCAATCGTCCGAAAATTTGGACAGACCCAAACTCCAGAACGGTACAGCCTCCTTGATGTCAGCCCTTATCTTCTTGTAAACGCTGATAGCCTCTTTAACAAGTGCCTTGCGTTCAGGGTCGATGTTGCCAAGATGACCGCTCTGATGTATTCTCAAAAGCATTGCGTTAATCATGTTGAAAACAACTTCCTCCCTGTCACCTGAGGTGATAGGATAAGCCCATATGGCAGACTGCTCAGGGCAAAGTGCAGTAGGGGAGTTCGCCGCAATGGTGCAGTATTTTTTGTAATCGTCCTGATCTGAGGTGGACTGAATGGAGTATCTTGACAGCATCGCATAATCCATTCTAAGTCCGCCGCTTGAGCAGTTTTCAATAATAAGGTCAGGGTGACGAGCAAAAACGCCGTCAAGCCATTCAAGGTAAGCCTTTTCATGACCCCACAGACCCTCGCCGATGCTGTCGCAGTTCTGCTCAGTGCCTATGCCAGGCTCTATGTTGTAATCCATTTTTATGTAGCCAATGCCGTATTCCGAAACAAGTCTGTCTATTACCTCGTCAGCGTGAGCACGGACTTTCGGGTTTCTGAAATCAAGCTGATAACGGCTGCGGTCATAGACCCTCTTGCCGTGACGTGTGAAAAACCAGCTGTCATCGCATACCGTGTCCACAAGCGGACATTTTATTCCCATGACCTCTATCTCAAGCCACAATCCCGGTATCATGCCCTTCTTGCGGATATAGTCTGCAACTTCCTTTACGCCGTTCGGAAAACGCTTTCTGCTCTCTTTCCATTCGCCGACCTCGTCCCACCAAAATCCGTCAGCATACCAGCCAGCGTCAATGCAGAAATATTCACAGCCTGCCTCTGCCGCAGCGTCCACAAGCGGAAATTCTTTTTCAGCCGTAGGGTCGCCCCACAGACAGTTCATGTAGTCGTTGAATATTACCGCAAGCCTCTGATTGTCCTTGTTGCGGCGGCGTATCTTTCTGCGATATTTCGTCAGCTCGCCCATAGCTTTGTCAAAGCTGCCGGCCACAGAACCTACCGCACATTTCACGCTTTCTATGCTCTCGTTAGGTGCAAGATCTTTGTACCAGTGCGACTCTATCTCAGACGGACCTGAAAGCTGCAAATAGAAATGACCGCCCACGTCCGAAAGCTCCCAGTGCCAAGAACCGTTTTGCTCTATCTGCCAAAACAGTACCGAGCCAGCCTCAGTGTTTTCCAAAACGCCCATTGGTATGTATTCCTTTGCCGACCAGTTTCCAACATTTGTGCAGGCAAAGACCTTTGATGAACGCTGCTCCGTAGGCTTTGCAGAGGACGCAAGCCCCACCTGTTCAAGAGTGTAGTCCTGCCACTGCAATTCACGCTGCCATGAGTTGTGGCATACCCATATCTTCATCTTGTCCTCAGGCTTTTTAAGCCCCTCTTTTTCCACACCTGTCAATGCAAACGAGGACATATATTCAATGGTCTGCACTTCGTTGCCCTTGTTGGTGAGGGTCGTCCAGCAGCGTACAACAGATGTGTCGGTGTAAAACTGATAGTGGGACACAGCCTCAAGACCTGTGTCATCATCAAAGGTCACAAGTTCAAGCTTTCTGCCAAGATCATTGTTCACATCACGGAAATCCTTGAACTTCATTCTCCAGCCCGGAGCGGTCACAATATATTTGTTGCCGTGACGCTCGTCAGGACGGTCGATACCGCTCGCCTGTATCTCTACAGGTCTGAAAGTTTTCAGCCCCATGTATGAGGCAGTTTTTGCCTCATCAAATGGCAGGGCAGAGAAGTGCAAAAGCTTTGCCTCGTTGTCGTCTGTTATCTCAAATACTATGTTAATGCCGTTTTCATATATCTCAATACGTTTCATATGGCGTATTTCCTTTCGTAATCTGTCTATCTGTACATATTATCGTACATTTATAACATTGCCGCAAGCTCGTCCAGTATCCTGTGAGCAGCGTCCTCTTTCGTCATCATAGGCAGCTCCACAGCACCGCCCTCAGTGATAAGCGTGATAACGTTAGTGTCCGTCTTGAATCCTGCACCTGCGGTCTTTAATGAGTTTGCACATATCATGTCGCAGTTTTTGTTGGTAAGCTTTTTCTCAGAGTTTTTGATAACGTCCTGAGTTTCCATAGAAAAACCGCATATGACCTGACCGTCCCTCTTGTGCTGACCAAGATATGCGAGAATATCCTGCGTGCGTTTAAGCTCTATCTTCATGTCATCGTCAGACTTCTTTATCTTGTTGTCAGCCACCTCAACAGGCGTGTAGTCAGCCACCGCCGCAGCCTTTACAATAATATCCTGTTCAGCCGCACGGCTTGTGACAGCCTCAAACATATCCGCCGCCGACTTCACGTCCACAACGTCCACGAACATAGGCGGCTGTACCTCCATGTGACCTGCCACCAAAGTCACCTCCGCACCCCTCAGCATAGCAGCCTTAGCAAGTGCACAGCCCATTTTTCCGCTTGAGTGATTAGTGATGTACCTCACAGGGTCGATAGCCTCCATGGTCGCACCAGCAGTCACAAGAACCTTTTTACCGGCAAGATCCTTTTCGCAGGCAAGCTCACGAAGAATGTATTCAAAAAGCACCTCAGGCTCAGGCATTCTGCCGTCACCGTCATCACCATTTGCCAGCATACCCCTGTCAGGGGTGATTATCTCATAGCCGAAACGTTTCAGCTTTTCCAAATTGTCCTGAACGATAGGATTGTGATACATATTGTGGTTCATGGCAGGGGATATCATTTTTTTGCAAGGGCAAGCCATGACCGTGGTGGTGAGCATATCGTCAGCAATACCGTAAGCTATCTTGCCGATAACATTAGCCGAGGCAGGAGCTATCATAACAAGATCAGCCTGCTTAGCAAGAGCAACGTGCTCAACACTGTATTGAAAATTTCTGTCAAAAGTATCTATAAGGCACTTGTTGCCTGTAAGGGATTCAAAAGTGATAGGGTTGATGAATTTTGTGGCGTTCTGCGTCATTAGAACTTGAACGTTGCAGCCCTGCTTTTTGAGCAGTCTTACCAAAGTAGGAATTTTATAAGCAGCGATACTGCCGCTGACACCGAGAACAACGGTTTTACCTGAAAGGAACATAGAGAATAGCCTCCTGTCTGGAATTATATATAGATATAGTATAACACAAAATTTGAGAAAAAGCAACACAGGGGAATGAGGAATGAGGAGTGAGGAATGTGCATAGCTGACCAAAGTAAAGACCAAGCACAAAGCAAAAGCCACCACCGAGCGTAGCGATTTTGCGGCATGACAAACTTTCCCGAATAATCTGTAGGGGCGAACAGCGTTCGCCCGTCGAAGAAACAAGCCACGGCAAAAACAAGGTTCGGCAGCAAAAAAAATTCTCCCACCGTCCCATACAATTCTGAATTTGTACAAATCCTGAGCACGGGCGAACGCTGTTCGCCCCCACCGTGCATTGTGCGGTATCAAGTCCTGTGTGAAAATTTATAGATCATGCCACGAAAAAAGGCAGCCCCATTCAGGACTGCCTTAAAAAGTGCACCGTTTCAAAAAAGTTATTCCTCTGTCTTTTCTGCGATCTCAGTGGCCTGCTGAGTCTTGAGAAGATCCCTGATCTCTGTGAGCAATGCTATGTCAGCAGGTACTTCTGCCGGCTTTTCAGGCTCTTCATGTTTGCCAATGGACGCAAGCTTGTTTATGACCTTCATTATTACAAATATAACAAAAGCCATAATGATGAAGTTGATAACTGCTGTCAGAAATGCTCCGTAGTTTATGTACTGATTTCCTAACAAATGTATCTTGCCCTCTACGTCAGCACCACCAATACAGCCAATGATAGGATTGATGAAGTTCTCAGTGAAAGATGTTACGATACTCTGAAACGCAGCACCTATGATAACGCCGACTGCCAAGTCCATAACGTTTCCTTTAAGTGCAAACGCCTTGAACTCATTGATAAACTTCTTGATAAATCCTTTTTTCTTCTCTTCCATAACGGTTACAACCTTTCATTTTTTATTCGGATATCTGTCCTAAAAGACATTTTAACACATTTTTTTACCCTTTTCAATAGCCTTTTTCGACAGAAAATCACGCTTTTACGCCATTTTATTTATAAGTGTTAATGCTTTGTAAGTAGTTTGTAAACAAACGTTGAAAGGTATTGCAATTTCTAAAAAGCTGTGCTATAATGATTAAGCTGTTTGAGTGAGGGACACGATGATGGGATATAGCCAAGAGGTAAGGCAGCGGACTTTGACTCCGTCATTCCGATGGTTCGAATCCATCTATCCCAACCAAATATCAGCTTAATCGAACAAATATTGGGGTGTCGCCAAGTGGTAAGGCAACGGACTCTGACTCCGTCATTCCGAAGGTTCGAATCCTTCCACCCCAGCCACAAGTTACCGCAGAAGTTTTTCTTCTGCGGTTTTTGTTTTGCCTAAAATCACTGCACCGCCTGCTGGTATATTGATTTTGTAACGCTTTTCTGATATAATTGTAGCAAATATGACAGGAGTGAGAATATGATAAGCGACGAACTTTTATATAAAATAGTGTATTGTATCGCATATGCCTTCAACGGCTTTATTGTGTATACTTTTATGTCAACATTTTTTGATAAACAGACCTTGAGAGTAAGAAAATGGGTCAGCTACCTGTGCTACGTCAGCTATGTGCTGGTGACAAGCCTTGGATATCTCATATTCAATATCGCTATCATCAACCTTATGACCAACGTCTTGGGCCTTGCGGCTCTAACTTTTATGTACTCCGCAACCCTGCAAAAACGTTTCTTAGCCGCACTTTATACCTATATTTTCCTCTTTACCTCAGAGCTAGCAGTCTACTTGCTCACAGGATATAACGATATACCTATATTTGAAAAGGGCTTTTACCGTGATATCTACGGTGCAGTGATATGCAGAGTGCTGTCATTTGCGGCGGCAGTCGTGCTAAAAAACTTCAAAGCTATGAAAAATAAGGAGAAAGTCCCTGCCATACTTTGGGTGTGTACAATGTTCGTGCCGGTTTCCACGATGATATTGCAAACTATTGTCATATACTATATAAAGAATAGATATGTTCTCATACTTTCTGTGTGCGTCACAGTGCTGCTGAACGTGGTCTCTTTCATGCTCTATGACGCCATTAAACAAATGTATGCGGAGATAATGAAAGCCGCTCTCGTGGAGCAGGAAAAAGAGCACTACTATAACCAGTGCCGTATCATGCAAAGCTCTGCGGAGAATATGAGAAAGTTCCGCCACGATATCACAAACCACCTCTGTTCGCTCCATGAAATGCTTGAAAATGGCAGATATAAAAACGCCGACGATTACATACAGTCCCTTATAAAAATAAACGGCTCAGGCAGCAGCTATTCAAATTCCGGCAACGTCGTTATCGACAGCATTCTCAACTATAAATTGCAGCGTGTCGCTCAGCTTGGCTGCACCGTAAAGGCAGATATCGCATTGCCTGCCGAGCTTGAACTTGACCCTGCGGACATGACCATAATTCTGTCAAACCTTATAGACAACGCCTGTGAGGCTCTTGAAAAGACCGACAAGCGTGAATACAGCCTGAAAATCATCTACACCAAAGGCAGGCTCATGATACATCAGCAAAACAGCTACAGCGGCAAGGTAAAACGCTCAGGCGGCAAAATAGCCACAAGCAAAAAGGACGCCGAAAATCACGGACTTGGCCTTGGCAATATCAAGGACGCAGCCATGCGTTACAACGGCATTTTCAAGACGGAATATGACGATAGATATTTCTATAGCTCAGTGCTGCTTTATTTGTCGGAGGACGTCGAGGCAGAAGAAAACAACATTTCTCAGAAAGTCACCATTGGTACAGAATAATAAAAACCGCTTGGCAGTATGGACTGTCAGGCGGTTTTGTTGTTAAAGCCGAGGGAAATACATTACTACGAACATCATAGCTCTCTAAGCGTATTATAGCCATGCTGCATAAATGTGGGCGACCTTAGGTCGCCCCTACGGTAAATTGTGCGGTGATTTATACGCCGTGACAACCGAAAAGCGGGACGCCGAGGGCGTCGTCCCCTACATCGTAAAGTTTACGACAAAACTTTGGCAACAAAAAAGCTATGACGGACAGTGCCCGTCACGGCGAGCATCAAAGCCCTCCCAGCGTATCATACCTATGGGCGGGGACGAAAAAATCCGCTACCATAAATGATAGCGGATTGGGTGCAGGGGCACGCCCCTGCTGGCGGAGATGGAGAGAATAAAAACACCACTTCACGCCACTTTTTTATTATTTTATATGACTGCTTGTAAACAACGCATTTACGCCATTTTAGCCTATTTTATTTATTTCATATTTCATAAACATATATTTACAATTCGGTTTTAACGTGTACAATTCGTGTATGCCAAATCAGACAATCTCATTCAATATCTTCACTGCACGTTCTTCCTCTCGTGGGTAGAGGTGCGAGTAGGTGTTCCATGTCATTGATATGTTGGAATGTCCAAGACGTCTTGCTATCTCCTGAATGTTTATGCCCTCATTGGCAAGCAAGGAAGCGTGACTGTGACGGAAGTCATGAATACGGATACGTTTGACACCTGCCAAGTCTGCAAACTTCTTATTTGTCTTTTCAAGAGATGTATCACGGATGGGACGCTCGCCGCCGCAGATGTACATATCATCACTGAACTTTGGTACTGCTTTCTTACAGCGTTCGTAATGTTCTGACAGCACTGCTCTTAACGGCTCTGGTATCTGTATCGTCCGTATGCTTGGCTTGTTCTTTGGCGGCGTGATACGATCACCGCCTTTGAGTTTCTGAGCAATGCTCTTGGTGATAGATATGTAGCCGTCTTTTATATCCGTCCATTGCAGAGCGTATATCTCGCCTTTTCGCATGCCCATATAAAACGCTATGTTGAAAAATACATAGTAGTTCCATTCGTACATTGAACCGCTATCCTCTGCGGTCTGAGAGTATTCTTTTGCTGATGATATGTATTTCTTGAACTCGTCAGGCGTGTAGAAAAGCATTTCTTTTTTAGGCTCAAGGGGTGATTTAAAATTGCCTGCGGTGATAACAGGATTTTTCGGAATGTATTCCATTTTAACAGCATAGTTCATCATTGCACGAAATTCGCCATAAATGTTCTTTCGTGTGACGATAGCCAATCCCTGTTCTGACAGTTCCTGTTTCCATTTCTGCACCATTGGCACATTCAGATTATCTATCCTCACGCTTTCAAAGGTGGGCAGGACGTTCTTTTTCAGTATTCTTAGGGACTTGTCCAGTGATGTTTCACGGACTTCTGAACGCTTGGCAGTGATGTACTCCGTGAATAGCTGTCCGATAGTCATTTTTGAAGCTATCTCTTTAGCATTGAGCTTTTGTGTAAGCTGGATTTCAAGCTGCTTAGCCGTCTCTGCACCGAACGCCACACGGTCTATCTGATGAGGCTTTCCGAAACTGTCCGTATAATTGACACGCACACGATATTTTTGCAGACCGTCTTTTCTGATGTTCTTTCCGTTCTTGTCCGTCATTTTGTAGATCGGCATAAATATTCCTCCTATTCTTGACACTTCCTCGAAAGTGTGCTACAATAAAAGGGCAGAATTCGCCCTTTTGTGGTGATTGGGTTTTGTTCGTTCTGAGCTGATACTGTCAATATCAGTTCACTTGTCCTCTGAGTGCTGTCAACGCTCGGAGGACTTTTTTTTATTCAGTCTATTTTATGAGTAAAGATTGCCTATACTGTTCAGCTTCTGGAACGTCAGTCCATTCAACTGTTTTATCAAAGTTTTCTCTTACAACTTTCTTTATCTCATCAAGGGTAACGTGGAAAAATTCTCGTCTAGGATTTATCTTGTTTACTTTGCGGTCCGCAAAGGCTGTGTGAAGTGCAGTTTCAAGCCCTGGAGCGTCATCTGTAAATATCAATGCGTGAACATCAAAGTTGAACGGTACCGAAGCGTCACCTAGTTCGTTTACTCTGTCCATTGGCTCAAGTCGGCGTGTCATGCCTATTTTGTAAACATCTTTGCCAAATGCACCTATATTACTGATAACATAAACATATCCTGCACGTTTGTTGGCTTCACGATAATCAACATCTTTTATAGCCTTTTCAGTATCTTCAATGTTAAGTTCCAACTCTCGACGCTTAGCAAGCAAGTCGGGATTGTCCGGTGTTTTTGAAAGCTGCTCCTCTACTGCTTTAAGGGCATTTTGGTAATGAGACTGCTCTTTTGCAAGCTTTTTGCGTGCTTCTTCAATTTCTTTCTGAGCTTTAGCTTCCTCACGCTGACGTTCACGTTCTTCTTTGATACGCTCTTTTTCCTCTTGCTTTTTCTGTTGAAAATCTAACGCAAGAGATACCTCCTCTATTTTAAGCTTTACATAGGCGTGAGTTATTGATATAGACATTATAGAACCTAACTTTGATATCTGCTCACAGGATTTATGTATTCTGTCTTTTGACTTGTCAAAGTTGGATATCTTGATGTTATCTACAATATCGTCACATTCAACATTAAAGGCTCTTAACAGAAGTTTCTGCATATCCTTTACCATTTTGTTGCCCTGCGATTTGCTGCCGTTTACTGTCCAGCCCATGTTTCCTGTGCAGGCTTCACCTTGCCTTATCATCATTTTTTGCTCATTGCGTACCTCTTTGAGCCTATCTTTGTATAGGTCGGAGTTTGCAAAAGTAAACGTTGGTGAATAAATGCCATAAGACTGCATATCTATATCATCATCAAGCTTGAAGATCTCTATTTTCCTATCTTCAATTTCCTGTGCTTGCTTTGCAAGAGTGATTTCATAACGAGAAAGCTGCTGTTGAATATCAAAAAGCTTTGCCTGTGCGTCTGTCTGCGACTTTTCCAATTCTACTATATTTTCTTTGAGCTTGATTATATTCTGCTGTTCAGGTGTGAGCTGACTACGCAGGTTTTCTATTTCAGCTTGAAGTGCCTGTTCTTTTTTCTTTGACCCGAATATTCCCATTTGTTTTACCTCCCTATAATTATCTATTTGCGTATATAATAGCGAATATAAGACATATGGCTAAAAGTATGATGCCTATGCAAGTGACGATCGTCAGACAGCCGCTTGTTTTAGTCTTGTTCGCAGAGTTATCAAACTCAATTTTGCCACTATTAACCTTTTTATTAAAAGTGAAATCAAAGCACTTGCTACGTTTTTTTCTCTTACGAGATTTTGACCCCATAAACGTTTCCTCCTAATATCTACATTGTCTCGACTTCTTCAAGAGTGCCGAAACTGAAAAAATCACCTCTGGCTATATGCTCTATTTCGTGAGCTATAGTCTTTTTTTGTTCCTCATAGGATAGCCTAGAGTTTATATATATATTATAAAATCCGTCAGAATCCATTGCTGTCACACCCTTTACCGATATGGGCAAAGGAACGTATCTAATGCAATAATCCAATCTATTCACTATCCTTTTGCATACGCTTTAAAATCTCAACTGTAGCCTCTATATCCTCTTTAGTGACGTTCTTTGACACACTAAAGAGGATTTTCATTTCTGGTCGTGTTCTCAGCTCATCTATTATATCTCTTGTTTCGTCATCAAGATAGATAGGCTCGTTGTGTGCTTCAACTTTGATACTCTCATCACTGTTTTCAGTAAAATAGGTAATAGGCACATTAAAAAAGTCTGCTATCTTCTGGAGTTTGTCAAGCTTAGGTTGACTCTTTCCTCTTTTCCATTCGCTAAAAACAGACTGACTTATTCCCGTTTCTTTTGATACCTTATACGCAGAAACTCCGTAATCTTGTAGCAGTTTGCTAAATTTTTCGTACATAAATTATACACCTTTCACAAAAATTAAATACTTAGAAAATTCTAAGTCAAAAAGTGTTGACAGGTTAGAAAATATGTTGTATACTATGTACATGCTTAGAAAAACGAAAGCGTATTCACCGGCAAGTGATTTTTTTGTTTTCTATGGTATGTAAAATAATATGCTGCGGATTTTCTCCCGTTGATATTCTAATTATATAGGAAATCCTAAGTATATTAAATACAAATGATGTTATGGAGGTGTAAATAATCTATGTATGAAACGTTTGCGAAACTGCTTTCAGAACGTGGCATATCCACTTACAAAGTCGCACAAGATACAGGTTTGTCACAAACAATGTTTAGCGATTGGAAAAATGGAAAGTCTAAGCCAAAAGTCGATAAGATTAAAATTCTTGCCGACTACTTCGGTGTAAGCCTTGAAACATTTGTTGAGTAGATTATACTACTTAATTCAAGTAATGTCAATAGCTAACAGTCCGTTTGAACGGACAGAAAATGAGAGGTGAGATAAATGAGGTCACCTGACATTGAAATGGCAGTGCGGCTGTACTATGAAAAGCCCGAAATAACCAATTCGGATATCAAGGAGCTGTTCGGCACAGGTGAAACGCAGACTATCAAGATCAAGAAAGCTGTTAAGGAAGAAATGGCAAAGCGTGGCGTGAAGTCATGGCTGCCGCACTCAGTCAATACCGAGATAGCCTACGAGGTGTGGGGCATTGATATCGACAACTTCGAGAAAAGGCTTAAAAAGCTCCGCACGCTTTACGGAAAGGACGTGAGAAAATGATAGCAGTACTGGAGATAATCAGGTTTGCGGCAGCCATAGCACTGGTGGTGGCACTCATAATGCTTGCAGGTGCATGGTGGTATGAAAACCTGAGAGAAACCGCATACACTGAGGCAGGTGAACAGCTTGAAAAAGCTATCGAGAATGCCACAAGACCAGTAGTGAAAGTCGAGATACAGACGAAGGGAAAGTGGTAAAATGGCGTTGATACTGCTGATAACAATAGCTGTGCTTGCAGGAATAGATGTAGTGATGTATCTTGCGTTGAGCGTGGCTGAAAAACGCTGGGAGAAACGTTTTGAAAACGAGGAGGATAAAGATGATAACGAAAGATGATATCCTAAAGGCGGCAGAAATCTGCACAATGGGTGGCGATCATGGTGAACTCTGCCCAAACTGCCCATTAGATAATGAAAAAGCAGCTTGTGTGCTTATCTTTGCTGAGTACATAAAAGAAAAAGAGCCTGCACCTGCGGCAACAGGTACAAGCTCAACGAAAAAAGAAAACACTTTTCAAATTGATGATAGCACAAAATCGGATATATGTCAAGTGCTCGCAAGTGCTATGTCGACCCTTTTGGCACTGCGTCAGGAAATGGAGCCACATGAGAAGAAGGCTTTTGACCTTGGCGAGACATACAAGGACATCTGCTGTGCCAGTGCGTTGATGAGTAGCGTGCGAAAAGGCGGTGACGGCAAATGACAATAGATGAATTTAAGCTGAAACAGAATCTGCCTTACGAAGCGAAGGTACGTCACGCAGAGATCAGAGCTTGGGAGTTCTACAACAAAGTGTACGGCGATCTTAACGCTACTTGTCACGTTTCTGTCGGAGGACTTGATAGCATTACACTTCTTGTGTTTCTTCGAAACATAGGCATTGATGTTCCTGCCATAAGTGTGTCTATCTTAGAAGATAGAGGAAATCAAGAGATACATAAGCAGCTGGGTGTTACATCTATAAAGCCATATATGAGCAAAACGCAGGTGCTCAATCAACTTGGCTTTCCGGTCGTGAGCAAAGCCAAAGCCAATAAGATAAGCTATCTGTTGCAACCTAATGCGGACAAACAGACATTTATTCACGCAATTATGACAGGTGATATGGGTGAACAGGGTGGCTTCAAGCACTCCGATCGCATCAAGTTGCAAGATAAGTGGATAAAGCTCTTTGGCGGTAATTATGCGCATATGCGACCTGATCTTGACATACGACCTGTACCAAACTTCAAAGTATCGTCAAAATGTTGCTACTATATGAAGGAAAAGCCTTGCGACGATTGGGCAAAAGAACATAACAGCTATCCATATTTGGGACTTATGGCGTCAGAAGGCGGTCAAAGGGAAATGGCACTAATGAAAAACGGCTGCAACTATTATGGTAAAACTACAACACGAAGCTGTCCGTTTGCTATATTCACGAGGCAAGATCTGTTACAGCTTGCTCTTGACCTTAATGTACCCGTTCCAAGAGCATATGGAGAGATTAAACGCAAAGAAAATGGTGAGCTTTACACTACGAGAGCGCAGCGTACGGGCTGTTCAATGTGCGGCTTTGGTATACATATGGAGCAGCGTCCTCACCGCTTCGATAGGCTGCGTGAAGATAATCCTGCTGAATGGGAATACTGGATGAAACGCTGCTGTAAAGACGAAGACGGCACAGTTTATGGCTGGGGACGTGTGCTTGACTTTATAGGTGTTGAATGGAGATAACGAAAGGAGCGAACTAAAATGTCAGTAAAGATAAACTCACTTGAATTTGAGAACGTAAAGAAGATAAAAGCCGTACAGCTTGAGCCTGCAAAGAATGGGCTTACTGTTATCGGCGGTAAGAACAGGCAGGGCAAGACCTCTGTCCTTGACGCTATCGCTTGGGCACTTGGGGGAGATAAGTACAAGCCGTCCTCTCCCCAGCGTGAGGAGTCTGTTGTCGAGCCGCATTTGAAGATCACCCTCGATAATGGTATCGTGGTGGAGCGTTCGGGCAAGAACAGCTCCCTCAAAGTCACCGACAGCACAGGCAAAAAAGGCGGTCAGCAGCTTTTGAACAGCTTCGTTGAACAGTTCGCACTTGACCTGCCTAAGTTCATAAATCAGTCGAGCAAGGAAAAAGCTTCAACTCTGCTGAAAATAATCGGCGTGGGTGATACGCTCTATCAGTTGGAGCATAAGGAACACTCCCTCTATGACCAGCGTACCGCTATTGGCAGGATAGCTGACCAGAAGTCTAAGTTTGCAAAGGAAATGCCTGTGTACGCAAACGTCCCTGCCGAGCCTGTTTCGGCTTCGGAACTTATCAGACAGCAGCAGGATATACTTGCTCGTAACGGCGAAAATCAGCGCAAGCGTGACCAGAAAGAATACTACGAAAAGCAGTTGGAGATTGCTAAGTCCGCTTATGAGCGTGCAAAAGCAAGCTATGAAGCGGCAGTGAACAACTACAAGCTTGCAAGCCTTGACGCACAGGACCTTGTGGACGAAAGCACAGCGGAGCTTGAAAAGAATATCTCAGATATCGAGGAGCTGAACAAGAAGATAAGAGCAAACCTTGACAGGGAGAAAGCTGAGATAGACGCTGAGGACTACCGCTCACAGTATACATATCTCACTGAGCAGATAGAGGGCGTAAGGCAGGCAAAAACTGACCTGCTGAGCGGTGCCGACCTGCCCCTTGAGGGGCTTTCAGTTGAGGACGGAGAGCTGCTGTATAACGGGCATAAGTGGGACAGTATAAGCGGAGCAGAACAGCTTATCGTCGCTACCTCTATCGTGAGAAAGCTCAACCCTGACTGCGGTTTTGTCCTGCTGGACAAGCTTGAACAAATGGATACCGACACCCTTGAAGACTTCGGTAAGTGGCTCGAAGCACAGGGCTTGCAGGCGATAGCCACAAGAGTTTCCACAGGTGACGAGTGCAGTATCATTATCGAGGACGGCAGGTCAATGGACAACGAAAAGGAAGAAAACACAGAAACGAAAACTTGGAAAGCAGGTGCATTTTAATGTATGAGATAACATCAGGAGTTGTAAGCTCCGCACAGAAAGTTGTGATATATGGTCCTGAGGGCATAGGCAAATCCACCTTTGCAGCTCAGTTCCCCGACCCTGTATTTATTGATACTGAGGGCAGTACAAAGAAACTCAATATCAGGCGTTTTCCTAAGCCAACAAGCTGGGAAATGCTCAAAAACGAGGTAAAGGAAGCTATGAACGGCAGGCTCTGCAAGACCCTTGTCATTGATACATTTGATTGGGCTGAACAGCTTTGCATTGAAATGATCTGCTCGGCACATCAGAAAAAAGGCATTGAAGATTTCGGATACGGCAACGGCTATGTTTACGAGAAAGAGGAGATAGGCAAGTTTCTTAATCTCTTGCAGGAGGTAGTTGACAGCGGTATCAACGTTGTGCTTACGGCTCACGCTCAGATGAGAAAGTTTGAACAGCCTGACGAGCTGGGCGCTTATGACCGCTGGGAACTGAAACTCGGCAAGAAAACTTCTTCTCAGATATCGCCTCTTGTGAAAGAGTGGGCAGATATGGTGCTGTTTGCAAACTACAAAACATATGCAGTAGCTGTGGATAAGGACGGCAAGAAGTTCAAGGCTCAGGGCGGTGGCCGTGTAATGTACACCACACATCACCCTTGCTGGGACGCTAAAAATCGTGACGGACTTCCGCCTGAAATGCCTTTTGAGTATAGTGGTATAGCTCACCTGTTTGCGTATACACAGCCTGCTGAAATGCCTAAGCCTGTGCCTGCACCGACAGTTCAGACAGCACAGCCTACACAGACAGAGCAGAGATCGGACGAGCCAAAAGCTAACGAGCCCCTTACTGATCTCAGCGGCTTTGAGGACGTTGCACCACCGCCTATCGTTATCCCTGAGGGCATACCGAAAGCACTTGCGGACCTTATGAGAGCCAACAACGTAAGCGAATCGGATATACGTCTTGTGGTATCTCAGAGAAACTATTTCCCTTATGATACCCCTATCACAAACTATCCTGACGACTTCGTGCAGGGCTGTCTGATAGGCGCTTGGGAACAAATGCTCCCGCTTATCAGAGAAAATCAGAAAGTACCATTTTAAAAGGAGGACAACACTATGGATAATTTTATGGAATACGGCTGGGAAGATGAGATAGTCAACGAGGGTGGGGACTTTGTCCTGCTCCCTGAGGGGGACTATGACTTCACCGTTGCAAAGTACGAACGTGCAAGACACGAGGGGTCGGCAAAAGTGCCGCCCTGCAATATGGCAAAGGTCACATTCACCATTTGGGGTGCAGAGGACAGCGTGGAGATAACAGAGAACTTCTTCCTCTGCAACAAGTTTGAGTGGAAGCTCTCAGCACTTTTCTTAGCTCTCGGGCTAAAAAAGCACGGCGAACCGCTGAAAATGAACTGGAACGCTATCACAGGCAAAAAGGGCAAGTGTCACGTCTACGTTGACAACTACAAGAACAAGGACGGCGAGGACAGGCAGTCCAACAAGATTAAAAAGCTCTATGCCTATGACGAGAATGTGACTACCGTTCAGCCTGCTCAGACGCAGACACCGCAGTATAGTCAGCCTGCTCAGACAGGAGGCTGGAAAGCCGGTGCGTTCTGATGATGAATTTAAGACCATATCAAAACGAGGCTAAGCTTGCTATACTCGAACAATGGTCTGAGGGAATAAACAAAGTCCTTGCAGTTCTGCCGACAGGAACGGGAAAGACAATACTTTTCTCGGCTGTTACGGAAGAATGTGTGCGGCAGGGTAAGCGTGTGCTTATCCTTGCCCACAGGGGCGAGCTGCTTGACCAGGCGGCAGACAAGCTTATGAAGTCAACAGGGCTTGGCTGTGCCACCGAGAAAGCAGAGCAAAGCTGTTTAGGTTCTTGGTATCGTGTGGTAGTAGGCTCAGTTCAGACCCTTATGCGTGAGAAAAGGCTCAAAGGCTTTTCGGAAAATTACTTCGATACCATAATAATTGACGAGGCTCATCACGCTATCTCAGACAGCTATCAGAGAGTGCTTGACCATTTTCCTAAAGCTCAGGTGCTTGGTGTGACGGCTACACCTGACAGAGGCGATATGAAGAACTTAGGCTCGGTGTTCGACAGCCTTGCATATGAATACACCCTGCCGCAGGCTATCAAAGAGGGCTATCTTTCACCTATCAAGGCTATCACCATACCGCTGAAACTTGACCTTTCAGGAGTATCAACTCAGGCAGGAGATTTCAAGGCAAGTGATATCGACACGGCACTTGACCCATATCTTTATCAGATAGCTGATGAAATGCTCAAATACTGTAAGGAGCGCAAGACAGTTGTGTTCCTGCCGCTGGTCAAGACATCGCAGAAGTTCCGTGATATCCTTATCAGCAAAGGGTTCAACGCTGCTGAGGTCAACGGAGAAAGCACAGACAGAGCGGAGATACTTGAAGCTTTCGACAAAGGCGAATACAACGTGCTGTGCAACTCAATGCTCCTCACAGAGGGCTGGGACTGTCCGTCAGTTGACTGCGTTATCGTGCTAAGACCAACAAAAGTGCGTGGGCTTTACTGTCAAATGGTAGGCAGAGGCACAAGACTTTGTGAGGGAAAGACAGAGCTTTTGCTGCTTGATTTCCTATGGCACACAGAACGCCACGAGCTTTGCAGGCCTGCACACCTTATCTGTCAGAATGAAGAGGTCGCTGAGAAAATGACCGAAAACCTTGCCAATGAAGCAGGCTGTGCAGTAGATATCGAAGAGGCAGAAAAACAGGCAAGCGAGGACGTTGTGGCACAGCGTGAAGAGTCTTTGGCAAAACAGCTCAAAGAAATGAAAACACGCAAGCGAAAGCTCGTTGACCCTTTACAATATGAAATGTCAATACAGGCTGAGGACTTGTCCTCATATGTTCCTGCTTTTGGCTGGGAGTGTGCTCCTGCTACTGACAAGCAGAAAGCAAAGCTTGAAAAGCTGGGCATTTTCCCTGACGATATAGACAACGCAGGCAAGGCAAAGCTTATCCTTGACCGCCTTGAAAAACGCCGCAATGCAGGACTTACCACGCCTAAGCAGATAAGGCTGCTTGAAAGCAAGGGCTTTGAACACGTTGGCTCTTGGAGCTTTGACAGTGCAAGCAGGATGATAGCCCGTATCTCTGCCAATGGTTGGAGAGTGCCGAGAGATATCGACACGAAAACATACACACCTGAGAACTAAGGAGAAGTGAATGGATAACACAAATTTGCTTAAAATGCTTGAATACATAGACCCTGCAAGCTGTGATTATCAGGAATGGGTCAATGTGGGAATGGCTCTCAAGCACGAGGGCTATTCCGTGAACGATTGGGACAGTTGGTCGAGGTCAGACAGCCGTTATCACAGCGGTGAGTGTGCACACAAGTGGCAAGGCTTTAACGGCAATGCTCAGCCTGTGACCGCAGGAACTATCGTGCAAATGGCAAAGGAAAGAGGATACAGCCCCCATGAGTTTAAGGCATACGATTGGGACGGCGAGATAGTTGCAGAAGAAAGCAGTCCCCTTGTAAACGGCGGTGAGGGCATACCGATCACCGAGCCTGCCCAATGGGATCCTGTCAAGGAGATAGTCACATATCTTGAAACACTCTTTGAGGCAGGAGAGAACGTGGGCTATGTTACGCAAACGTGGGAAACAGAAAAGGACGGCAAGACCAAGTATCTGCCCACAAAGGGCTGCTGTGACAGGACGGCAGGGGAACTTATCAAGAGGCTTGGCGAATGTAACGGCGACATTGGTGCGGTGTTTGGCGACTACAAGGAAGAAGCCGGAGCGTGGATCCGCTTCAATCCTCTTGACGGCAAGGGCGTAAAGAACGAGAATGTAACAGACTACCGCTATGCTCTTGTTGAAAGCGACTCTATGCCTATAGAACAGCAGAATGCTGTGATGAGAGAACTTGAACTTCCTATCGCTGTGCTTGTATACAGCGGTGGAAAGAGCGTTCACGCTATCGTCAAGATAGACGCTCCAAACTATGATGAATACCGCAGGCGTGTTGATTTTCTTTACAAGGTCTGCAAGGAAAGTGGTCTTGACATAGATAAGCAAAACCGCAATCCCTCACGTCTTAGCCGTATGCCAGGCGTTATGAGGAACGGCAAGAAACAGTTCATTATTGACAAGAACATAGGAAAGGAGAGTTTCTCGGAATGGAAAGATTACATAGAGAGTATCAATGATGATCTCCCTGACCCTGAGAGCCTGAGTGCTGAGTGGGATAACCTGCCTGAGCTTGCACCACCACTTATTGACGGTGTTCTCAGACAGGGCCACAAAATGCTCATTGCAGGTCCGTCAAAGGCAGGCAAGTCTTATGCACTTATCGAAATGTGCGTGGCGATAGCTGAGGGGGTCAAGTGGTTTGGCTGGCAATGCACCAAAGGCAAGATACTATACGTCAACCTAGAGCTTGACAGAGCATCTTGTCTGCACCGTTTCAAGGACGTGTACACCGCAATGCACCTAGAGCCTGAAAACCTTAGCAGTATAGATATCTGGAACTTGAGAGGCCACAGCGTACCAATGGACAAGCTTGCACCAAAGCTTATACGCCGAGCAAGCAAGAAGAATTACATTGCCGTGATAATAGACCCTATCTACAAGGTTATAACAGGTGACGAGAACTCAGCAGACCAAATGGCTCACTTCTGCAACCAGTTCGACAAGGTATGCACAGAGCTTGGCTGTGCGGTCATATACTGCCACCACCACTCAAAGGGAGCACAGGGCGGTAAGCGTTCAATGGACAGAGCCAGCGGTTCAGGAGTATTCGCCCGTGACCCTGACGCACTTCTTGACCTTTCAGAGCTTGACATTTCAGACAGCCTTTACAAGCAGCAGGAGGACGAAACTGTTTGCCGTATCTGTGAGAACTGGATGAGGAGATTTTACAGAAATACTGATGACCTTTGTTCACAGGACGATCTTGTTACGCCGTCAAAAATGCTTGAGATAACGCACAAGTACCTGCACCCGAACTCATACAAGCTTATGATGACCGACATAGACAAGGCTAAGCTTGCAGTAAGAAACCGCACGGCATGGCGTATAGAGGGCACGCTGAGAGAGTTCCCGAAGTTTGCTCCACTAAATATGTGGTTTGATTATCCTATTCACAGAGAGGACACTGTGGGCGTGCTTAAAGACTGCGAGGTAGAGGACATCACGCCGAATTGGAAAAAGAATTTCAGCAAGAAGAAGACCAATGAAGACCGCAGCAAGAAACGCAAGGAGAGCATTGAAACAGCTTTCAGCGGCGTGCAGGAGAACGGCAAGTGCCGCATTTCTGAGCTGGCGGAGTACATAGGAAAGGGTGAAAAGACAGTGCGTTCATACCTCAAAGAGCATGGTGGTTTCTGGATAGATGGCGGCGAATGCGGCTTAAAGAAGTGAGGGAAAGAAAGGAAAAAGTCGAGAAAATTTACTTTGAAACGGAAAAGAAAAAATCGAGTATGCGTAAGGAAAATATCGGTGTTTTCCCTTAGAAAGAAAATATCGACAAAATACCGACTTTTTCCCGAGGGAAGAAAAAGTATATTATTACATAATATATATTTTCGGGCATAAGCCGCCCGAAAATCTATTCTGAAATAATAAGGCGGCTAGCACACCGACCGCACGAGAGGAGCAGATAACAATGACTGAATTTTTTATGGCGATGATACCGCCGACGGCTACGGCTCAGGAACACAAGGTAGCTGTGAGAAATGGTAAGCCGATATTTTATGATCCACCCGAAGTCAAGGCGGCGAAAGAGAAACTCACGGCAAACCTTGCAAGGCACAGACCGCCTGAGAAATATATCTGTGGGATAAGGCTGGTAACAAAGTGGTTATTTCCTAATGACGGCAAACACAAGGACGGAGAGTACAAGATCAGCAAGCCCGACACAGACAACCTGCAGAAGATGTTCAAGGACTGCATGACACTATGCGGCTTTTGGACTGACGACCAGCTTGTGGCGAGTGAAATATGCGAGAAGTTTTGGGCGGACATACCTGGCATTTATGTGAGGATAGAGGAGCTATGACGATACACGAAGTAAAGAAAAGTCTTGGACGCAGGGTGAGCTACAACGGCTCTGACTGCTATGAGCTGACAGGCTGCATTATCCGCAAGAGCAGTAAGACAGGTCAGTTCTTCTATCAGGCGGAGATCGCTGACAAGACTTGTGGCAACACGTTGGTGTATTGCAGGCTGGAAGAGTTGAGGTGTGAGAATGAAACACACTGACCACACACTCTGCTGGTACTGTCGCCACGCAGTACCGACAAAGGATAAGATAACAGGAGAATACCTCACAGGCTGTGCATGGTCCATAGACCACAGACCTGTTGAGGGTTGGAAGACGTGTCAGCACAGAATGTACGAGGCTCAAAAGGGCGGTATGATACATTCGTATACTGTGACTGAGTGTCCTGAGTTTGAGGAGGGGGTAAAAGTGAAAACGCATAATCTGAAACTTAGCATAGAATTTTGTGACGCTGTTCTGAGCGGTGAGAAAACTTTCGAGATCAGAAAGAATGACAGAGGTTTTCAGACAGGAGATCTGATAAGATTTATACCGACTGACGGAACGTCTTATCATAGCTTAGACGGCACAGTAAGAGAACACGCAAAACATGAGATATCAGAACATACATACAAGATAACATATATCCTCAACGGCTGGGGAATAAAGAACGGGTATGTTGTGCTGGGAATAAGAGAGGAGAGATCCTATGGAAAGAAACGACCCAATGACCATGCCACGCCTGAAAGCCTACCGCAGGAACGCCTCAGCCATTGAGGACATCAAGTCAGAGCTTTCAGGCAAGTACGTTGCCGACACTATCAGCGTATGCACGCCGCCGTCCTACACGCCCCACAGCACACGCATAGACGGCTTTCTACCAAGCGGCGATACACTTTCGCTGCTGTGTGAGCAGGCACGTTTGGAGCGTGAACAGAGGGCTGTGGAGGAATTTATCAAGGGGATAGAGGATAGACAAATGAGGAAGATATTTGTACTCAGGTTTGTAAAATGCTTAACTTGGATACAGATAGGACACATGGTCGGAGGTACAGCGGACGGCTGTAGAATGGCAGTCAAAAGATTTTTGCAAAATGCTTAAACTTGTTCGTTCTGTTCGTTTTACCTGTGTTATAATTTAAACTGAGGAAAGTGTAGATACTATCTGACTTTCATAAAGATCCTCCAATAATTTTTACCCACGGAGCATACGCTCCGTATGTTCCGCAAAGTCAGAGTGGGTGCAATTCCCACACGGAACTCCAAGCCTGTTATACAGCTCGTAGACCGAGAACGTAAAATATCGGTATCGTATAACTTTAAAACCTGCACACTTTGGCTGTGCGTCGTCGGGTGGAATAGCCGAGGATTCGTTTTTTGATGCCAAGTTTTTCATCTACCATTAGAGGAAAAACAGCGTATGCAGGCTCAGAGGGCTATACTTAAAGCTTGCACCAGAGTCGGCGTGCTTCCGACAGAAAATAAAGGCACTCTTTGAATTTTACATTGCCAATGCCTGCTCGTAAGGGTGGGCGTTCGGGCAGGGTCTGAAAGCCGTATCCCCATACTGCGGCTTTCGATTTGCAGGTTGAGAGCGAGCCACCGCTCAGATCTGCTCCACCATCTTACATACTCTTTAAATATATTCACAAGGGCGGCTGCATTTTGCGGTCGCTTTTGCGTTGCACGGAGGTATACAATGCCAACACCAAGACCAGACCGGAGCGGCTCACATCAGCAGCAGTTCCGTATCAGCAAGAAAAAGATATACGCTACCCAAACAGTCTGCGGTATCTGCGGTAAGCCTGTTGATTTTTCACTGAAATATCCGCACCCACTGTCAGCTTGCATAGATCACATTATACCCATTGCAAAAGGCGGTCATCCTTCGGACATTTCAAACTTGCAGTTGGCACATTGGTGCTGTAATCGTCAAAAATCTGATAAATTGGTGGAAAAGCAGGTGTTTGACCAGTCTTTGGAACTGATTTCCAACCGAATTTTACCACAATGCTACGATTGGAAGAATTTTTAACAAAATATTGACAATATGGGGGGTATGCCCCCTTTTGAGGTCAAAAAAGACCTTCACCGCCGCACTGCTTATATTTCTCGCAGAATTGAAATAACTGGAAAGGATATACAAAATGAGCGAATACAAAGGCATGGCATATCTCAGAAAAAAGCTCAAAGCAAAAGCAAGCCGAATAAAAATACGCTATGACTACTATCACATGAAAAATAGCCTTACCGATATGGGCAAAATGATACCGCCAAGCTATAAATGGATACGTCCTGTGCTTGGTTGGTGTGCAAAGGCGGTTGATACCCTTGCGGATAGAATAGTTTTTGATAGCTTTGAGGACGATGAGTTTTATGTTGATACGATTTTTGATAATAATAATCGTGACGTGCTCTTTGATTCGGCTATCCTCTCAGCACTGGTGTCCTCTTGTTGCTTTGTGTATATCTCGGCTGACGAGACTGGCTATCCTCGTCTGCAGGTTATAGACGGCGGCAATGCTACGGGAATAATCGACCCTATTACAAATATGCTCCGTGAGGGCTATGCGGTTCTTGACCGTGATGACAAAGGCAACCCCACTATTGAGGCATACTTCACCGCTGAGCAAACAGAAATATATCGCAGAGGCTATGACGTTGAGATATATGATAACCCTGCACCTTATCCGTTGCTTGTGCCTATCATATACCGTCCTGACGCTGTTCGCCCATTCGGACACAGCAGGATATCCAGAGCGTGTATGGAACTTGTGCAGGAGGCTCTGAGAACGCTCAAGCGGTCTGAGGTGTCGGCTGAATTTTACAGCTTTCCTCAGAAATACATACTTGGTCTTTCTGATGACACTGAGAAAATGGACAAATGGGGTGCAACAATGTCGTCTTTACTGACTGTCACCAAAGATGATGACGGCGGTAGTCCTACTGTTGGACAGTTCCAGCAGCAGTCTATGTCACCGTACTCAGAACAGCTTAAGTCTATTGCAAGTTTGTTCGCAGGTGAAACAGGTCTTACCCTTGATGATCTTGGCTTTGCAACTTCTAATCCTGCAAGCTGTGAGGCTATCAGAGCCGCTCATGAGAATCTCAGACTTACTGCAAGAAAAGCTCAGAGAACGTTCGGGAGCGGTTTCCTTAACGTGGCTTATCTTGCCGCCTGCGTCCGTGATAAAACTGCTTATCAGCGTTTTGCTTTCAGCGATATCAAGCCTCAGTGGTTGCCTATCTTTGAGCCTGATTCCGCTGCACTTTCAGGTGTGGGCGACGCTATCCTCAAGATTAACCAAGCTGTACCTGATTATCTGGGTGCAAAGGGTATTCGTCAGCTCACAGGCATAGAGGGTGAAGCCAATGGCTGATATCGGTGCAGAACTGCTTGAAAAAATTCGTGCTGAGTTCCAAAAGACGTGCAAGGCTGATAAGTACATTCAATCTGTCTTGAAGAAAATAGAGGGCGGCACTGCAAAAATGGAAGAAGTCGCCTTGTTATCGAAACAGCTTGGATTTAGAGCCTCTCAGGCTATTGGTGCACACGTCAACGCAGCGGCTTTGCCTGACGGCAAAATGTATTACAATATTGCCGATACCATACTCACGGGCATTCTGAAAGATAACTATGATATCATCAATTCGGCTGTTGCCGTTTGTCAGAAAGCCCTTGACAATCAAGCAGACATTAACATCAGACCACAACAGGCGGATTTTCCTACAGAACGTGTGCAGGCGGTTGCCAATGCAGCGTCTGTGCCTGATATCGCAGAAGAAGTTATGATACGGCGAATGACAGCTCCGGCGCAGAACATAACGGAGAGTTTTTACAACGATTATGTACAAACAAACGTCAAGTTTCGTTCTGACGCAGGTCTTGATTGCTACATTATCCGCAACGATCATGGAGGTTGTTGTGAGTGGTGCTCAAAACTGGCAGGCAAATATCACTATCCCGAAGATGTTCCGAAAGATGTTTACCGCAGGCATGATAACTGCGGCTGTACCGTTACTTATCTTAACGGCAGAAAGGCACAGGACGTGTGGGATAAGACCAAGTGGAACGTTTCAGATGATGAGCTGGAGCGAATGAAAAAGGCAGGGGCAAAAGAGCCTATCAGACTGGTTGACAAATCGGGCGAAAGTGATATAATAGAAGCAACAAAGCCGAATTATTCAAGAGCTGCATATGAGATCAAACACGAATGTGAAGTCAATAAAGTGGCTTACAACAAGGTTGAAAAACTCTCTGAGCAATTAAGCGGCAACGAGATCATAAACAGATTAGCCGGCGGAGATATGACAAACGGCTCGTGTGCTTCGCTTGGGTTCGCTTACATAGGCAATAAAAACGGACTTGACGTTCTTGATTTCAGAGGCGGAAGCAGTCAGAATACATTTTCAAGAGTGTCTACCATAAAGAAAGTCTTGGAGCTTCCAAACGTGAAAGGCTCTGTGGTCAAGGTCAAAAAGGAAGCGGCTGATACCGCTGCATTGCTGAAAAAGCTTGAGCATAACAAAGAATATTTTGTCACGGCAGGAAAACACGCTGCTATTGTCAGAAACACCGAAAACGGGCTTGAATACCTTGAGCTCCAGTCAAGGATACAAAACGGCTGGACGTCGTTCAATAAGTATGGTTCGACTGTTGCGACTTTGCAAAAGCGTTTCGGTTGTCGTAAAACAGTAGACAGGTCATTCGGTATGGTGTGGGAAAGGTCAGTCATCATAATGGACGTTGATTCATTCGCAGACAACAGCGATTTTCAACATATACTTGGATATATAAACACCGCTGTGGATAAACAGAAAAAGGGGTTGAGTGGTAATGTCAAATAGATGGTACAAAAACGAAGATACTGATGTTATTTGGTGGAAAGACGACCCGAACTCTGTCGGTGAATGGATATTCAGCTTTGACAAGTCAACAGAATTTAATATGTTCCGTGACTACCCACACAAGCTAACTGAGGAACAAAAACAGATCTTTGACAAAGAAAACCCCGAATGGGCAAATTTCTTTAAAGACAGAAAATAAACCTTTACCGCTCGATAAATTTCGGGCGGCATTTTTATACCCAAAATCAGAAAGGACGGATAAATATGAATTTCGGACAGGCGATCGAAGAAGCAAAGAGAGGTAAGAAAATAGCAAGAAAAGGTTGGAACGGCAAAGGACAGTATGTTGAACTTGCCACTAATGTTAGTTATAAATCACCTAATGGTACTGTGACAAATGTAAATCATAAGGATATGGGCAATAAAGCATTAGCGTTTGTGGGAACTTCTGGCGTACAACTTGGCTGGCTTGCAAGTCAGGCAGATATGTTGTCGGAAGATTGGCAGACAATAGACTAATCAAACATCGGAACTAAGCACCTTAACGGGTGCTTTTTTTAGTACCCGAAAAAGGAGGTAATCCACTATTGAGGATAAGAGAATCGGCAGGCAGACCCCCACCATATCGGTAGTGTTGCCATATGAGCAGACCAAAGGCAATGAGGCTATCGCAATGTACAACAAATCGGGGCGCACCGCACAGGAATGGCAGGAGTTAATGCTTTATGACATCATGGCGGTGGACGATGAGGGATTGTGGAAGCACATGAAATTCGGCTGGTCGATACCAAGACGTAACGGCAAGTCGGAGCTGCTTATTATGCGTGCGATCTATGGCCTGCAAAATGGTGAACATGTGCTTTATACCGCCCACAGGACAACAACGTCACATTCGGCGTGGGAGAAGATCATCGACCTTATCACAAAAATGGGTTTTCTTGAAAAAGAGGACTTCAAGACCACAAAGCAGATGGGCTTGGAGCGTATACAATGGCTCAAAGGCGACGGACTTATCAATTTCCGTACACGTTCTAGCAAAGGCGGACTTGGCGAGGGCTATGACCTGCTTATCATAGACGAAGCACAGGAATACACCACAGACCAAGAAACAGCCCTAAAATATACCGTCACAGACAGTCGCAACCCTCAAACCTTGATGTGCGGAACGCCGCCAACAATGGTGTCCGCTGGTACGGTTTTTACGAAGTACAGACAAAAGACGATATCGGGCAAAGGCGGTGATGACGGCTGGACTGAATGGTCTGTGCCGAAGCTAACAAACGCACATGACCCTGACTTGTGGTATGCCACTAATCCGTCTTTAGGTACTATCCTTACAGAGCGTAAGATACGTTCAGAGCTTGGCGACCCGAAAGACGATCAGGTTGACGATAATATCCAGCGTTTAGGCTTGTGGCTGACATATAATCAAAAGTCGGCTATCAGCAAGGGGGAGTGGCAGGCTCTTTGTATCAGCGGTAAGCCCGATATCGGTAAGGAATTGTTTTTCGGCGTCAAGTATGCAAAGGTCACAGACAACGTTTCACTTGCGGTCGCCGCAAAGACGGCAGACGGCAAAATATTCGTTGAGGCTATCGATTGTCGCCCTGTAAGAGAGGGTAACGACTGGATAATCGCATATCTGCGAAATCCCCATATGCGTGAAACTGTCATTGACGGTGCAAATGGGCAATCTCTGCTTGCAGCTGATATGAAGAATGCAGGCATTAAGCACAAGCCTATACTGCCGAAAGTCGCTGATGTGATCACTTCATCAGCAGGTTTTGAGCGAGGGGTATTTGCACAGAATATCTGTCACGCTGACCAACCGTCTTTGGAACAAGTTATAGCAAACTGTGAACACAGGGCCATAAGCTCAGGCGGCGGTTTCGGTTACACGTCTATACTTGAAGGTGCTGACATATCACTGCTTGAGGCGGTGGTGCTTGCTCACTGGGCGTGTGCTAATTCATCAGATAAAAAGAAAGTACAGAAAATAAGCTGGTAACAGCTTGTTATATATCACCTACACCGCAGGGTAAAGCGGGGAAAGGAAAACACTATGGCAGAAGAATTTAAACCTATCGAAACACAGGAGGCATTTGATAATGCGATAAAGGCAAGGCTTGATCGCAACACAGAATCGGTCAAGAAACAGTTTGAGGGATTTATCTCTCCTGACGACTTTAAGACAAAGACAGCCGACCTTAACGGCAAGATAACTGACCTTACAGGCAAGCTTGCAGAAAAGGACACTACTATCGCAGACCTCACTGCAAAGAACAAGGCATACGAGACCAACTCGGTAAAAATGAGGATAGCCCACGAAAGCGGTATCCCTTACGAGCTTGCAGGAAAGCTTTCAGGTGAAACCGAAGAAGATATCAAGAAGGACGCTGAAACACTTGCCAAGTTTATAGGCAAAAAGCAGCCAGCTCCTCTTGGCAGTACAGAACACGATCACGTAGACAGCAAAAATGCGGCGTATAAGTCGCTGCTTGCCGGTCTTACAAAGTAAAGAAAGGAAGTAATTTTATGGCAGACATTCTCTCAAAGGAAAATAAGTTCGACCCTGTTCTTGTAAAAGAACTTTTTGACAAAGTTAAGGGCAAGTCCTCACTGGCTGCGCTTTGCGACCAGACACCTATCGCCTTCAACGGTCAGAAGGAGTTCATCTTCACTATGGACGATGAGGTAGACCTTGTGGCTGAGAACGGCAAAAAGACAAGGGGCAGCGCTGCCCTTGAACCTGTGAAGATAATCCCTCTCAAGGTAGAATACGGCGCAAGAATTTCAGACGAGTTTCTTTACGCCAGTGATGAGGAGCAGATCAATATCCTCAGAAACTTCTCAGACGGCTTTGCGAAGAAGGTTGCAAGAGGTCTTGACATCATGGCTTTCCACGGTGTTAATCCAAGGGCAAAGACAGCTTCTACGCTTATAGGTACAAACCATTTCGACAACGGCGTAACTGTGATAAAGCAGGACGGCACGTCACCAAAGACACCTGACGCTCTTATTGAGGAGGCTATTGCTGTAGTGCAGGACAACGAATATGATATCTCAGGCCTTACAATGGCTCCGTCATTCAGATCTGACCTTGCAAAAATGGTGGACACAAGCGGCAGAAAGATATACCCTGACCTTGCTTGGGGCAATGCACCGTCACAGATGAACGGCATTCAGACCGTGACAAACAACACAGTTTCATTCAACTCCAGCAAAGATCTTGCGATCGTTGGCGACTTTGCAACGGCGTTCAAGTGGGGTTATTCAAAGGAAATTCCGCTTAAAGTCATCGAGTATGGTGACCCTGACAACAGCGGACAGGATCTCCAGGGCTACAATCAGGTATACATCAGAGCGGAGACATATCTCGGCTGGGGCATTCTCGACAAGTCTGCATTCGCTGTCATTCAGTCAGCTGCTAAGTAAGGGGGCGGCATAAATGGCGGCAGAGTACGCAACTATCGAGGACGTTATAAGGCTCGGTCGAAAGCTCACGACTGAGGAGCAGGAAAAGGCGGTGGCTCTGCTGCCTGTTGCTTGTGCAAAGCTTTCGACTGCCTGCAAGAAGTATGGCAAAGATCTTGACATTATGATAGCTGATGAACCTGACATGGAGTTTGTGGCAAAAGATATCATAGTTCGTGCCACGCTGAGAGCTGTTGACGCTATAGCGGACAGCTCTCCTGCGACTTCGCAGGCTTCGCAATCGGCTATGGGCTATTCAGTATCAATGACATATCTCAACGCAGGACAGCAGTTATACTTTCTCAGAAACGAGCTGAAAGAACTGGGCGTTATGCGGCAGAGATACGGCACAATGGAGGTATATGACGTATGAGACTAAGCATCAAGGGCATACCTGTTAAGCTTTCTACAAAAACGCAGACAGGTATTGACGGTTTTAACAGACCGATATACGAAACTTCGCAGGAGGTTGTCGAAAACGTGCTTGTGGGCGAGCCATCCGCAGAGGACGTCGTAAACGAGCTTAATCTATCGGGCAAACGCATAGCTTACACTCTTGCAATACCAAAAGGAGATACACACGTTTGGGAAGACACAGAGGTTGAGTTCTTCGGCAGAAAATTCCGCACCATAGGTCTTCCGACAGAGGGCATAGAAGAAAATTTGCCGCTCAGTTGGAACAAGAAAGTAAAGGTGGAACGCTATGAGTAAAGTTAAGATAGAGCTTGACCACAACGGCATTGCGTCTTTTCTCTGCTCTGAGCCTATTGAAAGTATGGTCAAGGGCTATGCAGACAGAGCCGTTCAACGGCTTGGCACAGGGCATAAAGCGTATACTATCACATGGACAAGATATCCGAAAATGAGGCGAAAGGTCGCTATCGTCAAGGCTAAGACAAAGAAAGCTCAGCGTGCAAACCTTAAAGGTAATACGCTTTTAAAGGCGGTGCTTGGCAAGTGATAGAGAAGATCATTATTGACTGGCTGCGTGAAAAGCTTGGCGTTCCTGCTTATCTTGAAGAGCCTGAAAAACCACCAAAAGAGTATGTGATTATAGACAAGCTTGGCTCGACGGAGAATGACCTTATTACCTCTGCCACTATAGTCGTTCAGAGCTACTCAGTGGGCTTGTGCGAGGCGGCAGAACTTAACGCAAAAGTTAAAAAGACTATGGCTGAAAGCGTGTCACAGGGGGATATATGCCGCTGTGTATGCACGTCAGACTACAACTATACAGATACAGAAACAAAGAGATATCGCTATCAGGCGGTATTTGATATAATCTACTACGAGGAGTGATAATATATGGCAAACAATAAGGATAACGTATCAACAGGTAAACCAAAGGTAGGTGGAGCGGTTTTCACAGCGATCGCAGGCTCTACACTGCCGACGGACGCAACAACAGCCCTTGACGAAGCGTTCAAGTCTCTTGGTTACTGTTCAGAGGACGGTGTGACCAACAGTTCGGGCATTTCTACCGAGAACATAAAGGCATGGGGCGGAGATATCGTTGACACTCCGCAGACGGAAAAGACGGACACTTTCAAGGTAAAGCTGATAGAGTGTACCAATACAGATGTGCTGAAAACTGTCTACAATAGCAGCAATGTTTCGGGCGACCTTGACACGGGTCTGACAATCAAAGTCAACAGTGCAGAGCATGAAGATCAGGCGTTCGTATTTGATATGATACTGAAAAAGAACGTGCTGAAAAGAGTGGTGATCCCGTTCGGCAAGGTGACGGAGATATCAGACATCACCTATAAGGACAACGAGGCTATCGGCTATGAGCTGACTATCACAGCCACACCTGATGAAAACGGCAACACGCACTATGAGTACATGAAAAAGGGGAATAGCCTATGCTGACAGGTAAGACAGAAAGCGGTTTTGAGTTTGAAATAGAGGAGAAGACCCTTGACGACTATGAGTTTATCGAAGCTGTCGGTAAGTGTGAACAGGGCGACCCCCTTGCATATGTCAAGGTAGTTGACGCCGCTCTTGGAAGCAAGAAAGAAAAAGCTTTCGAGAAGATAAGAGAAAAGTGCGGCTATGTATCGGCTAAAGAGATAACAAAGCTTATCGTGGAGATCTTCCAGACACCTAAGACAAAAAACTCCTAGTCCTTGCCGCTGTCATGGAGCGCTATCCTGATGAGCTTGATTGCGATATGGCGCAGTATTATCACATATACGACTTTAAGTCGCTGCCTGCACGAAAGGTGGCGACTTTTCTGTGTGGTCTTGACAGTTCATCACGGGTCAAACGTAAGCTTAATGATGTTGGCGGTTCGTTTTCTGAAATACTGCTTGCACTGATATTTGACCGTCTGCAATGGATATGCTGGTCGCAGACAAAGGACGAGCAAAGAGGCGTGAACAGACCGCAGTCCATAGCTGAAAAGCTTATAGGCAAAAGCGAGAGCGACAGTGAGATAACAGCGTTCCAAAGCGGTGAGGATTACGAGAAAGCGAGAAGAAAAATCTTAGGAAAGGAGGGCTAACATGGCAGAAGGAAACGGCACACAGCTGGGCAAAGCATATGTGCAGATAGTTCCGTCTATGCAAGGGCTTGCATCAGAACTGCGAAGAGCGTTTGGGGATAGTATGCCCGATGGTCACAAGTTTGGAAGTTCTCTTGGTGGCAAGGTTGTTTCAGGCTTTGGAAGCACTATCAAAAAAGGCTTTGCACTTGCCGCAAAAGCTGGTATAGCAACTATATCGGCAGCAAGCGCAGGCATAGGCGCTATAGTCAAAAGCTCTGCGAGCGCATATGCGGACTATGAGCAGAACATAGGCGGTGTTGAAACGCTATTTAAGGACAATGCTGATACTATCATAAAGTACGCCAGTGAAGCATACAAGACCGCAGGAATATCGGCTAATGACTATATGCAGAACGTTACAAGCTTTTCTGCGTCACTCTTGCAAGGCTTGGGTGGTGATACTGCACAGGCAGCAGAGATAGCTAATGAGGCTATGGTAGATATGAGTGATAATGCTAACAAATTTGGCACGGACATATCTTCTATCCAGAACGCTTATCAGGGCTTTGCAAAGCAGAACTATACTATGCTCGATAACTTAAAGCTCGGCTATGGCGGTACTGCAGCAGAAATGGCAAGGCTCATCAACGATTCGGGCGTGCTTGGGAATTCGATAAAGGTCGATGAAAAGACCGTCAACAGCGTGTCATTTGACAAAATGATAGAAGCTATCCACAAGGTGCAGACCGACCTTGACATCACGGGTACTACTTCCAAAGAAGCAGCGACAACAGTTTCCGGCTCTCTTGGCTCTGTGAAAGCGGCATGGTCAAACCTTATGGCAGGAATGGGCGACAAAAACGCTGATCTGAAAAAGCTTATAAAAGAAATGGTAAGCACAGTAAAAACCTTTGCAAAAAACATCATGCCTGTTATAAAACAGGCTCTTTCAGGTGTTACAACTCTCATAAGTGAGCTTGCACCAGATATAGCTGCGGAACTGCCGCAACTCGTAAGCGAATTGCTCCCACAACTTATAGAGGCAGGCACGCAGATATTTCAGGCACTTGTAAAAGGCATTTCTGACAACATTGAAACGATAACACAGGCTGCCATAACGGCTCTCACAACTGTTGCAACGGCACTTATACAGAACACAGGTCCTCTTGTGCAGGCGTTGGCAACTATCATAACCACTATTGCACAGGCTTTTCCGACTATATTGCCCGACCTTATCAATGCAGTTGTTGAGCAAATACCTACAGTTATACAGGCTGTTATAGATTGTATGCCTGCGATAATTGACGGAACGATTCAGATAGTGACTGCTATAGCTGAGGCTCTTGTTGATAACATAGACCTTATCATAGACGGTGCAGTGCAGATAATAGACGCACTTACAATGTCGCTTTCAGATAGTGATACGGTGGCAAAGCTTGCTCAATCGGCACTTGAAATAATTGGCACGCTTACAATGGAACTTTTGAAAAATCTCCCTGATATTCTTGCTGACGGCATACTTATAGCGGTCGAGCTCATCAAGGGCATTGCACAAGGTATGGTGGACTATTTTGCACCTGTTTCAGACGCTTTGTCTGATATGCTTATCGACCTTACAGACTGGTTTTCACGCAAGTGGAACGATTTCAAAGAGTGGGGTTCAGATATGATACAGGCGTTTATAGACGGCATAAAAGAAAAGTGGCAGAGCCTCAAAGATACTGTATGTGACGTAGCTTCAAGTGTTAAGGACTTTCTCGGCTTTTCTGAACCTGACAAAGGACCGCTTTCAAACTTCCACACTTTTGCACCGGACATGATGGACTTGTTCGCAAAGGGCATAGCTGACAACGAGGACACTATCACAATGCAGTTCAACAGGTCACTGCAACCTCTTATGGATACCGATATTATACCGCCAAGCTTTTCGACACTTCCTGAAAAGAGCGTGAACAACAGTGGCAATGATACACTGAACAAGATCATCACCCTTCTGGAAACCTACTTCCCACAGCTTACACAGCGTGGTGACATTTACCTTGACGGCGACAAGCTCACTTCAAAGGTGGACGGAAAGCTAGGCGAGAGGGTCACGAGCAGCGAAAGGAGGCTTGCAAGTGTCTGATAGGATATACATAGCATACGGCAACAAAAAGTCAACCGAGTTCGATATAACTGTGGCAGCTGACGGAATCGATATGCCTCAGCCTGAGCAGAAACGCATTGAGGCTACAGTGCCTTTTATGAATGGCTACTATGATTTTTCTTATATGAACGGTCACGCCACTTATGAGCCTCGTGAAGTCACCGTCAACTTCAATATCTCAGGGACTTGTGAGAAGGATATGCTTTTTAAAAAGGTAGCTGTGCTAGATTGGCTCAAGGGTTATCATGGTCAGGACCTTTATATATCAGGCATGGACTGCTACGTTCAGCAGGCAACAATGGTATCCGCCGAGTTTGAAATAACATCACGGAGGACGGCAACTCTTTCTGTAATATTTAAAGCTGCCCCATTTCTCTTGTCAGGAGACTGGAGCGACAGTGCATGGGATAAGTTCAGATTTGAAAAGGACTGCTTAAATGCTGATACCATAGCCGTAACAGCGAAACCGCCTGCACAGTACAACGAATATGCAGAAATTCACATTTTTAACAATTCCGACTACCCTATAACACCACGAGTTTCGTATGGCGGATATCGTCATTATCCGGGGCTAGTCAGCCTGTCGGTCAATGACGCCCAGTACTACCCGACTTACTACTATCATGATACAGACGAGTGGTTTAATGCGAACTTTTCGCTGCAGCCAGGCGACAACATAGTCAAGGTGCTGGGCTGGGGTACTCTGACGTTTGAATTGAGAGAGGAGTGTCTATAATGTTTACCGTAACGATCACAAACGGCACTGAAAGCACAGCTATACACAGCGAAGGCATTAACCGCATAACAAGCGGTAAGGTGGTGAAGGCTATCAATGCAGTTGATAGTTTCAGCTTTACGATATATCCTAACAACGCTGGATACAAGCTGCTAAAACCACTGACAACGACCGTTAAGGTCTATGACGAGAGCACACGCAAAAACATTTTTATCGGACGTGTGCTCAAGTGTCCTGACAGCATGGATAACAGAGGATTGATATGTCGTCAAGTCACCTGCGAAGGGCGTTTAGGCTGGCTTTATGACAGTGTGCAACCCTATACTGAATATAAATTGGTTGGCATATCAACAGTGCTTTCGTCATTTCTTTCAAAACACAATTCTCAGGTAGGTGCAGATAAACGCATTGAACTTGGGCAGGTCACTGTCACGGCAAGTAATAACTACACCTATGCTGTGAGCTGGGATAAGACAATGGACGCTATCGCTGAAAAGCTTATCGACAAATTCGGCGGCGAGGTGCAGCTCAGAGACAAGGACGGCAAGATCTATCTTGATTACCTTGACCATATCGGACATGGTACAGATATGAGGATAGAACTTGCAGTCAATCTAAAATCCATAAGTCGTGAAGCTGACGAAACAGCAGTCATAACACGCCTTTATCCTCTTGGTGCTAAACTGTCAGACAGCGAAAAAAGGTTGACTATAGTCACGGTGAATGGCGGCAGTGACTACATAGAGGATAGTGACCTTGTGGCAAAATACGGCGTTATAAGCGGCACTCAGATATGGGACGATGTGACAATCGCAAGCAATCTTCTTAGCAAAGGTAAGGAGTACCTGAAAACTGCAAACAAAGCAAAAACGCAGTACAAGATAACCGCACTTGACCTTTCACGCATCGATATGGAATTTGAGCAGTTTGAGCTGGGGTGCTGGTATCGTGTGGTCAATCCTCTCATGGGCATTGATGAGAACTTGAGAATCGTTGGTATCACAGTCAATCTTGACAGTCCTCAAGAATCCGAGTTGACGATCGGGGACAAATTTGAAACAATAACGGGATTTATGACGGCGAAAACTCAGAACTTACAAACTGCTATCGACTCTTCGGAATTCAGAAACAGACAGGTCATAGACAGCAAGATAGAGAATGCCACAAAGCTGATAACAGGTGCAGAGGGCGGACACGTTATACTTGACCCGTCAGAAAAACCTGAGCGGATTCTTGTTATGGATACTGAGAATATCGATACCTGCAAGGCGTGTATTCAGATAAATAAGAATGGTATAGGTTTTTGGAAATCATCAGACGGCGGTTCTGCAAAAGACGGACCGTACACCAATGCATGGACTATCGACGGAAATTTGGTAGCTAGTTTTATAACCGCCCTGACCCTGACAGGACTGAAAATCAACAACGGCTCAGGTACCTTCTCGGTGTCTGAGGACGGAACGGTTGTCGCTAACAAACTTTCGTCAAAGTCTGCCAGCATAACAGGCGGAAGTATCAACATACAGACGTCAAGTCAAAACACAAGTGTGATTCAGCTATCCCATAACGAATGGACGCTGAAAGTCAGTCCACTGGAGATACGCATTGATAACAGCACGATTGGTGGTCATATCGTCCTGCAGGCTGGTGCTATGTCGGGCTATTGGAATAACGAATTAAAATTCTCGTTAGATACAAATAGTGGTAATATTTCAACGTACACAGACAGCGGAAAAAAGGTGTTTACAGTTGATACCAATAACAGGGCGATGTATCTGTATAACGAAAATGGAAAAACCGCAGTACAGTGCTACGGCAAGACAGGTGATATTATGTGTAACAGCGTTACTACAAAAAACCACACACTTGACTAGGAGGGATAAAATGGCAAATAATATTGATTTGACAACAGCAATCGAAAATGTCAGAAACGCATACTACGGTCGTGACGTTCGTCAGGCGTTCGTGGACGCACTGAACGCAGTCGAGGCAGCTGTCAACAACATAGACCTGTCACAGGTCATCACAGCACACGCTATCAGTCACAACAGTATCTTTAGAGGTGCAGACTTGTCCGCTAAGTACAGCCTGTCAAAACTGTGTGAAATGGTGGGGAACGGTGATTTTTCTGACATCTTCATCGGCGACTATTTCCCAATATCAGGCGTGATTTCGGTGCCGAAAGAGAACACGGCAAGTGACGGTGCTACGTCGATAGTCACAACATCGGTCGAGTACTCGACGAACTTGCGTATCGCTGGTATCAACACATACTTGGCGACAGGTGCGACACTCTTCGACAAACCACATATCGTCATGATACCTGACGATATCCTTTTCAAAACGCCTATGAACCTGTCGGCGTCAACATCGGGCGGCTATAAGTCGTCGTTCTTCAACACAGACATCGTCCCTGCGTTGAAAACGCATTTTTCCGAAAAATTCGGAAGTCACTTGCTGGCACGCCACGTCAGCATAAGCAACGCCGTCCAGTCTGGTGCAAGTGCTGGTTTTGAGTGGCTCGATGAATACCTCACCTTGCCGACAGAAATCGAGCTTTTCGGCTGCTCGATACGGAGCTCAAGTCCGTATGACATAGGCAGCGGAAATCGTCAGCTGCCGTTGTTCAGGCTAGCACCTGAGTACATCACAAAGCAGAGGCAACATTACTGGCTGTCCGCAGTAGCGTCCGCAAAAGAATTCTGCTATGTGGACGCAGATGGTGAGTGTGGACGTATAGCAGCGGATAGCACGCCAGATATTGGAGCAAGACCGATTCTAACGATAGGATAGGAGTGATACGATGAAAATAGTTCTAACCGACAACTATGACGTTCAGCTGTCAACAGCCCTCCTGGGCTACGTCGGCGAAACGAACGCTAGACCCGTGACAGTCGAGGGTCTGACAGTAGACGGAGCAGACCGCTATGTGCTGACGATAGACTATGGCGACGGCACTGTCTATGATGTGGATATCTCAGGTGGCACATGGACGCCTACTGCGGATATACTCAGAGCGGCACAGACAGTCAGCTGTCAGATATCAGCACGCAAGTATGACGGCGGCAACTACACGCTGGTGAAAAAATCGAAAATTTTCAGCCTACGGATAGGCCAGGCACTGACCGACGGCGTTGCACCGATACCGTCACCAAGTGTGGCAGTTGATGCACTGGATAGAATGACGGCACTGGGAAACCGTATCACAGCCGACGTTCAGACAGCAAAGTCAGCTGCAGAAACAGCGACAACAGCGGCAGAGTTCGCAAAAAAATCAGCCACAGCCGCAGGAGTATCAGCCGATACCGCAGAACAGGCGGCAAGCCGTGCTGAAACCGCACAGACGGCGGCAGAGACGTCCGCTACGCAGGCAGAAACCGCCATGCAGGGTGCAGATACTGCACGTCAGCAGGCGGTCGCTGCACAGAACAACGCTAAGATATCCGCAGACATAGCAGCGGCAGCAGCACAGCAGACTACAGCTGATAAGACAGCGACGGCAGGCTACGCAGAGACTGCCAAGATGGCAGCTGACAGTGCTGCGGCGGACAGGCAGGCGGTGGCTGATATGGCGGAACAGGTCGAGGCGGATAAGACCACAGTGTCAGAAAACGCTGCACAGGTCTCCACAGACCGCAAAGCCGCTGAAACCGCCGCACAGACAGCTTTGGAAAATGCAGATTCTATTAATCAGTTAAAGGAAGACTTAGGTGAACAAGTTGGAGTACAGAAGTTAAGCGGGTATTTCAATCTTACAAAACTTTCAAACGCAACTATCTATAATGGAAAGAGAATAAGTCAATTTAATACAGAAACTAAAGAGCCAGTATTAGTTGATGATGAATTGTATACCACTGTGATTATGCCTATTAACGAAGATTATGGAAATTACAATATGATTATAGGTGCAAATCATCCGACTTCTGGAATTGCCATGGTGAGGTATAAAGCAAATGTAATCGCATCTGCAAAAAGCTATTCGGAATTAGAAAATACAGGTTGGGACGCATCTTACGACAGTGAAAATAATGTATTATCATATTTGACAAGTGAAATCAAAAAAGTTAGTCAATCGGACACATACGCATTTTGTTTTTATGATACCGAACCTATTGTTTATGCGGAAACTTTGCAAGAACTTGATTCTAAGGTTTTGCAACTTGCTAAAATTATAGGAATTGAACAGCTTACAGAAGATTTGCAGGTAGCTATAAATAATGGTATCGGCATTGCTAACCTTGATATATCTTTACCAAGTGTTATTTATAGTGTAGTTGGACATGAGAATAATATTTATTTCTGGAATATACTGAAATGCTCAAATGTTAATGATTATACTATAAGAGTATCCGGAGCAAATTATGAAAGTGGAATTAAAAACCTAGGTGATAGGGTGTGGATGAAACCTACTGAAGTTAAAAAACAAGTATTGTCATTTAAGATTTATAAAAATAATCAACTTCTTAAAGAAAAAACAACTACTGTTAAAATGATTGCTGATAATCAACCTACTGGTATTAAAGCTATGTTTATTGGCGATAGCATGGTTGAAAATGGATATTCGATTGCAGAATTGAAAAATATGCTTGGTGATAATATCTCCTTCTATGGAACGAGACAGAGAGGTCAAAAAGATTCATCAGATACATGGAGAACTGTTTACCATGAAGGAAGGTCAGCATGGCATAGTGGTGAATACCTATCAAAACAAACAAAAAAAGGTGTTACGAATGCTTTCTACAACCCAGATACATCAGCTTTTGATTTCAATTACTATATGACAAATAATCCGTCATTTAGTGATGTCACAGATGTTATTTTACAATTAGGAAATAATGATGTTGATTATTTGACCAAAGAACAGTATGTTGCGAATATGCAGACTTTGGTTGATAACATCAAGTCTTATAATTCCAACATCAATGTATATGTATGTATTCCTTCTTCGCCTGTAAATGATGGTTACGCATGGGGTATTAGGAATTGTACAGACATTAATTATAATAAAGATAAGATATTTGATTATGGAAAAGCATTGATGGAACAGATTCAAAATGCCACTATAATTCCTATTTATCTTAACTTAGATAATTATAATGACTTTCCAAAAACAACAGTAGCAAGGTCAGATAGAAACCCAGAAACATATGAAGTATGTAATGATAATGTACATCCAAGCAAGTACGGTTTTTATAAGTTTGCTGATGCCTTCTATTGTAGCATTTTGGCAAAATACAATAAAGGAAACTATGATAAACTATGAGCAGTTCAAAGAAATAACAAAGGAGGTATACCATGAAACAGAAGTTAGCAAGGCTGATTGATGTAAAGTCCATAGTAACTATCCTGCTGACAGCGGTGTTCTGCGTGCTGGCACTTCGCCGCACGATCTCAGCAGAGCAGTTCATCACGGTGTTTACTGTGGTGATATCGTTCTACTTTGGCACGCAGTCAGCCAAAAGAAAGTCGGGTGATGATGAATGACGGAGGCAATTATCGTCGCACTGATAACAGCTGCGTCTGCGGTAGCGTGTCAGCTTGTTATTGCGGCAAACAGCCGTAAGACTATGCAGCAGGCACAGTACGACAGCCAAAAGCTTATCGAGTACAAGATTGATAAGTTGTCTGAGCGTGTGGATAAGCACAATTCCGTTATCGCACGGACTTACAAGCTGGAACAGGACTATGCTTTGATCGACGAGAAAATCAAGGTGGCTAATCACAGGATTGATGATTTAGAAAGGAAGTAATTTTTATGGGAAAGACATTCAAAGGCATTGATATTTCATACTGTCAGGGAAACATTGATTTTTCAAAGCTCAAGGGCAAGGTAGACTATGTTATCATGCAGATAGGCTACGGAAAGTACGCAAGGCAGGTGGACAAGTTCTTCAAGAGAAACTATGCTCAGTGCAAAAAGTACGGCATACCTTGCGGCGGATACTGGTTCAGCTATGCGACAACAGATGCTGAGGCAAAGGCAGAGGCGGCAGCTTGCCTGTCCGTGATAAAGGGCAAGACGTTTGAGTATCCTATCTACTTTGACGTTGAGGGTAAGTCGCTCGTTGGCAGGGCAGGGATATCTGCGATGTGCAAGGCGTTCTGCAATGCCCTCGAAAGTGCAGGCTACTGGGCAGGCATTTACATAAGCAGAAGTCCTGCACAGACCATGCTTGACGCTGACGTTGCCAAGAGGTATGCCCTGTGGGTCGCTGAGTACGGCTCACGCTGCAACTATGGCGGCACTTATGGTATGTGGCAGTACAGCTCCACTGGAAGGGTCAGCGGTATCAGCGGCAATGTTGATATGGATATCTGCTATGTGGACTATCCTGCGAAGATCAAGGCGGCAGGGCTGAACGGCTTCAAGAAGACCACCGGTTCGACCACAAAGCCGTCTACAAGCACCACAAAAAAGGCAGTGACTTATACGGTGAAGCGTGGAGACACGCTCTCAGGTATCGCTAAGCGGTACAAGACCACTGTTGCGAAGCTTGTCAAGAACAATGGTATCAAGAACGCTAACCTCATTTATGTGGGGCAGAAAATAAAAATCAAGTAGGTAGTAAGACAGCCGACAGGGGGAGTCCTTGTCGGCTGTTTTTGTTTTATATAGTGTCAATTTAGTGTGCTTTTTGACAGTATCAAATAAAAAAATAAGGATAGTAATGAAAAAAATCATTAGCTATCCGTGCAAAAACCTCATTACAGGTTTTTTTATATTCTTGCTCTCAAAACTGTGTTTGTCAGCAATGTATTCTCAACAATTACATTATATCATAGTTCTTTCGAGTTTGCAAGGGGTTTTATAAACTTTTTTTGCAAAGGGGGAATGTCTATGTACATTTTCACGGCGTATATTACGTCGAAAGATGGACGCAGACTCTATGCTAAACAATATGGCATGAAGGCGTTTCGTATCTGGATTGATGATGATAGGGTAAAAAAATTAATATAGACAGTATGTGAGCTGACAACATACTTCTGCAACAATTAAACCAGCCGACTCGGACTTTTATGGGTCTGAGTCGGCTGATTTTGTTTGCACATGTAATAAGACTAACTATTATTTGCGATATTTGAAAATAAAGTCGAATAAATTAAATAGAGTCTATTGACAATATTGCAGCTTTATGATATAATTAATTTAAAGGAGCGTGAGTATTATGACAAACATAATGGCATTTTCTTATGATTCAAGGCCAATCCAAACAATTATTAACCAAATTAAGAACGTTAACAAACGTGACGGAATTGACTTGCAACCTTCATATCAAAGAGGATATATTTGGGGCCCTGAGTTCCAGGATAAACTTCTTTATAGCATTATAAAGGGTTATCCTATTGGAAACATTAGTTTGAGAGTTAGAACAGACAAAAATGCAAAGGGTGCAATGCAAGAGGTTGTTGATGGTCAGCAGCGTCTTACAACTATATATAATTTTGTTACTGGTCAACATTCCATACAAGGTGAATGTGCAAAAGACATTATTGAGTACATAATTGATTATGTTGATTCAGATTCAGAGTCCGTAAATGAAGTGGATAAATTAAGACGAAAGTTGAGCAACAGGGGCAAAGTGGTTCTTAAATTTAGTCAGTTGCCTGATGAAATTAAGGAAAATATATTCTCTTTTAATATTTCAATCACAAACATAACTAACTCAACTGATGAGGAAATAACAGAATACTTTAGATATTTGCAAAATCAGGAGCGTTTAAGAGCTGGAGAAATTATTAATTCGCTACCTAGCACATCGTTGGAAGAATATTTGGATAGGATAAGCGATAGGAACAGATTTTTCGGCATATTCAGTTTTAATAATGGGCGCAAACAGTTCGATAGAACATTTTATAGCATGTTAGGATTATTAGATGGAAAAATAAATTTTGGAGTCCTTGATAAGGCTGTTTTGCAATACGCATCGGATTGTGAAGAATTGTCTAGCTCCGCTAAAAGCAAGTGTGAATTGTTGATTTCTCAAATCAATGATATTACTAATAATAGCAACCTTCCGCATAATTTGATCAAGGCAAATATGAGATGTTTGAAATTTTTTATGCTGACTGCTGCATTAGGTCTTGTGGATTATACAAAAGATATGGAAAAGAAACTTTTAGCTCTTGGTGCCATTAATGCTAAATTATCAGCGTTTAGCTCAGCTAAGGCAGGTGAAGTGGAAAAAACTTTTAATGGTTATTCTCCAGAAGTTATTGAAGAACATAGACTCCTTGCTCTTATATCAAAAGGAGGTCATTCTTACAAGAGAGTTGAAAACAGAATGAAGATCCTTGCTTACTACATAAACGAGTTTGAAAATAAAACAACGCCATCTGGAATAAAGCCAATATAGCAAGAATTATTTCTTTAGTGAAAGGCTTTATATTAGTATGCCGTAGAGTCTTCAAAAAATAATTAAGCCAGCCGTCTCGGAGTGATCTGAGGCGGCTGTTTTTGTTTTAGTATATAAGAATAATCGTGTAAAAATCGTGTACAAAAAAAGAAAACCACCGTATTTACGGTGGTTTGTGTGTGACTGGCGGAGATGGAGAGATTTGAACTCTCGCTACGGTTTTGCCGTACTACCGCATTTCGAGTGCGGACCCTTCAGCCACTTGGGTACATCTCCGTGTGTCAACTATACTATTATACAAGTAATCACAAAAAAAGTCAAGCCCTTTGTGCAAATTTAAGCATAAAGGGCTTGTCAATTATCTATTGCTGAGCACGCCTCTGCATCTCTTTGACGTATTCAAGCGTCTCCGCCGTGTAACCTACCCTTGCATTCGGACAGCATTGTGAAAGCAGTTGCATTAGCCCCAGGACGGTGTCCTTGCCCTTGGCGTATACGTTAAAACGCAGTACATTCTTCTTGTGTTTCGTGCAGACGATTATCTCGTTGGTGTAGCTGATGAAATTCATACTCGCTGTGTGCTGGTAAATGCCGTAGGCTTCCTCTCGCCAGCACATCTGAAATGGTACTTTCTTGTTGGCAAGCACCCTGTCGGATACGATAATATAATCGTCCTGATATTGTATGTTGGCGTAAAGCTCGTCAGCCTGCTGTAAAAGATCGGGATTGGCTTTGAATATGCCGCTCTTTTCAGGGTGCGTCCTCCGTGACGTACCAAATATAAGAAATATAACACCAGGCGTAAGTGCAAAAAGTCCAAGTATCAATACGCTGTATTCACCGGCTACTACCGCCGCAAATGAGATGAATCCACCCATTAGCGTGAGTATCACACCGCCAACTATCATTGCTATCATTCTTTTTCGTATGTTGGCAAATACTACTTCTCGTCCCATTTTCGTTACCCCTCTTTACTTTTTATCCGTGATTCTGCTTTGCCACAAGGCTCTCTCCGCAGTATATCTTCCTGAGCTTTGGTTTCTCTATCTTGCCTGTTGGATTTCTCGGTATGTCTGCAAAAATTATCTTGTGCGGACGCTTGTATCTAGGCAACTTCTGACAAAATTCCATTATCTCTTCCTCTGTGCATGGATGGTCAGGTTTAAGCTCGATTATCGCCGCAGCTATCTCGCCCAAACGCTGGTCAGGCAATCCAATTACTGCCACGTCCCTGATAGCGTCATGACTTCTCAAAAAGTCTTCTATCTGTACAGGATACAGATTTTCGCCGCCACTTATAATAACGTCCTTTTTGCGGTCAACAAGGTAAATAAATCCGTCCTCGTCCTCCTGAGCCATATCTCCGGTGAAGAGCCAGCCGTCTTTGAGAGTTTCAGCCGTCGCCTTTGGATCTCTGTAGTAGCAGGTCATAACGCCAGGACCTTTTACGCAAAGCTCGCCAACTTCTCCCTGCTTTACAGTGTTGCCCTTGTCGTCAACTATTTTGACCTCCCAGCCAAAGCCGGCCTTGCCGATAGCACCCACCTTGTGGATATTATCCAGTCCAAGATGAACGCAGCCAGGGCCGATAGACTCGCTCAGACCGTAGTTTGTATCATACTTGTGGTTCGGGAAAACCTTTTTCCAACGTGCAATAAGTGACGGCGGAACAGGCTGTGCACCGATATGCATAAGACGCCACTGTGAAAGCTCATACTTTGAAAGAGTCACCTCGCCGCTGTCAATAGCGTCAAGTATATCCTGAGCCCATGGCACCAGCAGCCAAACGATAGTGCACTTTTCTCTCGAAACTGTATCAAGGATAAACTCAGGTTTTACGCCCTTGAGCAGCACAGCTTTGCCGCCTGAGATAAGGCTGCCGAACCAGTGCATTTTCGCACCTGTGTGATAAAGGGGAGGTATACAAAGGAAAACGTCCTCCTTAGTCTGACCGTGGTGGTTCTGTTCAACTCTTGCGGCGTGCATAAGGCTCTCGTGGTTATGTAAAATAGCTTTTGGAAAGCCTGTTGTACCGGATGAGAAATAGATAGCTGCATCGTCAGTATCGCAAAGCTCAATATAAGGTGTGGTGCTTGCACAGTTTGCAGTCAGCCTGTCATAATGCTCAGCAAAAGATGGGCAGTTTTCGCCAACGTAGAAAAGCAGTCTGTTTTTGCTTATCTCATCAGCGATCTCTTCAACTCTGCCGATAAACTCAGGACCGAACACGAGTATATCCACCTCGGCAAGGTCGAGGCAGTATTTTATCTCCTCTGGAGTGTATCTGAAATTCAGCGGCACAGCAAGAGCACCTGTTTTAAGGATACCGAAATATATCGGCAGCCACTCAAGGCAGTTCATGAGCAAGATGCCCACCTTATCACCCTTTTTGACCCCACGGGACAAAAGCAGGTTAGCAAAGCGGTTAGCCTTTTCGTTGAACACGCTCCAAGTTATCTCACGGCGATAATGACAGACAGGGTTAGGCTCGATAAGCTCATACTCTTTCCAAGTCACACGTCTGGTTTCTCTAATTTCAGGGTTGACCTCCACCAGAGCGACATCGTTTCCGAACTCTTTTGCGTTACGCTCCAGTAACTCGGTTATAGGCATACAAAAACTTCCTTTCACAATTAAAAGCTTGAAAGCTAAAAAACTTAAAAGCTCCAAAGTATTTACAAACATATATGTTATTATTTTAGCATATTGTGACATAAAAGTAAAGTGATTTTCCACCGCCAATTCGCACAAAAGTGGTAGTGGATTATTGTACATTAAAACCATAGTGGGGCACTGGTGTGGTTGGTATGGGCGAACACCGTTCCCCCGTCGAAGAAACAAGTCCACGGCAACAACACGGTTCGGCAGCCAAAAAAATTCTCCAATCACACTTGTAGGGGACGGCGTCCTCGACGTCCCGATATTTCTCGCCCGTTGAATTATTGAAAAATATCATAATGATTTATCCCAAATAATTTGACATCAGGAATATGACGATCACGGCATTGACCCTCCATTCGACAACCGAAAAATCCCAACATAAAAGATATAACAGCCACAGCGTTGTTTCACCGAACTGGCTGTCGCATTTCGGTGAAACCGAAATTGAGCCAAGCCCCTACAATTCTGAATTTGTACAAGTTTTGAGCACGGGCGAACGCTGTTCGCCCCTACAGATTATTCGGGAGAGTTTGTCATGCCGCAAAATCGCTACGCTCGGTACTTGTGCACAACTCTGTTCAGCTATGCTCATTCCTCATTCCTCATTCCTCACTCCTCACTTAAACCCTCCTATCCAAAAGAAATTTCACTCACCCCCTTGTAATTTGTTTTAAAATTTGCTATAATAAATCTATATGAGTATTTGACGGCTTTCGTCGTCTTGGATAAAGGATAGAGGCTTTTATGGACGATAATAGAAAATTCGGCGATGTCACTGACGAGGATATGGAAAAAGCTAAACAGGCTGCCCCTGATGACCTTCAGGATAAACAGCCGGTCAACGTTAAGGACGAGATCTTTGAATGGGCTGAGTCCTTCGTTTTCGCTATGTTTGTGGTGATATTGATATTTACTTTCTTCTTCAGGATCGTTCTCGTGCAAGGCCCGTCTATGCGTGAAACTCTTCAAAACGGTGACAGGCTTATTATCTCGCATATCAATTATACCCCACAAAAAGGCGATATCGTCGTCATAAACAGTGAGGCTCTTAACAAAACTATCATCAAGCGTGTTATCGGTACTGCCGGCGATAAGGTCGTGGTGGATTATAATAATAATACCGTCACCGTCAACGGCAAGGTCATTTCTAATGAGCATATCAAGGAGGCTATGTATAATACGAACCTCTTCGATAATGATCATGAAGTGGAAGAAAATGTTTATGAATATGACGTGCCAGAGGACAAGATATTTGTCATGGGCGATAATAGAAATAATTCCACAGACAGCAGAAGGATCGGCTTTATCGACCCTGACGATGTGCTTGGCAAGGCGGTTTTCAGACTGTTCCCGTTCGAGAGTATCGGTAAAGTGCAATGAGAAAGACCGGAAGTAAGTCGGTGGATACCCTGTTCGACTTTGCGGAAACTGTGGTGCTGTCAGTGTTCGTGGTGGTGTTTTTCTTCACCTTCGTGTTCAGGATAGCTAATGTGGAAGGTCAGTCTATGCAGGATACCCTTTATGAGGGGGACAGACTTGTGATATCTCACCTGCTTTATACACCAAAGCAGAACGATATCGTCGTGGCGGATTCTCAGGAGCTTGACACTATCATCATCAAAAGGATAATTGCTGTGTCAGGACAAAAGGTGGAGATAGACTGCGACAACGCTGAGGTCAGGGTGGACGGTAAGGTCATTGACGAACCTTATGTTAAGTCTGACGGCAGCTTTGATGAGAATTATTTCAGCGAAGAGTATTATAATAAGGATAAGAATGTCTACGAGTATGACGTGCCTGAGGGATATTGCTTTGTAATGGGCGATAACCGAAACCATTCAACAGACAGCCGTGTTATAGGCTGCCTGCCTGAGGAGGATATAATCGGCAGAGTGGTGTTCAGGCTCATGGCAGGCAATGACGAGGGCATTGGTAAGGTAGAGTAAGGAGGAAGATATGAGCGAGGTAGCACACGTTCAGTGGTTTCCCGGACATATGGCAAAAACACGCCGCATTATGGCGTCAAATCTTAAACTGGTGGACGCAGTTGTGGAAATAACTGACGCTCGTATCCCGTTTTCAAGCAGAAACCCTGAGATGAAACGTATCGTGGGTTCAAAGCCAAGGCTCGTGCTGCTCAACAAGGCTGATTCAGCCGACCCTGAGGTAACGGCAATGTGGCTCGACTATTACGCAAAGCAGGGCATAACTGCTCTTGCTACAGACTGCCGCAGCGGCAAAAATGTCAGCAAGTTCTATGGCAAGCTCAAAGAGCTGCTCAAAGATGATATAGAGAAATGGAACGCCAAGGGTATGTCAGGCAGACCTATCAGGATAATGATAGTGGGCATACCGAACGTTGGTAAATCTTCGTTTATCAACAGGCTCGCAGGGTCAAGGCTCGCAAAAGTGGAGGACAGACCTGGCGTTACAAGAGGCAAACAGTGGGTAAAGCTTGACGAGGGCTTTGAACTGCTTGATATGCCTGGCGTGCTGTGGCCTAAGTTCGAGGACAAGCTCGTGGGCGAAAGGCTCGCTTTCACAGGTGCGGTCAAGGACGATATCATGGATATGGAATATCTTGCCTGCCGTCTGCTTGAGTTTTTGAAAGAGAATTATCCTGAGCTTATTGAAAAGCGTTACGGTATCAGAACTGACGATATAGAGCCTGCCGATGAGGACGCTATAGGCTGCGTTGTGGGATTTGAACTTCTTGAGAGGATAGGCAGAAAGCGTGGATTTTTAGTGTCAGGCGGCGAGATAAATACCGAAAGGGCAGCCATAACCGTTATGGACGAGTTCAGAAACGGCACTCTTGGCAGACTGACCCTTGAAAAACCAAAGGGGTATTGATATGACGCTCAGTGAATTTGACAACGAGGTAAGAAAAGATTATAATATTGTGTGTGGCTGTGACGAGGCAGGCAGAGGGCCGCTGGCAGGAGATGTCTTTGCGGCAGCTGTGGTCTTTGATAAAGACACGGTCATAGAGGGGATAAACGACAGCAAAAAGCTTACAGCGAAAAAGCGTGAAGAGCTTTTTGACGAGATAATGGAAAAAGCAGTTGACTTTTCTATACAGACCGCCACGGTGGCTGAGATAGAGGAGATAAATATACTTAACGCCGCAATGCTTTCAATGAAAAGGGCAGTGGAGGATATGGATATCAAGCCTGACGTCTGCCTTATCGACGGGAACAAGACCCCTGAGGGGCTTGAGTGTCCTGCCATAGCGGTGGTGAAGGGGGACGCTAAAAGTCAGGCAGTGGCTGCGGCGTCTATACTTGCAAAGGTCGCAAGGGACAGATATATGGAGCAAATGGCTGAGATCTATCCTGAGTATCAGTTTGAAAAGCATAAGGGCTACGGCACAAAGCTCCACTATGAGATGATAGACAAGTTCGGACCTTGCGAGATACATAGAATGAGCTTTCTTAAAAAGTATTATGCAAAGAAAAACGGAAAGTGACCATGCCCAGCGGCGTAAGGTCGGGAACATTGGCGAGGACGCCGTTTGCGGCTTTCTTGTCAGACATGGGTATGAGATATTAAAGAGGAATTTTACCGTCAAAGGCGGTGAAATAGATATTATTGCCGAAAAAGCTGACATCATAGCCTTCGTGGAGGTCAAAACTAGGGAGCAGGGCTCTCTTACCTCCGCTGAAGAGGCTGTCGATCCGGTCAAGCAGCGGCGTATCGTTCAGACAGCACAGGCTTTTTGTAAGGGGATTTTAGAGCCTGTGTGCTGTCGGTTCGATGTTGCGGCGGTGGAGCTGGAGAACGGCAGAGTCAAAAAGCTAAGATATTATGTGAACGCTTTTGACGCAAACAGGAAGTAAAGACCTTGAGGCTCGTGCACTGATATACAGGGCATATGTAGGGGCGAACAGCGTTCGCCCGCTGTGCTGTGGTATCTTCGGGTGCGTGGGAACAAAGGGTCTGTAAATAGCCGACACCTGTCGGACATCTTAAACAGAAGGGTTGTTGTTTATGTTTTACAAAAGTACAAGAAACAGCGAAGTAAAGGTTTCGTCTGCACAGGCGATAGCACAGGGCATTTCTGAGGACGGCGGTCTTTTCGTACCGTCTGAGATACCTGCGATAACACTTGATGATATCAAGGCTCTGGGCGAAAAAAGCTATGCCGAGAGAGCGTTGTTCGTTTTCTCAAAGTACCTCACAGACTTCACAGAGGCTGAGATACGCTACTGCGTAGAGGGTGCTTACAACACAAAGAATTTCGATACCGACAATATAGCTGAGCTTGCTCACCTTTTTGACGGCACTTATATGCTCGAACTGTGGCACGGTCCAACTTGTGCGTTCAAGGATATGGCTCTTCAGATACTGCCGTACCTGCTCACAACTTCTATCAAGAAACTTGGCGTTGACAAGAAGGTAGTTATCCTTGTTGCAACTTCAGGCGATACAGGAAAGGCTGCACTTGAGGGATTCAAGGACGTCAAGGGCACAGAGATACTGGTGTTCTATCCTGAGGACGGCGTTTCAGCTATGCAGAAAAAGCAGATGACAACTCAGGAGGGCGGCAACGTCGGCGTTTGTGCTATCAAGGGCAACTTCGACGACGCTCAGACAGGCGTTAAGACTATCTTCACAAGCAAGGAAACTGCTGACAAGCTGGCTGAGAACGGCATGATGTTCTCTTCTGCAAACTCCATAAACTGGGGCAGACTTGCACCGCAGATAATCTACTATGTATCTACATACGCTCAGCTGGTGGCTGACGGCGAGATAGAGCTTGGCGATAAGATAAATATCGTTGTTCCAACAGGCAACTTCGGTAATATCCTCGCAGGCTACTATGCAAAGCATATGGGCGTTCCTGTAAACAAGCTCATTTGTGCCTCAAACGCTAACAACGTCCTCACAGACTTTATCAAGACTGGCGTTTATGACAGGAACCGTCCTTTCCACACAACTATCTCTCCTTCTATGGATATCCTTATCTCTTCAAACCTTGAAAGACTTCTTTATCACCTCAGCGGTTCTGACGACGCTCAGATAAGAGAGTGGTTCGGCAGCCTTTCTAAGACAGGCAGATATGAGGTAACAGACGAAGTGAAGAAGGCTATCGCTGACGAGTTCTATGCAGGCTGCTGCGACGATGAGCAGACAAAGGCTTGCATCAAGGAGATCTATGACGAGTATTCATACACCTGCGACACTCACACAGCCGTTGCAGTAAAGGTATACAAGGACTATGCTGCCGCTACAGGCGACAAGACAAAGACTGTTATCGCATCAACAGCAAGCCCATATAAGTTCTCAGGCTCTGTTCTCGCAGCTATCGGCAAGGACACGAATGCCGATGAGTTCGGTCTTGTTGACGAGCTTGCAGAGGTTTCAAAGATACCTGTTCCTGCGTCACTTGCAGCCCTTAAAGACAAGGACGTAAGATTTACAAAGGTCATCGATAAGGCTGATATGAAGGCTTATATCTACTCAGCACTGGGTATCTAATAACAGATGTGTATATGTACCCGTCCGACTGTTGTCGGGCGGAGGTCAGTGCACAGCGTATGTCCGCTGACCGTGAGGGGGAGGCTTAGCCTCTTGCCTTGAATGTCTTGCACTCTGTTTCATCACAGCAGTTAGGGTCGGTGCAGGTGCAGCCTACATCGATCTTGCCTGCGGTACATTCGCAGTTGTTGCTGTTGTAAACACAGTTGTCTACGTTGCAGTGGATACCGTAAATTCTATCCTTCTCCATTTTTACATCTCTCCTTCCGCAGCTTTTTGCTGCAAGAGTATTATGTGCATGAGTGGACGGGATAATACATGAAGTTTTTGGATCGGAGGAAAAAACGTGAGCCTTTTTGCTATTGCCGACCTGCATCTGTCTTTGGGGACGGATAAGCCTATGGATATCTTCGGCGGCTGGTCTGACTATGTAACAAAGCTTGAAACCAACTGGCAGAGCAAAGTCCGCCCTGAGGACACTGTGGTGATACCCGGCGATATCTCTTGGGGTATGAATTTCGAGCAGTCCAAAAAGGATTTCGAGTTCATAAACAAGCTCAACGGACGCAAAATAATCTCCAAAGGCAACCACGATTATTGGTGGAACACCAAGAACAAAATGGATAAATTCTTTGCGGAAAATGGTTTTGATACCATAAATATCCTGCATAATAATCATTACAGCTACGAGGGCTACGGCATATGCGGAACGAGAGGCTGGATAAGCGATAACGGCGAGCCTGCCGACCAGAAAGTTCTGGCAAGAGAGGCAGGCAGACTGGCGTTGTCTATCGAGTCTGCACTCAAAGCAGGGCTTGAGCCTGTGGTGTTTTTGCATTATCCGCCGCTTTTCGGCAATAGCTGCAATTATGATATGCTGGAAGTGCTGCATAAATACGGAATAAAGAAGTGCTTTTACGGACATTTGCACGGCAAAGCACACGCTTATGCTATAAACGGTATCCGTGACGGCGTGGAATATCGGCTTATAGCTAGTGATTTCTTGCATTTTGACCCACTGGATATAACGAAAATTGTGCAAAGTGACAATTTATAAAAAAATGCTGGAAATGACAATATAATTGTGCTATAATGTATAAGATACATTTATATAATGGAGGAATAATAAATGAGTTTAAAAGCTACAAACAATGTTGACACCAATAAGTACGAGCTTGAGATCGAGATCTCTGCTGAGGATTTTGAGGCTGCTATAGAGAAAGCTTATCTTAAAGCAAGAAAGAATATCGCAATGCCTGGTTTCCGTAAGGGCAAAGCTCCAAGAAAGCTTATCGAAAAGGAATATGGCGAGCAGGTATTTTTCGAGGACGCTGTCAATCTTCTTGTTACACGTCCTGAGGTAGAGGTAACAGAGATAAGCAAGGAGAACGGCGTTAAGCTCAAGGCTACTTGCATCACAAAGCCTGAAGTTGAAGTTAAGGACTATAAGGGTATAGAAGTTGAAAAAGTTGTCAATCCTGTAACTGATGAGGATATCAACAAGCAGCTCGACGCTCTTAGAGAGAAGAACGTAACAGTTGAAACTGTTGACGACAGAGCAGCTGAGAACGGCGATGACGTTGTTATCGACTTCGAGGGCTTTAAGGACGATGTTGCTTTTGAGGGCGGCAAGGCTGAGGACTTCACACTTTCACTGGGCAGCGGTCAGTTCATTCCTGGCTTTGAGGATCAGATCGTTGGTCACAATGCCGGCGAAGAGTTCGACATCAACGTAACATTCCCTGAGGAGTATCAGGTAAAGGAACTCGCAGGTGCACCTGCTGTATTCAAGATCAAGCTCAAGAGCATTTCAAAGAAAGTTATGCCTGAACTGGACGACGATATGGTAAAGGATTCAACAGAGTTCGACACAGTTGATGAGTACAAGGCTGACATTAAGAAAAAGCTTGAAGAGGCTAATGAAAAGCACGCTGACGCTGAGGTAGAGGCTAAGATATTCGACAAGGTGATCGAGAATATGACAGCTGAAATACCACAGGTAATGTTTGACAACAGGGTAAACGAAATGGTAGGCGAGCTTGAGCAGAGACTTGCACCACAGGGCATCTCACTTGATCTTTATATGCAGTATACAGGTCAGACTATCGACACTGTAAAGAAGGCATATGCTGAGCAGGCTGAAAAGCAGGTAAAGCTCAGACTTGCACTTGAGAAGATCGCAGAGCTTGAGAACGTTGAGGTAGCAGAAGATGAGCTCAAGGCTGAGTTTGATAAGCTTGCTGAGGCTTACAAGCTTGACGTTGACCAGATCAAGCAGTTTATCCATGATGACGACCTCAAGAAGGACATCGCAGTTGGCAAGGCTGTTGACCTTATCAAGGACGCAGCAGTTATAAAGTAAGATAATTTATGCTTTCGCCCGCATGACCTTATGCGGGCGAAAATAGATTAAGGAGGCAATTTTATGGCATTGGTACCTTATGTAGTGGAACAGACAAGCAGGGGAGAGAGAAGTTATGACATTTATTCCCGACTGCTCAACGACAGAATAATCATGCTTTGCGACCAGATAGACGACGCAGTTGCAAGCGTGGTTGTGGCACAGTTGCTCTACCTTGAGGGTCAGGACCCTGAAAAGGATATCGACCTTTATATCAACAGTCCTGGAGGAGTTATCACCGCAGGCATGGCTATCTATGATACTATCCAGTATATCAAGTGCGACGTGTCAACGATATGTATGGGTATGGCAGCGTCAATGGGTTCGTTCCTGCTTTCAAGCGGCACAAAGGGCAAGAGATTTGCTCTGCCTAACAGTGAGATACTCATTCACCAGCCTCTTATCGCAGGCGGCGGAATATCAGGTCAGTGCACTGATATAAAGATACACTCTGACCATATGGTAAAGACCAGAGAAAAACTTAACAGGATACTTGCACAGAACACAGGCAAGTCTATCGAGCAGATAAATATCGACACTGAGCGTGACAATTATATGACAGCTCAGGAGGCTGTTGAATACGGTCTTATTGATAAGGTAATAACTAACAGATAGGTTCGGTGAAATAAATGGCTAATGATACAATAAGAAAATGCTCGTTCTGCGGCAAGCCTGAGGATAAGGTGAGAACACTTTTTTCAGCAGGCACAAGCCACATTTGCGACGAGTGTGTACTTTATTGCTATAACGTTCTGGCTGAGCAGGAGGGTCTGCCAACTGCAAAGCAGCATGGCAAGGGCAAAAACGGTGCTGACAGCGGCATCACCCTGAAAAAGCCTGCGGAGATAAAGAAAGTGCTCGACGAGTATGTTATCGGTCAGGAGGACGCAAAGATAGCCCTTTCTGTGGCTGTATATAACCACTATAAGAGAATCTTGTCCCTCAATGACGATGATGATGTGGAGATTCAGAAGAGCAACGTCTTGCTCCTCGGCCCTACAGGTACAGGTAAAACTCTTCTTGCACAAACTCTCGCAAGACTGCTGAACGTGCCTTTCGCTATCGCAGACGCTACCACCCTGACAGAGGCCGGTTATGTGGGCGACGACGTTGAAAACGTGCTCACAAGGCTCATTCAGGCGGCGGATTATAACGTCGAGGCGGCTCAAAACGGCATTATCTATATTGACGAGATAGACAAGATATCAAGAAAGTCCGAGAACGTTTCTATAACAAGAGATGTCAGCGGCGAGGGCGTGCAGCAGGCTCTGCTGAAAATAGTAGAGGGCTGCGTGTCTAATGTTCCACCTAACGGCGGCAGAAAGCACCCTCATCAGGAGTTCATTCAGATAGACACAACGAACATTTTGTTCATCTGCGGCGGAGCTTTCGAGGGTCTTGAAAGCGTTATCAAAAAGAGAACAGAGTCCTCATCACTGGGCTTTGGCGGAAAGGTCAAGAGCAAAGAGGACGATAACAACATCATGAAGAGGGTAGTGCCCCACGACCTTGTGAAGTTCGGCATCGTGCCTGAGCTTGTGGGCAGACTTCCTGTTATCACCGTTCTTGACGAGCTTGACGAGAACGCACTGTGCAGGATACTCACAGAGCCTAAGAACTCACTTATCAAGCAGTATACAAAGCTTTTCAAGCTTGACAACATCGATTTCGAGATAACCGAGGACGCCAAGCGTGAGATCGCAAAGAGAACTATCGAGGAAAAGACCGGTGCAAGAGGACTGCGTGCTATCGTTGAGAAAATTCTCACAAAGCTTATGTTCGACGCACCTTCCGACGACGAGATAGTCGGCATAAAGATAACTGCCGAGTGCGTTAGAGGCGAGGCTGAGCCTGAGATAACAAGGGCTGTAAGCTCTCCAAGAAAAATGTGATAGGGTACAAAAAATTGTACAGCAATAAGAAAAGGCGACCGTAAAAGGCCGCCTTTTTGCGTTATGTTTTATTTTCCAAGCTTGTCATCGTCTGTCCGCAAAATGAAAAGTGCCGCAAACAGACCGATAAGTGCGATAAAGACCGCCTTGGTAGACAAAAGGTCTGTGAGCAGTGCACCTATCGCCGCACCGCTGATAAAGCAGAGGATAATGCCGTAATACTGCAATGCGTTGCTGAGCTTTTGCCTGTCTTTGGTCTTGAGATATTGAAAAAGATTGTCCGTTCCGCTGCGGAGATTTCCTGTGCACATGGTGGTAGCAAAAGGCTTGCCGTCCATTTTACGAAACGCCTCGACCTGCATTGCACAAGTGAAAGATACCAAAATGTTCGCCAGCGTGTTCAAAGTGCCTGACGGGATAAATCCCACCGCAGTGAGCACCACAAGCTCAACGCCTATGACAACTCTGTGCCAGTGTATCTTCGGGTGCTCGTTGAATTTGGACTTCACCGTTTCAACTATGAGCACGCCAAGCATGAATGACAGTATCGGCATGAGATACAGAAAAACTTTCAGCCAGCTGCCCTCTCTTATGTTCACTGCCAGCAGCACCATGTTGCCTGTCTGTGCATTTGCGAAAACGTGGTCACGGGAAATGTAGGTGTAAGCGTCCAAAAATCCGCCGACCATGGCAAGCATTACGCCAACACCGTAAAATTCAGCTATGTGTCTGCCGTTTTTCATTCCGCCGCCCCCAGTGGCTCAAGCTCGTTCAGGTCATATGGAGTCTTTTGGTAAATACAGTAATTGAGCCAGTTAGAATAAAGCAGGTTAGCCGAACAGCTCCAGTTGAAGATCGGCTTTTTGCTAGGGTCATCGTCAGGAAAATAGTTGTACGGAATCTGTATCGGCAGCCCCTTTTCCTTATCCCTGAAATACTCCTTAGCCAGCGTTTCACGGTCATACTCCCAGTGACCAAAGAGGAAAAACTGCCTCTCGGTCTTGTCGGAAACAAGGTGCACGCCTGCCTCGTTGGATTCAGCCACAACTATCAGATCGCTGCACTTCTCGATATCAGCACGGCGTATCTCAGTGTGACGTGAGTGCGGACAATGGAAAACATCACCAAAACCCTTGAGGATAATGCTATCAGGGTAGTCGATGTGGTGCTTGAAATTGCCGAACATTTTCTCTTTGAGAGGGTATTTCGGCACACCATAGTGATAATAAAGACCAGCCTGAGCACCCCAGCAAATGTGGATAGTAGAGAAAACATTAGTCTTTGACCACTCAAAAACTCTGCAAAGCTCGTTCCAGTAGTCAACGTCCTCGTATTCCATTTGCTCGACAGGAGCACCGGTGATGATAAGCCCGTCATAGCGATTGTCGCATACCTCGTCAAAGCTTTTGTAGAAAGCGAGCATATGCTCAGGGGAGGTATTTTTAGACATATGGCTGCTCATTTGGATAAGGTCGATGTCAACGTGGAGAGGGG
>OICR01000049.1_pt1 | contig 57518 bp, 48 predicted proteins | sample 1581321 | NCBI WGS metagenome assembly OICR01 (sample SAMEA3882557, study PRJEB24775) | human gut metagenome | biome: human-associated habitat; feature: intestine environment; material: feces | place: Netherlands | collected 2009/2010
CATATATGTAGATTTACCTGCCATATTAGGTCCGGTAATGATCGAGATACGGCTTTCGGCATTATTCAGGTAAGTATCATTTTCCACGAAGCTGTCGTTTGCAAGCATTTTCTCAACAACCGGATGTCTGCCGCCTTTGATATCAATCACGCCATCGGTATTTAAGGATGGACGGACATAATTGTTCTTGTCAGCGACATATGCAAGGGAACAAAGGGCGTCTAATTCTGCAATGTATCCAGCCATCTTTTGTACACGGACAAGGGCTGCGGCAAGTTTTTCTCTTAATTCCACATAGCAGTCGTATTCGAGCGCATATAGCTTATCCTCTGCGCCAAGAATCTTGCCAGAAAGAGTATTTAATTCATCTGTCGTAAAACGTTCGGCGTTTACCAGCGTCTGTTTGCGGATGAAATAATCTGGAACTAAGGATTTGAATGAATTTGTCACCTCAAAATAATAGTCAAAGACCTTGTTATATTTGATTTTCAGACCTTTAATTCCTGTTTTTTCCCGTTCTTTTGACTCCAGATCCGCCAGCCATGTCTTACATTCGGTTTTTGCCAGACGCAGCTCGTCAATCTCGTCGCGGTATCCCTGTTTGAAGATACCACCTTCCTTGATAGAAACCGGAGGTTCTTCCACGATTGCCTGTTCGAGCAGATCATACAGATCTTCCAGACTATCGTAATCCTCGTAAATTTCATTGATACGTTCACAAGGAAGCTCACGGAGCAGATTATAAATATCCGGCAGATATTGAATGGATGTCTTGAAAGCGAGTAAATCCCTTGGATTGGCAGTCTTCAGTGCGATTCGTGTCAGCAGACGCTCCAGATCGTAAATCGTATTCAAATATTCGCGCAGTTCTTCCCGAACGATCAGCTCTTTGTTGATCGCTTCGATTGCATCCAGACGTTTTTCAATCGCATCCTTATATAAGAGTGGCTGTTCGACAAATTCACGCAATTTTCTGGCACCCATTGCAGTTTTTGTCTTATCGAGTACCCAAAGCAGAGAACCACGCTTCTGCTTATCCCGCAAGGTTTCAGTAAGTTCCAGATTCCGTCTGGTTGCGGAATCCAAAATCATAAAGGAATCCACAGAATACGTCTCGATATGGTTGATATGTGACAGGGAACTCATCTGTGTTTCATGCAGATACTGCATCAATGCACCACAGGAAGCAACACAAGCCGGGCTGTCCTTTAACCCGAGTCCCTCGATACTGTTGATGTGAAACTGACGCTTTAATGTTTCTTCGTCTGTTTCTAAGTTAAAATAATAGTCCGGTGCTTCGGTATGAGATACCTGCAACCGCTCACATACGGCGTGAATCTCTTCTACCTGTTCTACGCCAGCCTGATATAATACCTCGGATGGCTGGAATTTATTGATCTCATCAACGACCTTTTCTGCCTGTTGTATCTGGCAGGTCTTAAATACACCAGTTGACAGATCCGTAACGGAGATACCATAGTTTTTTCCAACATAGGAAATACACATCAGGTAATTGTTCTTGGACTCTTCCAGACTTTCGGAAGACAAATTGGTACCCGGTGTTACAATCCGTATGACCTCACGCTTTACAAGTCCTTTGGCAAGCTTGGGATCTTCGACCTGCTCGCCGATTGCTACCTTGTAGCCTTTTTTTACAAGCTGATTGATATAAGTATCTGCTGCATGAAATGGAATCCCACACATCGGTGCCCGCTCTTCCATACCGCAGTCTTTTCCGGTTAGTGTAATTTCAAGTTCCTTGGATGCTAAGATTGCATCATCAAAGAACATCTCATAGAAATCACCGAGACGGTAAAATAAAATACAGTCTTTATATTTTTCTTTAGTTGCAACATATTGCTCCATCATAGGAGATAGCTTTGCCACGCCAATCACCCAATCCTTTCACCCATGAAGTAAAATCCCTTACAGTCTGTCAGCTTTACATCGACAGTCGTTCCGATCATATCGGCAGTTCCCGGAAAATGTACCGTTACATTCTCTTCGGTTCGTCCGGTTACAAGTGATGCATCGTGATGATTTACTTCCTCCACAAGCACAGGCTTTACCTGATCAGCAAACCGCTTGATCTGTGCATTCGAAATCTCGTTGACTAATGTCAGAAGACGGTTAAAACGTTCCTTGATGACATCTTCCGGCACCTGATTATCCATTGTTGCAGCCGGTGTTCCGGTGCGCTTGGAGTAGATAAATGTAAACGCCTGATCATATTTTACTTTACGGATAATATCCAGTGTATCCTCGAAATCTTCTTCTGTCTCACCCGGAAATCCGACGATGATATCGGTTGTCAGGGAGATGTTCGGCATCTTGGCACGAATCCGGTCAACTAACGCAAGGTACTGTTCCTTCGTATAGCGACGGTTCATGCGTGTTAATATGTTAGTGGAACCTGATTGTACAGGCAGATGCAGATGCTTGCAGATCTTCGGCTCTTCTGCCATTACCTCAATCAGCTCATCTGACAGATCTTTCGGATGACTGGTCATGAAGCGTATACGCTCGATGCCGTCAATTTTGCACACTTCCGTAAGCAGCTGTGGAAATGTTACACGATCTTTCTCGTCCACTTCAACAATCTTTCCGTCCTTGTATTCATAGATATTGCCATAGGAATTTACATTCTGACCAAGCAGCATAACTTCGGAAATTCCCTGCTTGGCAAGTGCTTCTACTTCTGCCAGAATCTCTTCTTTCTTGCGGCTCTGTTCACGTCCGCGTACATATGGCACGATACAGTACGTACAGAAATTGTTGCATCCATACATGATATTGACGCCGGACTTAAATGTATATTTCCGCTTTCTAGGAAGCTGTTCGACGGTCTGTTTTGTCTCATCTAAGACTTCGATTGTCTGCTTGCCTGTCTCTAAATAGCTGTAAATAAGCTCTGCTAATTTGTAGATGTTATGTGTGCCGAAGATAATATTTACGAATTTATACTTCTGTTTCAATGTCTCAATGACATGTGGCTCCTGCATCATGCAGCCACACAGACACACGATCATGTCTTTGTTTTTGTTCTTTAATGTCTTGACGTGGCCGAGATGTCCGTATAATTTCTGATTCGCATTCTCGCGAATCGTACATGTATTAAAGATTACAAAGTCAGCTGCCTCGTCGTCCACTTCTTCATATCCGATCTCATCCATGATGCCTTTGAGCTTCTCTGAGTCGTGGGAATTCATCTGACATCCAAAGGTCTGGATGTTGTAGGTAAGTGGTCGATTCAATGCTGCCTTTTTCTCAAGTACAAGTGTTTTGCACTGGTTCATGAAATAGTATTGTCTATCCGGCTCCATAGTTGGAATTGACACGCTGTTCATTTGTATTTCCTCTTTCTTATATAATTTGTGGGTGTATGTATTCCAATCCCACAATTAAATTATTATATAAGAAATCGGTTTAACTTTCAACCGATATGGCAGGAAATTTGTTGAAAAAAGCCGGAAGGTTTTACGTTCCGGCTTCAAATAAGGTATGGTATGGAATTTATTTATAATGGGGCTGCGTAGTAAGGAATTACCAGCTTGGCTCCACGATAAATCGTATCATCGGTCAGGTTGTTAATAAACTTGACTTCATCGATGTATTCCTGATAACTGTTATATTCTTCGGAATAATGCTCTTCTGCAATTGTCCAGAGTGTTTCGTCTTCATCAATCGTGATGCAGGCATAATATTTCTGATTGGATGTTGCTGCTTCCGGGTTCTGCTTTTTGTTGTTGACACCAAATATTATACAAATGATAAGTACAAGACTAAGTCCAAAAATTAATTTATGTTTCATATCTGTTTCCTCCCTGTTGCTGTTTCATCTGATGAACATCTGTTCGATGATTGAATTATACAGAACATCTGTTCTTTTGTCAATACTTTTTTCGAATAAATGTTCGACTTTTATCTAGGAAGGTAGTTGAACAGACTTATTGTAAAAAACGCGCAGTTTGTACTGCGCGTTTTTGTATTCATTAGTTATATTATTTGAATTCAGATAAAGTTGGAATATCGGAAAGAACACCGGTGTATTCTTTTCCTTCGGTATCCGATTCCGCATCCATGTTGTTTTCTGGTGGTTGATAATGTAATGTATATCCAATAACTAGATCATCAAACCCTTTTTCTTCATAGAATGTATATACATCCTGCAAAGCGCAAAGGCATGCGTTAAGTTCTGTCTCGTTTGTATATTCAGCAACGATTTCGGCATTTGTCAGATGCGTTTGGTCGCTTTCTGTTATTTCATAAGATAAAATATCAGTTGGAAGCTTATCTGCATACGCGGCAAATACACAGTCGTCATAATCATCCAACAGCATATTGGCTACGCTTTCCACGCCATAGAAGGTGTTATCCAATACATGGAATGTAATGTTGTTTTTCTTATCTTTCACAGTCCATAAAATATCCGTGTATCCATCCTCATCTTTATATTCATGGGGGATTATATACACAGTAACTCTTCTTATGGATAACGTTTCTTTGGCATATGATTTGATATCGTCCGCGGTATACTCTTTTGTGCAGCCGGTTATGCCCACAACTATAAAAAGCAGAAAACACAAAGTCAGAATATATCGTACAAATTTTAAATGCCGTACATTTTTAATTTCGATTATCTGCTTTGTTCTTAAGATCTTCATATTGCTGCTCCTTCATCTGCTGCACTTCACGTTCCCTCTGTTTCTTCCCGATCTGTAAAGGGATTTGTGCAAGAATCAGGATAATCGTGCAGCCAATGACCATACGCAAAAAGCCTTTTCCGAGTTCTTTTATTGTACTATCCTGTCCCTCATATTGTAGTTCCTGAATATCAAGTACCTTGCCGTAAGTCTTCTTATCACAGCAAGGACAATAAAATTTCTTTGCATAATGGCTGTACTTTTGCGTATTTACAAAAGCACCGTTTGATATATGGGTACGACTGCTCTTCTTATATTTTATCATAGCCGGGCGTGTTGCCTCTTTTCCGGTTACTTCATATATCGTTCCGCATTTTTCACATTGTACCTGTACGGTAAGCCCCGCAGCTTTTGCTTTGCGGACATTATGAAGCGTGATGATGAAATTCACAACAAGCCACAGAAATAAGCATCCTCCCATGGCAATAAGCGCTATTGTCTCCAAATCCATATTACAATTTCTCCCAATCCTTTACTACCTTTACTATATATAACACTTCACAACCCGGCAAAAGGTTGCATGTAGTACGAAAATAAATTCTTAATCTGCGAGTTTCTCTAACTGCCGCATCCAGATCTGCACGGATGCGTCGCTTGGCATACGCCAGTCGCCACGTGGGGATAAGCATACACTACCGACCTTCACGCCATCCGGCATACAGCTCCGCTTAAACTGCTGGGCGAAGAAACGGCGATAGAACATTTTCATCCATTTTAAGATGGTTGCAGCATCATAGGTTCCTGCAAATGCACGTTTTGCCAGATAGAAGATCTTCTCCGGGCTGTATCCAAAACGCATGACATAGTACAGGAAGAAATCATGCAGCTCGTAAGGGCCAACCGAATCTTCGGTCTTTTGCACGATGTTGCCGTGTTCATCCGGTGGAAGAAGCTCCGGACTGATTGGGGTATCGATGATATCCTTCAGGACTTCCGTGCTGTCCGGGAAGATGTTACATTCGATCACGCTGGCAATCATCCATTTGACAAGTGTCTTCGGGATGCTGGCATTGACGCCGTACATGCTCATCTGATCGGCGTTATAGGTACACCAGCCAAGGGCAAGCTCTGACAGATCTCCGGTTCCGACGACGATGGCACCGATTTTATTCGCATAGTCCATCAGCACCTGTGTCCGCTCGCGTGCCTGCACATTCTCATAAGTAATGTCTTTGATCTCCATATCATGTCCGATGTCCGCATAATGTATTATACATGCATCCTTGATTGGGATTTCCTTCACGGTGATGCCGAGTGTCTGCATCAGGGTTAGGGAATTTTGGTATGTGCGGTTCGTCGTGCCGAAGGCTGGCATCGTGATTCCGGTCAGATTCGTAGCAGGCAGCCCCATCTTCTTCAAGGTCTGTGCAGCCACAAGCAGTGACAAGGTGGAATCCATACCACCGGACACACCGATCACCATCTTTCCGCCACAGATGGAAAGCCGCTTGGCAAGTCCGCCGATCTGCATATGGAAGATATCCATACAACGCTTCTGACGTCTCTTTGTATCGCCCGGTGTAAATGGGTGTGGGTTGACGCTGCGAAGACTTCCGTCGCTTTCAAAAGCTTCGGATACCGGAATCAGGATCTGACGCATCGAAACCGCGCTGCCATAGGTGCCCGCACAGTCCTGATAGGTCTTTCCTTTCAGGCGGTCTGCCTGAATCCGTTCGATGTCAATATCTGCGACTAGCAGATAGTTATTTTCAGCAATCTCGCTGTTTTCGGCAAGCATCTTTCCGCCCTCGCAGATCATGCAGTGACCGGAGAAGATCAGGTCGGTTGTACTCTCGTTTGCTCCGGCGCTCGCATAGAGATAGGTGCACATCAGAGAGGTTGATTTCTCTTTTACAAGCTTCTCGCGGTATTCACGCTTTCCAATTGTATCGTTGCTTGCGGAAAGGTTTAAAATCAGCTCCGCCCCACTCATCGCCATAAATGCAGATGGTGGGATTGGTGCCCATAAGTCCTCACAGATTTCTGCGCCAAAGCAGAATGCATCCGGCAGATGATAAATCAGGTTATTGCCGAGCGGAATATCATAATCACATTTAACAGAGCCAAGTAATTCAGAGGCATAGATATGATCTGTTGATAATTCCCGTGCAGAAGAAAACCAGCGTTTCTCATAGAATTCGTTGTAATTCGGAAGAAATGTCTTGACGGTGATGCCGTAGATATGTCCGCGGTATGCGGTCACAGCGACATTATAGAGCGCATTTGCAATCGAAAGCGGCATACCGAATACAACAACCATATCACAATCTGCGGTTGTCTGTACAAAACGGGCAGCTTCTTTTTTGCTTTCTGTAAGCAGCGTCTGCTGCAGGAATAAATCCCCACAGGAATATCCGGTGACAGACAGCTCCGGGAATGTAATCAGATTGACGCCTTTTTGTTTTGCTTCTTCCACTTTTTGAAGCATCTGGTCGACATTATAAGCAGTATCCGCAACACGCATGTCCGGAACTGCGGCTGCTACACGGTAATATTGATACATCGTTTAGTCCTCTCTTTCCTGCAAATCCAGTTGCAGCCCCTTCAGATAATGAATCGGTGCCCCGGATTGTGACTTTATAAAATAGGCGGGATTTAATTCCTCGTACTTAAAATTCCTTGCATGTCCCTGCTTGGCCCGGGCAAGATAGGTTTCTAACTCACACAGCCGCAGGTAGTAAAATTCATTGCGCGCGGTAAACATCACAAGCAAAAAGCTGACACCATGCTGCTTCTCAAATTGCCGCATGAAATGAATCTGATGTTCATGGATGTTCCGGAGTGGAAATGTATCTGTCGCGCACTCCTTTGCATCGAAGCAGACCGGAACGCCCTGTACCACCCCGATATAGTCGACGGTGGAATCCTTCTCGAAATAAGCAAGCTTGATCTGCCCGCTTTCCGAATCAATCTTAACAGGAGTGATCGGTGTTGGAATCTTCTGCATGAGCGCTAAGTTTTTCTCAGTATATAATTCATTGGTCAGATTGACGAGTTCCTCTAAGGTGGAACCGCGTAATCCTCTGGAATTCCATGTTGGCATGTTGTTATGCTTTCTATTTGTTGTGCTATATTATGAAATGTAAATACTTATGGATTTTATCTCCATTGATCCATGATATTTAGTGATTTGCTGGCAGTTTCAACCCCAGCCCATCCGCTACTTTCTGAAATTCTGCCGGCAATGGATCTGTGATTTCCGGGATATCCGGCAATACAAGTCTGCCTGCGTGGAGTAACTGATGGTTCAGATGGTATCGCTCGCGAAGCTTCCGGTTAACCGTCGGATTGCCGTATTTCGTATCGCCTGCCATCGGGTATCCGAGTGATTGCAGATGCGCACGGATCTGATGCGATTTTCCGGTGAAAAGCTGTACCTGCAATAAGGTAAATCCATTTTTCGTGCAAAGCGGTGTGAATGCAGTCTCAATCATCAATGCACCGGGACTTTCATGTTTCTGTATCTTAGACTGATTCTTCTTTGTATCCTTTACGATGTAGGCTCTTTCATGAATGCGTTGTTTCATCTCTCCGGCTACGATCGTGTAGTAATATTTTTCGCAGGTATGTTCCTTTAATATGCGGGCTAACGTCTGACTGCCCTTCAACGAGATTCCGGCGAGGATAATGCCGGAGGTGTTCCGGTCTAAGCGGTTGCTGATCGACGGGTGAAACGTCTCTAACTGTTTCACGGTTAGAATTCGCATGGAAAGGCAGTAATCAACGATTGCTTCGTTGATAGAGTAATCATCCTTTTTTGCTTTCTGTGATAGGACGCCGACAGGCTTATGCACCGCTAAGATATCCGGATCCTGGTAGAGGATCTGCAGCGTGATTCCCGGTTTCTGTCTGGAGGCCTGTGCGGAACCATCGGAAGTTGCCGAACCTGCGGATTTTACAACACGGAATTTTTCAATCGTCTCATCTGCCAGAAATACTTTAATAACATCACCGCATTCTAAGATTTCATCACCGGATGCTTTCTTGCCGTTTCTGGTGATGTTTTTCTTTCGGAGCATCTTGTAGATAAAGGAAGAAGGTGCCTGATTCAGGTATTTCATCATGTATTTATTTAAGCGTTGTCCGGATTCTAAATCTGTGATGGTTAGCTCCTGCATACCCGGGTTCCTCCTTGCTACACGCAGAACGTCAGTATCTGTTCCCGCATATACTGGTCAATTAATTTTGTCTTGTCATTCGGTTCACCGATGCTATGAATCTTCTTCGCAAAGGCATCCGTATCCGTGTACAGGTGAACAATGTATTTGTACTTGCTGTTTGCAAGTGCCTGTTGCATGAATGTCTCGTATTCCTTCTTCTCTTCCTTGAAATGTTTATCTAATACAAGCGCGTACACACTTCCGTTTCTGACACAGACCGCATCGTAGTAATGCATCCCCTCGGTCTGTGTAATCACAAGATCGTAGATCATGTCCGTCTCATCGGTCTGCCCGTGTACCACGTCATAAACATCCTGCGGCATCGTCTGAAATTTCGCACACATAATATAGGCAATCAGAAACTTTGCAAACGGCAGAACAAGGAGTATCGCGAATATAATACCGATACGTCCGGTGTCACCAAATGCAAGCAGCATGGAAAGAATGATCGAAGCAATCATGATCGCAAGGATCAACGTCACAAGCAGCTTTCCTTTTTTGTAATAATTAATATAGCCATACTGGCCTTTTTCTTTCTTTTTCATTGCAATAAGTCTGTCCTTTATTCTAGATATATCAAGCTGTTTAGTGTATGAATGGAACAATCAAGCTATGCGGAATAATCTTTGTCACAACTCGGAATGCCTTCATGATAACCCCATACGTCGATATGGTTTTCCCTTTCATTGCATCCTTTATTGCAAGTGTAACGACTTTGCCTGCATTGGCACGCAGGATAACCTTATATCCTTTGGTCTTGGTATAGCTTTCTGCGATATCAAAAAACTCCGTGTTTACCGGTCCCGGACAGACAGCGGTTACAACGATCCCATGCTTCTTCAATTCCTGATGCAGAGCTCTTGAAAACGAGAGTACATAGGACTTACTTGCAGCATAGACTGCGAAGTTTGGCTGCGGCATAAATGCAGCGGAGCTTGCAATATTGATGATATTCGAACGCTTCGCCATGTATGGAAGGGAAATCTTCGTCATACGTGTCAGGGATTCACAGTTCAACCGGATCTCGCCCGCCAAATCTTCCTCGGAGATCTGCTCGACATAGCCCATCTTTCCATATCCGGCAGCATTCACAAGCACGCGAATCTGTGGATGGAATTTCTGCAGCATTTCCTCGTAAGTCCCAACGGCATCCCGGTCGCACAGATCAATCGGAATTGTCCGTACATGGACACCGTGCAGGGATTCCTTTAATTCATTCAATCGTTCTTCTCTTCGTGCGATCAGCCAGACCTCGTCAAGTGTGACAAAATGCTGATTGATCTGTTTGGCGAACTCTCTTCCCAAACCGGAAGAGGCACCTGTAATTACTGCTATCTTCATGACATCAACCTCCATCCAGGTAAATACTTGTTCTTCAAAACTCCTTGGTTTGCTTTACCGAAGCCAAGTGGATATCCATCTACACATACTAATACGTAACCGTTTTTGACCGATGCATCATCGAAATCAATCGTCTCGCCCTTTAAGTATTTGATGACCTTTGCATCATCCGCAGGAAGATCGAGACAGTTATCAAATTCTTTCTTTGTAAGCGCCATTGCAAGTGACTGGCTCGGTTCGAAGCGGTTCTTCTTGATCTCGCCGACATACAAGCCACACCGTAAGATCCGGAGTCCGCGGACTGTTGGGAAGCTTTCTGGTATGTAGTATAGTTTATCGCCTGAGATTTCAAACCGTTCCGGATGAAATTCGTGCGTCGTATGTGATAAAAATTCGGTGACGGAATCCGGCAGCTTTGCGCGCTTGACCGGATAATCGCCATAATTGGCGCGGTTATCCCGATCGCCCTGCTTCTTGACAAGGCATACAAAATGTCCTTCGCCTTCGATCTTATGCGGCCAGAGTCTGGCGCAGCGCTTCAGTGTCTCATTTCCGGTGTTGCCCCATTCCGGATGTCCGTGGTCAAAGCCCTCATACGGGTGGAAATCCACCAGCTCCAGACGATCATCCAACGAAAGCAGATATTCGATGGACTGCTCATTTTCAAGGGGCGCAAATGTACAGGTCGAATAAAGCAGCATGCCACCGGGTTTAAGCATTGTGACAACCTGATCTAAGATGCTTCGCTGCAGGTCGGCAAACAACTGATTGCCGTTATTCTCCCATGCGGTGATCATCGATACGGATTTGCGGAACATGCCCTCTCCGGAGCACGGCGCATCGATCAGGATCTTATCAAAATATTCGTGGAAGCGTTCGGCTAATTTGTAAGGTGCTTCGCTGATAATCAGCGCATTTTCTGCGCCGAAAACCTCTAAGTTCTTCAGCAATGCCTTCGCGCGCGAAGCACTGATATCATTCGATACAAGCAAGCCGGTTCCGTGTAATTTCGCCGCAAGCTCGGTTGATTTGCCACCCGGTGCGGCGCAGATATCGAGCACCCGGTCTCCTGCCTCCACAGGCAGTACATGTGCCGGTGTCATGGCAGAAGGCTCCTGAATATAGTAAAGCCCTGCAAAATAATATGGATGCTTGGATGGCTTATCCAGTGTCTCATCGTAATAAAATCCATTCTCACACCATGGAACCGGGCGCAGATGAAATGGATTGATCTTCAGAAATTCTTCCACAGATATCTTCATCGTGTTGATGCGGATGCCGTGATGCATCGGCTGTTCGAGGCATGCCGCATACGAATCATAATCGTCCTGAAGAAGCGTTCGCATATTTTGTTCAAAAGTAATCGGTAATTCCATGTTATAATAGCCCTTTCGTGCCTGCATCGACATACGCACGGACGAAGATGCCGTCCTCGCGGTATTCTTCTTCTAACAGATTGCCTGATTTGCGGATCTGCTGGATCACGCCTGCCTTGGCGTATGGAATCGTCTGTTCAATGTAAATGCGGCTCTGGTTGATAATTTCTGCGAGAATATCCGTGATCTTCTCGAATCCGGTCTCCTGTTTGGCAGAGATATATAACGTATGATCTGCCTGAAAATCTTTGACAGCCGGGAGTTCGTCCACTTTGTCTATCTTGTTAAATAATGTGACAACCGGCTTATCTTTCACGCCTAACTCACGCAACGTATCGTAGACTGTCAGGATATGCAGATCTGCCTGTGGGTTCGAGATATCAACGACATGGAGGATAATATCGGCAAACTTTGCTTCTTCTAATGTTGAACGGAATGCATCAATCAGATGATGTGGCAGCTTGCGGATAAAACCAACCGTATCCGTCAGGATGATCTCCTGTCCATTCGGGAGCTTGTAGTTCCGGGAGGTCGGATCAAGGGTTGCAAACAGCTTATCCTCCTCTAATACACCTGCCTGTGTCATATGATTCAGCAAGGTTGACTTGCCTGCATTCGTATATCCAACGATCGATACGATCGGTATATGGCTGTTCAGACGCTGCTTGCGCATTACCTCGCGGTGCGCAATATCGTCTTTCAGGTCAGCAGACAGCTTTGAAATACGTTCACGGATCAGACGGCGGTCGACCTCGAGCTTCTTCTCACCGGGACCTCTCGTACCGATACCACCACCAAGACGGGACATTACCTGTCCCATACCGATCAGACGGTTGCTGCGGTATTTGAGCTGTGCGAGTTCTACCTGAAGCTTACCCTCCCGTGTTGTTGCGTGTTTCGCGAAGATATCTAAGATTATCATCGTCCGGTCCATGACCTTTGTGTCCAATTCCTGCTCCAGATTCTTCATCTGGATCGGCGATAATTCATCATCGCACACGACACCCGTCGCACCAAGACGCTCCACCATGTCTCGCAGATCCTCGACTTTACCAGTTCCGAGATAAGTCGCTTTCTCGATGGAATCTTTGTTTTGGATCATGCGTCCAAGTGTCTCAGCACCGGCGGTTGCTACCAGTTCTTCCAATTCATCCAGATTGGCTGGAACCTGTTCGCCGTTGTCTAAATCAACCGCAAACAGAATGACTTTTTCAATTTCTTCTTTATTTTCGTACATAGAATGTCCTTTTAGTTTACATAAATAAATTATTGTTACTCTACTGCGCTGGAATTCTCTGGTTCTGAATACAGGTGGTAACGATCATTGACAGGAACTTCATTTACATTCACACGGGTATCCAGATAGGCGTATAAATCCTGTCCCTTCTGATCTTCCGGATATTTGGCAATATAGGAAGTGGCACGTGAAAATGCTTCGGTATAGTTTTGTAGCTCTTTATAGCACATGATCTCTGCATATAAGATTTCCTGCAGATAGTCACTGTCTCCTGCGGATTCTCCCTGTGCAAGATAGGTTAATGCCTGATTATAGTCTTTGGTGTCATAATAATAGGATGCATATTTATAATTCACATATGCATCGATTCCATGATAGTTCGCGTAGATATCCAGATATTCTTTCATCTTATCATAGCTTTTCTGGTTTTCATAACAGATGGCTGCATAGATACTGATATCCTTATGTCCGTTTTCCACTGCCTTTGTGAAAGTCGCGACAGTTGAAACATAATCTCCGCGCTGATAATTGCCAAGCGCATGAGACAGGTCGGACAGATAGGAAAGCTGTTCCTTGTCATACTTGGAAGCCGGGTATTTTTTCTGGATATCCAGATAGGTCAGCTCCGCATCGGAGAACAACTGGAGCTGCATCATGCAGTCTGCCTCATACAGCAGAATATCTACATTGATGGAGTCTGAAAACCATTGTTTCTCCGCATAAGCTTCCTTGAATTTGTCCAAAGCTTCCTGATAGTTTCCCGCTTCATAGAGAGAAACCGCTTCCTTGCGGATGCTCTTTTTGTGCGAAAATATATTTACACACACAATAATAAATGCAAGGAGCATAACGCCAAGACAGATCAGGTGGAAACGACGGATGCGTCGCTTTCGTTCCCGTCTGCGGCGCGCCATCTCCCGTTCGTATGGTCCTTTTTTCATATGTTTATCTGGTTTACTCATATACTTTCTATCTTTCTATTTCTAATTTAAAATATCCAGCGGATTTTCGGTTGTTGCTTCCGTTGTAGCTTCTGTTGTTGCACTAGGATCTTCGGCTGTCACAGCGGTTGAATCAACTGCCGGTGTGGCAGAGGTTGCTGTGGATACGGAACCACCATTTACCAAAGTGTAGAACTCTTCTAATGTCAGGTTGTTCGTCGTCATAAAGACAGCCGCATCTCTTCCGACATAGCGGAAATGCCATGGCTCAAAATTATGTCCGGTAATGCTTTCCTTACCTTCTGGATAACGGACGATGAAACCGAAGGAAGAACAATTCTGCATCAGCCACTGGTTTGTTGGAAGCTGTGATACAACAGCAGGGTCTAACTCTGCAACATCATGCGCTGTTACATCGAATGCAAGACCGGTTGCATATTCCCCACTGCCCTCGGTATCGGCGCTGATATAGCCACCCTTGATCGTATACTCACTTCCGGCAGCGTTACATGCTTCCAGCATTGCAAGCAGGTCGTTGTAGATGCGTTCATCTACGATATAACCACTGTTCAGAGTATGTTGTTCAAAGGTATATCCATCCGGAATCGGGTTTGTATCGTTGACAAGCATCAGGTAATCTGGATTGTTCTGGTAGATATACGTTGCCTGCTCGCGTAGAACTGCCTGTGGATCAACTTCTTCCGTAGTGGAAGCTTCGCTGGTTGCTTCCGTCGTTGTAGCGGTGGAAGTCTTCTTCTTGCCAGAGATTCCGTGAATCAGTAAAACCAGCAATACAATAAAAATCACAACCCCAAGCACGGTATAAAATAGTAAACTGTAATCACCGGCTTTCATATGTTTTTTCACTCTGCGGATATGTCTGCGGATAATCCGGTAAAGCTTTTTGAACAGCTTTTTCAAATGCTTATAGACAAACTTTGCAAATACCGCAATGTAGTGAAAGACATATGCAAAAAATAATCCTACACCCTGAAAAAATACTTTTGCATATTTCTTTATGTTTTCCCAAACTTCGTTTTTTTCCATAAGTACCCTCCCATTTTTTATAAGATGTCAATGTATTCTCCTGCTAACGCTTTATTCATGCTTCGTACAGCACAGAACTTTCCACACATCGAACATGTATCTTCATGCTCCGGACTTCTGTCTGCGCGGATGGCTTTTGCTGTTTCGGGATCTAAAGCGCATTCCCACTGCTTGTCCCAGTCTAATACACGACGGGCATCTGCCATCTTATCATCGATGTCACGTGCTCCGCGCACACCCTTTGCAATATCGGCTGCATGGGCTGCAATCTTTGATGCGATGATTCCCTGTTTGACATCATCGACATTTGGCAATGCCAGATGCTCTGCCGGTGTTACATAGCATAAGAACGCGGCACCTGCCTGTGCGGCGATCGCACCACCGATAGCGGCAGTAATATGATCATAGCCCGGTGCAATATCCGTTACCAGAGGACCAAGTACATAGAATGGAGCACCCATACAGATCGTCTGCTGCACCTTCATGTTGGCTGCAATCTGATCCATTGGCACATGTCCCGGTCCCTCGACCATAACCTGTACATGCTTCTCCCACGCACGCTTGGTAAGTTCACCGAGTCGTACAAGCTCTTCAATCTGGCAGACATCGGTTGCGTCGGCAAGACAGCCCGGACGACAGGCGTCTCCAAGGGAAACGGTTACATCGTACTCAGCACAGATATCTAAGATTTCATCGTAATATTCGTAAAATGGATTCTCTTCTCCGGTCATTGTCATCCATGCAAAGACGAGGGAGCCACCACGGGATACAATGTTCATCTTCCGTTTATGCTTCTTGATCTGGTCAATTGTCTTTCTTGTGATGCCACAGTGCAGTGTTACGAAATCCACACCATTTTCTGCGTGCAGACGTACCACATCAATAAAATCCTTCGCGGTCAGTGTTGCAAGATCGCGCTGGTAATGAATCACTGAATCATAGATTGGTACGGTACCAACCATAACCGGACATTCAGCAATCAGCTTCTTACGGAACGGTTCTGTATTTCCGTGGGAAGACAGATCCATAATGGCGTGTGCACCGAGATTGACAGCTTCCATGACTTTCTTCATCTCAATATCGTAATCCTTGCAATCTCTGGAGATGCCGAGATTGACGTTGATCTTCGTCTGAAGCATGGACCCGATTCCTTCTGGATTCAGACAGGTGTGTAATTTATTTGCAGGAATGACAACTTTTCCCTCTGCTACAAGTGGGAGTAATTCATCTTCCCGCATATGTTCTTTTTCAGCAACTTTTGTAAGTTCCGGAGTGATAATGCCCTTTCTGGCTGCATCCATCTGTGTTGTATATTCTCTCATTGAAACCTCCTGTTATGTCAAACTATATCTATTCTAGTCATAATTACTCAAATTATAGCATAGATTTCCTATAAATACAAATAACTGCACCCATAAATTGTTGATTTACAGGTACAGTTATGCTCTATTTGATATCGTACATTTCCCGCAGCTCTTTTGCAGCTGCTTCCATCGCAGAATATAGCTCTCTGGAGGAAATGATCTGACAGCCGGCACCGCGTGTGATCGTCTGGATCAGACCATCTGAAGTGGCAACGGTCATCTGGTATTGCCCTTCATTTTCATGTGTATAGGCTTCGATAAACTGATCGGCTGTCTGGTTTTCCTTTGTGTGCACGATTTCGATATCCTCCTGCACGGTCGTACTGCCATGATTGCCCTTTACCTTATAGCCATCAAAGACAAGCAGGGTTTTGACACCGGTGATCCCCTGGTAATTTGATAACAGGGAAATGAGCTTATCCTTTGCCGCATCGAGATTCGTTTTTGCAAGCTCCGTCAGGGATTCCCATGCAAAAATAACATTGTAGCCATCTACGATCAGGCGCTTTTCTTTTGGCGTGACGATTACCTTGGATGCTTTTCCGGTGTAAGTCTCTGTGTGCCGCACGATCTTCTTTTTATAGATCTGTTTTTTCGCATTTTGGTTTGCAGTCTGCCCAGACAAAATCGCATCGATCTCGTCTAATCCAATCGAATAATCAAAGTTTTCCCGGCTGTGAACGGTATATTCTGCCTGTTCCTGCTCAGTGTCCGTTGCATCACTGACGTGCATATATGCCTTTACCTGATCCCACGGGACAAGGAAACCGGAACCATGTGCGCAGAATACAGAGGATGTCGGGTTGCGTAAATCCGCTTCTGGATCATATGGATGGGTCTGTATGACCTCTTCCTCGTTGTGACACGGCATGTAGCCGCGGAAGCTTACCTGAAACTCGCCCTGCCCTTTCGTAAATGCGCGTACATGAAGCTGGTAATCCCGCAACGTTGCAACTGGTCCGTGTCCGCGTATGATTGCACGGTCGCCAAGCTGTTCCGGTGCCTCCATGACCGCATACATAGACTGCAGGTCTGTCATGGCGTGTCCAATCATCGAAGCAGGTATTTCCAATGTAAAATCATATTCCGGTTCTAAAATAATCGTACCAGCTTCCATCAGCCCCTGCCGCACTGCACGGTATGTTGCCTGACGGAAATCTCCGCCCTCGGTATGTTTCGTGTGGGCACGTCCGTTTATTACAGTGAAATGTACATCCGTTAAGGGTGCACCGATCTTTGTGCCACGGTGCGTCCGTTCCAGCAGATGGGTATAGACCAGACGCTGCCAGTTTTTGGCAAGGATATCTTCGCTGCAGTCAAGGGATGCATCCACGCCGCTTCCACGTTCTGCCGGTTCAATACGGATATGTGCCTCTGCATAATGACGCAGGGGTTCAAAATGTCCGACACCGATCACCGGCTGGGCGATTGTCTCTTTATAGAGGATCTTACCGTTGTCAAAGGTTGGCACAACACCACAACGGTTTTTAATCAGTTGAGTCAGAATCTCAATCTGAACCGGCCCCATCAGCATAATCTGGATTGTTTCAGTCGGTTCGTTCCATGTCAGATGCAGCTCTGGAAGTTCTTCATCGAGATCTTTTATTTTTGTATACATCAAACGTGTGCTGACAGCTTCGTCAAAGGTGATCGTATAGGAAATCACCGGCTCGATGCACGCCATCGGGTTATCACTGTAATCGCCGATGCCGTCCCCTGCCTGTGCGGTTTCCAGCCCCGTAATACTGCAGATATGTCCTGCGGTTACGGTTGGAACGGTCTGATAATGTTCCCCATTATAGATCCGGATCTGTGTAACCTTCTCTTCCCCGATCGTATCCCGGACAGATAAGGTTCCCTGCATCACTTTGATATGGGCGAGCCGGTTTCCCTTTTCATCGCGGGTAATCTTATAGACGCGGGCACCAAACGGTGCTTCGGTCAGGGTTTGGTACGCATCGGTTGTGTAAGCATCTAAACCGTTTAAAAGTGCATCCACACCAATTCCTTTTAGCGCGCTTCCGAAATAACACGGGATGATCTGCCGCTGTTTGATCATAGTCTGGATACAGGCATCAGAAAGTGTTCCCTGTTCCATATAGGTATTTAAAATCGTTTCATCCTCCGATGCCATCGCAATGGATTCATAGAAATCCTCCGGTATATCGACGGTACCCTGCTCATAGCAGGAAAATGCGACGATTTTATCAGAAAAATCCTGTAATTCAGTCAAAATCTCCGACTGGAGATTGTCAGGCTGATCCATTTTATTGACAAATAAAAATACTGGAATCCGATATTCGTTTAATAATCGCCAGACTGTCTTTGTATGCGCCTGAATCCGGTCAGAGGCACTGATCACAAGGATGGCATAGTCAAGTACCTGTAAGGTACGCTCCATCTCAGCGGTAAAATCCACGTGCCCGGGTGTATCTAGCAGGGTAATATCTGTTTCAGCGGTGGAAAGCTCTGCCTGCTTGGAAAAAATCGTAATGCCCCGGCTTCGCTCCATCTCGTCATGGTCGAGTAAGGTATCACCGTTATCGACCCGTCCTGCCTGCTTCCGGACGCCGGTCTCATAGAGGAGTTCTTCCGAAAGCGTTGTTTTTCCAGCATCGACGTGGGCTAAAATACCGATTGTAATATGCTTTTTTTCTGCGGTTGTTTCTGCCATCGAAACGCCCTCACTTTTCTTCTGTTTTTCGTTTAATTACACTGAAATCTATCATAGCACAGATTCCGGGAATCGTCGACACCGGAAATCTAGGACAGAATCGGTGGATTGTATCTGGGGACGCTGGCATTGGCGCATAATCTCCCCCAGCCCTCGGAAGGATTTGGAATCTGTTTGCTGCCAGGTAAGGCGCGTGCTGCGTTGATCAGATAGGCTTTTACCCGGGCACCGTACAGGAAAGAATCGTTTCCATCGGTAATGCCCCATTGCATCAGATTGGCTGCGGCAGAGGCAACAAACGGTGTCGCAAAAGAGGTGCCACTAAAAAGACGGTATCCACCGCTGGCATTGGCGGCAAGGATATCAACACCCGGGGCGACCAGATCCGGCTTTTGTATCGCAACACTTCCTTTTCCTGAAAATGGTGCCACGCTGAGCCTTGCCCCGTTATAGGCACCAACGCTGATCACGTTTGAGGCAGATGCTGGAATTGTCAGGGAAAGGTCAGTTGTTGGAACCTCGAATTCTACAGTTGCCTGTGTGGATGAGGCAACCGGGAGCCATGCATCAATCTGATAGGGCTGATCAAAATACGGCTGGATGGAAAGACTCCAATATCCATACGGAATTACCGTTCCACGAAAAACAATAAAGATCTCTCTTCTTGGGTTAAAAGGTGTTGCCTGCCCGATCTGTATAGAAATCTGTGTTGTGGCAAGTACGAAAGAATAAAATTCTCCGGCATTTTGGGAAGGTATGTAGGTGGTTGCCTGCCCAGCTGGAGCCTGTATGCGAAAAAGAAAGGCGGTCGCAGGTGCAAACCACAGTTGTAAAGAGAAGGTAAGAAGTCCATCTCCGACAAGGATTCCAACGGTTTGAGCAGTATTTCCTCCGATGTAACGGTGTCGCCCGGTGTTCCCCTCGTTGCCCATCCCGGTTACGATTGTGACTTTTCCGTTTGCGCGCAGGGCATCCAGATACTGCTCTACGATTGAATTTCCATAGTGATCGCCGTAATTATTTCCATAGCTCAGATTTAAAACAAGTGGAAGGCGCTGCTGCATGGCATAGCGGACAATATAGTCGACTGCACACAAAAATGCGGCGGTATTTGGACGGGAGGCTACGCCAATCAGAGAAGCTCCGGTACTGAATGCCGTCAGGATACTTGCGACTGCGGTTCCATGTCCACTTGTATCATAGCGGCGATCCGTTCCTTCTGAAACAACAGATTGAATCTGGTTCGCAGAATATTCTGTACCAAATCCATAGGGTTCCGGTGGAATACCGGTCTGTGATTGATCCCAATAAGCAACGATCCGGCTTTTGCCGTCTTGGGTAATCAATGCAGGATGCATAAACTCCAGTCCGGAATCTACGATTCCAATCAGGATACCATTGCCGCGTAAAACGCTTTCCTGTTCGTCATACATTGGAAAGCATGCAGCAATCCGGTCTTCTGCCTGTACTGCCTGCTCGTACTCCATCTGCCGTGTCAGGTCGATGTATAAAACCTCTGGCATATATGCCAGACGAAGAATCTCTTCTTTGGAGGCTGTTCCGACTGCAAAACGGTTCAATAACGGAACTATTGGAAAAACAGCGATTTCCTGTAAGGAATCAAATGCACCAAGATACCGGATCAAAATGGTAAACTGCCGCGTGGAACTTTGGTCTGTCTCCAAGGACACTGCCAGCCCGGTGCTGATTTTCTCGGTAGAATAGACAGATTTATCCATAATTCTCTCCTATTGCTTGTATTTGGTCGAATGGCGATGTCGAAAATGCTTGGAATTTTACGAAATCAGAATACGAATTATGACATTTATTTCATGCGGAATTATATATAATACGGAGGAATGATCAAAGGAGGTGAACATGACCTATGTTGTCTACGCCGATGTATTGTTTCTGTATCACTGTCTTGTGAATGTGACGCTGCTCTGCATGATACAGACGATACTTGGGCAGTCCATAAAAATCCTCCGCACATGTATGTGGACGATTTTTATGGCAGCTTTATCGACAGGTATTTTTTTGATAACGATATCTTTATGTACTCTCTATTATGTATTATATGCCACAAGCTACTTTTTTATGACATATTTTCTTACAAAACACGTGCCATATCCGATTCCAATGTGGAAAATGATACTGGTCGTGCTTGCTGGTTGTATATGGTTGGCTGGAATGCTGCAATTATTTTACATAGCGGACGGCACAGCGTTTCGGACCCCCGGATTTTATCTGACATGTATCGCTTCGGTATTGGTATGCCGGATTGCCCGGCGGATATATGACCGAAAGCAGATGCAAGCCCACGCATATGCAGTAGAACTTGTGTTTCCTGCAAGGACACTCTCTGCCAATGCCTTTGTGGATACTGGAAACCGGCTTCAAAATCCCTATACAAAACAACCGGCAATCCTTATAAACTATCGTTTATTGAAAAATCTTCTGTCTGAGCAAAGCTACGCACAACTCGAACAGTATCATAAAGCCGGACAATTTCCGTACTTACAAATGAACGAAACCGGAGAAATCACGTTTTTTCCGATTCCTTACCATACCATAGGAAACCGGTTTTCCCTGATGCCGGCAATTACGATTCCAAAGCTGGTGTATACGCAATCGCGCACAACATTCTATGCGGTCACAGCTGGAATCAGCCGGGAAATCTTCTTTGAAAACCGATATGACGTATTACTGCATGAAAAATTACAACCTAAGAAGGAGGAACCAACATGATTAGCATCGTCAGCAACAATATGATCCGTTTCAATATCAAGAGCATAGCGAATTATCTCTTATTTCCAAAAAATGAAGTGCATTATATCGGAGGCGCGGAGATTCTTCCGGCACCACTCTCCTCAGAGGAGGAAACCTTGCTCTTGACGCATCTGGATGATGATGTTTTAGAGGCAAGACAGACGTTGATTGAGCATAATCTGCGTCTGGTCGTTTACATTGCAAAGAAATTTGATAACACGGGTGTCGGCGTGGAGGATCTGATCTCGATCGGTACGATCGGACTGATCAAAGCAATCAATACCTTTAAGTCAGACAAAAATATCAAACTGGCAACGTATGCCAGCCGTTGCATCGAAAATGAAATTTTGATGCATCTACGCCGCAATTCCCGTATCAAAACCGAGGTTTCCATCGATGAACCACTGAATGTGGACTGGGATGGAAATGAGCTGCTGCTCTCCGATATTCTTGGCACGGAGGAAGATCTGGTGTACAAGGATATCGAAGATGAAGTCGATTTGAACCTGTTGGAACAGGCAATGGACATTTTAAGTGACCGGGAGCGCACGATCATCGAGCTTCGATATGGGATTGGCCATGATGATGAGGAAATGACGCAAAAGGAGGTTGCAGATCTGCTTGGAATCTCACAGTCGTACATCTCCAGACTGGAGAAGAAGATCATTCGTCGGTTGCGAAAAGAAATGATCCGGCTTGGATGATACTTGATATTTTTGCGCACCTTTTGCGCACCTACCATGTTTTTAGTAACAAAAAATGCGGGAATCCTTAAATTTTAAGGACTCTCGCATTTTACATTCAATGCCGGTGGCGGGACTTGAACCCGCACGATGTTGCCATCAACAGATTTTGAGTCTGCCTCGTCTGCCAATTCCGACACACCGGCGGAACATTTGATACTATATCATAGAACATTTTACTTGTCAATAATAAAATACAGTTTCTGTTCGCCTGTTTTCATAGAATTAAGGGGTCAGTTTCTTCGCAACTACAACAAATCTTCCGTTGTCTGTATGATAGGCGCAGGTCGATAAAGTAAGCAGCGAATCACCGTAAGAAGCATCCGTGTCAATCGTATATCCGGTCAATGCTTTGCAGCCGGATACATACTGGTTAAATGCGGATTTATCCTCCGCGTTAAAGAACTGATAATAACGGAACCCATCTTCCTTTTCTGTCAGTATGTGGGTACGGAAGGCGGCAATCACTTCGTAAGTGCCATTTCCGTAAATGGTATCAAACTGAATGTATTTGTGATTTTTATAAAATGATTCATTCTCATATTTTAATAAGTCATGAAACATCTTTCCAGTTTTCATATTATGTCCGTAGATCAAGATGTTGTCGGAAGGCTTCTGCACATTGCTTTCAAGATCAACAAACAACGTACCTGCACTGCTGTATTCGCCGTAAAAATCCCGATGGATATAATACTCTTCCTCTTCTGGTGTCTGCATAACCGGATAATCAATGTTCGTATCCTCGATGGACAGCCAGCCGATAAAATCATGATTCTCCCGATAGAGGGAAGCAAAAGATTTCTGGACGCGAGTTCCATCGATATTCACAAATTCTAATCCCGGTTCTGCATCGCCATCTGTTGCCACGTAGACAATCTCCTCTTCGTTGACCGGAGCGTCAATCATAGCCTCCAGCTCCTGAAACTGATCTTCACTTTTCTTGCTCTGCAGGAAATAATAGGCAAGATACCCCGCAGAACCAAGGAAAATACAGATCAATACAGCCAGACATAAATTATATACGATACGTTTTTTCTTTTTCATAGCTCATTAAAAATATTTTTTGCTTCCCCACAGATTATTCTGCTTCAAAGCAGTATATTCCTCGTACGCCTGATCCAATATCTGTTTTTCGTTCGGAAATTTTAACAGATGGTACGCCTCGTGATATTTGTAATATCCGGAATCCATAAAATATTCTTCCCGTTGTGGCTTGCTGTAATAGCTGTCCGCCATCATCAGATACCAGTGTACATCCTTGTTAACGACATCATAAGAGGTGTTAAACGTATAGTTGCTTTTTCCAACGTATTTGATAATCTGAGCGCTCACGCCGGTTTCTTCTTTCACTTCCCGAAGTGCAGTTTCATTGTGCTGTTCGCCCTCTTCAACTGTTCCCTTCGGCAGAACCCAGCCTTCGTATTTATTCCTGTAATTCTTATACAACAACAGGATTTTTCCTCGAAAGATTACCACACCACCACAGCTTGTTGCTTCAATCATTGCAATTCCTCCTGCTTTTTCCATTGGTGTGTCCCAAAATTAAATTTATTATAGCAGATTCTGTGGTATGTCGCAAGGTAAACTATTTTCTGTAATATGCATCAAACACCTGTCTGGCAACCCATGCACCTGTCACACCAGTCACGTTGGACTGTTCAGTAATTGCGCAGACGACAATGTCCGGATCATCCGGATCAGAAAAGCCGACAAACCAGGAATTGCAGTTTCCTTCGTTGTCAAATTCTGCTGTACCAGTCTTTCCGGCAACCGAGTAAGAAAGTCCGGAAAAATACCCGGAACCGGTACCATATTCACAGACACCTTTCATATAGTCCGTCAGGATGTTTGCTTCATCTGCGGTCATCAGTGTGCCTGCTTCCTTAGAACGAAATGTCTTTACCTTGGCACCATCGTCGTTTTCAATCGAGTCGATCGTGTACGGCTTCATCAGGACGCCGTCGTTTGCAATCGCGGACATGATCATCGCATTGTGAAGCGGCGTGATCTTCGTATCGCCCTGTCCGATCACTGTCTGTGGAATCGCATCGTCCGGCGAGTCCGCTGTAATCCGAAACTGTGATGAGTTATAGGTGCCATCGTATGGTAAATCTTTGTTAAACAACAGCTCTTCGGCTGTGGAACGATAGGAACCTTTATCTAAAGTCTCTCCGATTGTTGCAAAGCTGACGTTGCACGAATAAGCAAGTGCATCTGCTAACGACAGATCACCGTGTGCCTTGTTGTTGCTGCATCGGATTCCGACGCCGGAGAAGATGGAATTGCCATCACAGTGGAACTGATAGCTGTTGTAGGTTGTTGGATTTTCACGCATGAATTCCAGCAGGGATACCACCTTGAAGGTGGACCCCGGTGCATAGAGTCCCTGTGTTGCACGATTTAACAGAATCGTACTCTCCGATCCCTCCTCCGTCTGCAGATAGCTCCAGACATTTTCAATATCGTTTGGATCATAGTCTGGTTTTGATACCATACATAAAATCTTTCCGGTGGATGGCTCGATTGCAATCACGGCACCCTTACAGCTTCCGAGTGCATTGTACGCGGCTGCCTGAAGATCATAATTTACGGTCGTGATAACATTGTCGCCACGGTTTTTCTCCTCTTTTAATTCGCGGTAAACACGTTCAAAGATGTTGATGTGCGACCGTAGCATATAGAAATTTCCGGCAAGCTCCAGTCCTGCTTTTCCGTATTCATCATAGCCAACCAGATGGGAAAACATGTTGCTGTACGGATAAGAACGGTTCGTATTTCCAGCCTCGTCCGTTTCGCTTGTCGCAATCACAACACCATCACTCGTGATGATATCGCCCCGTTCTACCGTCTTGGCAAAGGAATCCTGCCGGACATTCCGGGAGTTTGCAATCACAGTTTCAGCCTTGAACTGCATGAAATAGATCACATACGCAATCATGCCGACAAACACTGTCACCATCAGATAGGTGATTACAACGATCGGACGATTCTTGATCTTGTTCTTTTTAATTCGTTGTTTTTCTTTCGCGATCAGTTCTTCTTCCGGTGTTAACGGCTGACTCCTGTTCGCGGAGCTTCTGTCTTGCTTTTTCTTTTTCTCTTTCATACTTCACTGCCTCACTACTACTTATTACATATACCCCCTGCACAATCGCAAATATAATGAGGGTACTTAATACCGAACTGACACCATAACTGACTAGTGGAAGTGTCACACCTGTGGAAGGAATGAATTTTGTCACACCACCGAGATTTAAGAAGCACTGCACAATATAGATGCTTGAAAATCCAAGTGCGACATATTTATAAAATGGCTCCTTACATTTCATTGCCACATTGGCAAAGGAAAGGAAGATGCTCACGATTACAAGGATCATTGCAAGTCCGAAGATTACACCCAGTTCCTCGCAGATTGCTGAAAAGATAAAATCGCTTTCGCTGACCGGAATACTTCCAGCCGCTCCCTGTGTCAGTCCAGAACCTGCATATCCGCCCGTTCCGATTGCGAAAAGCGACTGGGACAGCTGATAACCGCCTCCGTCGATATCTGCAAACGGATTTTGCCATGCATGGACTCGCACCATAACATGCTGGAACAGCGAATTTTTAAACAGTGCATAGCCTAGCATGACGGCACCTGCACCAAGCGAGATTCCACCGACCAGAAAAACTGGACGGGAAGTTGCAACATACACCATCAAAACATAGGTTATGTAGAAGATCACTGCCGCACCTAAGTCTTTCTCTAACACAAGCACACCCATAAATGCTGCGGAGATCAGCGCATTTACAAAAAGCTCTTTGAACGTGCTTGCCTTTACAAGCATGGATGCTACAAAGAATACAAATAATATCTTTACAAACTCCATTGGCTGTACGGACAGATGCCCGAGGTTGATCCAGTTTCTCGAACCGTATTTCTCACTTCCGAGCCCCGGAATAAATACTGTGAGCAGGAACAACAGACCAATCACGCCATACAACACGCCGCAATCCTTCATCTTCTTCCATTTCAACATGATATATGGAATAAATGCAGTTATGATCAGACCGACGGTGGCAAAGATGAACTGCTTCACGGCCAAGTTAAAATTCAGACGCGTAAGCATAATATAGCCGATTAACAGCAAAAACGATGCATTGTTTGTCAGCAATCTGGACGAATCCTTGTAGATGCTGTGGTAAAGCACCATATACAAGATGGCGACAAAAATCTGTGCCACATAAAAGATCAGGATCTTCAACTGCCCCAGCCGCAGATACAGGATCAGGTAACATAAGAAATGGATCACAAATACATATCCGATTTGTTTGTTTAGTTTTTTACGCTTCTGCTCTTCGTTTTTCGATGATAGCACCGAAAAACATTTGACGGTATAAAGTACCATGAAAAGCAAAACGAGATACTTTGATACTTCACAAATAATGTTGATCATTACAATACACCTCGATATAAATGTCCGCCTGTTTTTTCATAGGAATCATAGGACTTTCCAGATAATATCTGCAGAATCCTACGAACCTGTTGCTCGTTTTCGATTGTAAAACGAACCAGATATCCCCGGGGATGCAGTCTGGAAAAAGCAGGCTCTTTATATTTATCCAATATAGAATAAGGAACCTTGTTGTAGATGATATTATAGCAGTCATCACAGTTGGTTCTTGCAAAAAAACGATTCCCCATCTCGTCAGTCACGGTCAGGGTAACCGGCTCTTTTTTGCAGCCGTATTTTGTCTTTTGCAGGCAATTCGCAGTCAGCATAACCGGTTGATACTCATATAATGTGAGACAAAGCGGTTCGCCTGCAAGTGCGTCAAGCTCCTCTAGCTTTAACTCCCGCGGCGTCAGAAATGAAATGTCTGTGTCCGCAAAAAATCGCCGGATAAATGCATGCGCCAGACGATTGTAGCAATAAAGGCTGGCATCACATAAAATCACGCAGTCTTCTGGCAACTTCTGACTGGCAAGAATTGCCAGTGCATCTATATTTCTAATATATATACCACGGATTCCGGATTCTTGCAAATCGACGCAGAACCGGTCATGAATTACAGGCGGCAGCTCCGCGTATAGCCGGATGGAATCCGGGATCATATTCCTGCACTGGTTGTATAGCGCAAGCGGCATTGTGATACCTGTCACCGGGGACTCCACATGTGGAAGTTCTTCTAAGATGATACGCAGCTGTTCTTGTGTTACAGCACTAAAGATCATCTGCTCCTGCTTCGAACTCTGGGTATCAGATGCATTTGCAGGGGACTTTGTAATCATAGATTCATACACGGTATCCCACGACAGCTGTTTTCCGGCGACACGTGTATGTGCCTTAGCAATCTCCGCTTCTAAGGCTGCAAGCAATGCACGGCGGAGCTTCTTTAACACACCATTTGGCAGGAACGCGCAGGTATCCAGATTACAGGTAAACGATGCTAATTCGTATTCCGTATTGCCAAGCTGTGCCAATGGCTTTTTGACTGTCTCTATTGTGGTTTCTCCTTGCTTGCTTTTCTCCACGAGCATATCCGTACAGGTTGCAGTGTAAGTCTGGTTATCAAGCTCACAGGTTACAATCGCGGTCAGCGGTGCTCCGATTCGGGCTGTAACAGAGACAGAAATCGGTAGCTTCTTATAAGAGTTAATATAATCATCCTGCACATGTTGTAAGATCTTCGGGCATTTGGTACGGTAGACGATCTGCTCTTTCTGCAGAAGCTTGGTCTTCGGACAGTTCAAAGTCAGATGCTGTCCGGGAGTTCCGTCCTTTGAGGATGTAATCTCCACCGCTTCGCCGTTTTTTGTCGTCAGCTCCAACACATCCTGCCGGTATACGGCTTCTGATAGACGGAGTGTGATCGTTCCCTTTTCAACACGCTCCAAACTTCCGATTGCCACACCCTGATTGTTCGGGCGATCCTTTGATATCATTTCCGCACCATTGTGGTGGAAGAAATATCCGTCCGAGAATCCACCACGGTTATAGATATTGGCAAGCTCAAAGGTGAGTGCCTCTGCTTTTTTCGGGTCAAATTTACCATGCAGACAATCATCTACGATCGTTCGGTAAGCGTGCACCGTCGATGCAACGTAGTAAGCATTTTTCATCCGGCCTTCGATCTTTAGCGAATCAATCCCGGCATCCATCAACTTCGGGATCAGCGACAGGGCGCACATATCTTTCATGGATAACAGATAGCTTTTGTCATAGCATTTCCGGCATGGCTGTGCGCAACGTCCCCGGTTGCCGCTTCTGCCCCCCGCAAGGGAGCTCATCAGACACTGGCCGCTGTAAGAGTAACACATCGCACCATGCACAAATGTCTCGACCTCGATATCGACATGCTCTTTGATCGCACGGATTTCAGCTAGAGACATTTCGCGCGCGGTCACAACACGGGTGGCACCCTGCTGTTTCATAAATTCTGCGCCATACCGGGATGTAATATTCATTTGTGTACTGCAATGGATTGCGATATCGGGAAATTGTTCCCGGACATAAGAAAAAACGCCAAGATCCTGAATGATCAGAGCGTCGCCGCCAATCTCGTAAAATGGCTGAATGTATTCATATAATGCGGGAAGCTCCTCCTGCTTCAACAGGGTGTTGACGGTCAGATAGACCTTCACCCCATGTAGATGCGCGTAGGTGACAGCTTGCTTTATCGTTTCTTCGTCGAAATTCGTCGCATATGCTCTTGCACCAAAAGAATTGCCGCCAATATAGCAGGCATCTGCGCCTGCATGTACAGCGGCAATTAAAATATCGTAGTCACCACAAGGTGCGAGTACTTCAATTTTGGAATGTTTGTTATTCATTGCGGTTTTTCTCTGCCTCTAACTGAATAATCTTTCTTTGTAATGCATTGATCTGCTCTTTGTATTCCTCAATCATACGTGCAGAGCTTTCCAGCTTGATCTGGGACTCGATTACCTCGTGACGCAGATCATACAACTGCTGCTCTTTGTTGCTGTCCTCAGTTACCATAGAATCCGCCTGATTCTTTGCTTTGAAATAATCATCTGCGATATTCAAAGCAAGCAGGATTCCCTGATATTCGGTATTCATCCGACGATACTGATCGGAAGTCTTGCATTCTGCAATCTTGCCGTTGATATAAGTCGCAACATTTTGAAGATAATCTTCCCCTTCATATCCGCTTAATGTATATACTTTCCCATTGATTACTACCGGGATATCTACTTTGTTTGCCATAATACAAAATCTCCTTTGTTATTCTATCAGATTTTCCAATCCAAAATGTCTGTAACAATGTTCCGTAACAATTCTACCACGCGGCGTCCGATTTATAAAGCCATTTTTTATTAAATATGGTTCATATACCTCTTCCAGTGTGCCGGAATCTTCGCCGATGGCTGCTGCTAAGGTATCCAGACCAACCGGACCTCCACCAAATTTGTGGATCATCGTCTCTAAGATATTGCGGTCGGTATTGTCCAGTCCCATAGAGTCTACCTCCAGACGATCGAGCGCGGTTTTTGCAACATCGTAATCAATCGCACCGTCACCTTCTACCTGCGCAAAATCACGTACCCGCTTCAACAGACGGTTGGCAAGCCGCGGCGTACCACGGGAACGCTTGGCAATCTCCAACGCCCCCTCGTCGTCAATGCTGACACCAAGCACGGCCGCAGACCGGAGAATGATCTGCATCAGCTCGGTTACATTGTAGAATTCCAGCCGATTGACAACGCCGAACCGGTCACGTAGCGGAGCGGTCAGCATTCCAGCGCGTGTGGTTGCACCAACCAGTGTGAATTTTGGAAGATCCAGGCGGATTGAACGGGCACCAGCACCTTTGCCGATCACAATATCAATTGCAAAATCTTCCATCGCTGGGTACAATACCTCTTCCACCTGCTTATTTAGCCGGTGAATCTCGTCAATAAATAAAACATCATTTTCGGACAGATTGTTTAAGATTGCAGCCAGATCGCCCGGTTTATCAATCGCCGGACCGGATGTGATCTTCAGATTGACTCCCATCTCAGTCGCTACAATCGATGCCAGTGTCGTTTTACCGAGTCCCGGAGGGCCATACAACAGCACATGATCGAGCGGCTCGCCACGTTTTTTTGCAGCTTCGATGAAGACACGAAGATTCTTCTTTGCCTTCTCCTGTCCGATATACTCAGACAGATGACTTGGTCGCAGTCCCTGTTCGATTTTATCATCTTCCGGAATAATATCCGCTTGAATGATTCGTTCCATCTTTTTCTCCAATGTCTAAATAATATGCTTTAATGCAGCCTTTAATAATTGTTCTACGGTCATGGATTCGCTGTCCGGAACCTTCTTGATTGCGCGCAAAGCTTCCACGTTGGAATAGCCAAGACTGCTCAATGCCATCGCTGTCTCGGATACAATATCCTCCGGTGCAGATGTTGCTGGAGAAGCCTCATCGTATTCTCCCAGTACATCTTCCAGATGAAATTTGTCACGTAATTCAATAACTAATCGCTGGGCTGTTTTCGGACCGATTCCGTTTGCTTTCGCAATCGCCTTATAATCATCCGATAACACAGCCATGCGCAGTTCATCGACCGACAGGCATGACAGGATAGAAAGCGCACTTTTCGGTCCCACTCCGCTGATATTGATCAGCATACGGAACACAGACCGTTCCTCTTTGGTCAGAAATCCAAACAGACTCATATCATCTTCCCGCACATTTAAATGGGTGTAGATCGTTGCCTGTTGATTTTTTGTCAATCTGGCAGAATCCTGTGAGGATGTAAATACAGAAAATCCGATTCCGCCGGTTTCTACGATGATCTCATCGGTTCCAATCTCAGTTACCGTTCCTTTGATATATGCAAACATAATGTTCTCCTGTCAAAAAATAAGGAGTTGTCGTTGTTACGACAACTCCGATCTGGCTTAATCTTATAAGAATTCGAAGCCTTCGTCCTCTTCTTCGCCATCTCCGATCATCATTCGATCTGGTTTTCTTGCATCTTCGATTTCCCCAACAAAGATCTCATCGTCATCATCGTTGCTTGTTGCAGCGGTATGTACATCCTCGTCTGCTTTCTTGAAGAACTTGGATGATGCAGACTCTTTCGCTGGTTCTGGCTCAACCTTTGGTGCTTCTGCCTTTGGCTTTGCGGAGCTCTCAAGCTTCTCGCTCTGAGCCTTTGCCTTTGCAATAATATCAGCGGCAGTTGCTTCAGCATTCTTGATGATCTGGTCTGCACGCTTCTTTGCCTCTACACTTTCTCCGGCATCAGTTGATACATTTTCTGCCTGCTGCAGCTTGTTCTCCAGTTCAAATAATTTCAGTCTGGTATCTTCCATTGCCTTTGTGAGTTTATCAAATTTGTCCTTTGTTTCCTCATAATCTTTGGAAAGGTCGCTGTACGCTCTGAATACAGTGTCTTTAAAGCTGTCAACATCTGCGGCTTTGTAACCGAATAAGCCCTTTTTAAAAGCTGTTGATCTAATATCGTCTGGTCGTAACATTCTATCTCCTCCGTACATCATACTTTAGCTAAAATTATAACATATTGACCAAAAATTACAAGCATTTCTTTACTTCTATGGTATTTATGCTATAATTTAAACCAATTTAGACGAATTTATCGGACGATGTCGGAAAGGAGGCACCTATGGAAAAAGTTGTAAATGAGGCTCATCGCAGTAAATTTCAGACATTGGAACAGTTTTATACATCGGAAGATCTGCTTGTTTTTGATATTGAAACGACCGGATTTACAGCCGAACATACTGCCTTATATCTGATCGGCTGTGCTTACTATAAAAACCGTCAGTGGAATATATGCCAGTGGTTTAATCAGGATGGCAGATCCGAAGCGGATATTTTAGAGCAGTTTCTTTCCTTTGCGATGAATTATAAATATGTGATTACCTATAATGGAGATGGATTTGATATTCCGTATATCACAAAAAAGGCAAAGGCATATGGGATGGAAAATACACTCGCCCATATGGAAAGCATTGATATTTATAAGCAGATCCGTTTTTTAAAAGATGTGCTGCACATGGAAAATATGAAACAGAAAAGCGTGGAACGGTTTCTTGGTATCCATCGGTTAGATAAATATTCCGGCGGTGATCTGATTAAGGTCTATCAGGAATATGTAAAGCTTCCGGTAAAGACAAACAAGCAGTTGTTGTTACAGCACAATTACGAGGATCTCGAAGGACTTCTGGACTGCACAAGCATGCTTGCTTACTGTAAATTCAAAGCTGGCTGTCTGCTCGTCCGCAAGATGTCTGTACGGAAGAACCGGTTACTTTTCTCTTTGGAGCTGGAATACCAGCTTCCAAAACGATTGACGATCGGATTGAATGATATCATCATCACTGGATTCCAGAAGGAAGCAACGATTAATGCCCCGATCTATACAGAGGAATTGAAGTTCTTCTTTGATAATTACAGGGATTACTACTATCTTCCGGCAGAGGATATGGCGGTTCACAAAAGTGTGGCAAGCTATGTGGATAAAAACTACCGGGAACCGGCGAAGAAGGAAACCTGTTATCTGCGTAAAAAAGGATATTTCATCTCCCAGATTGATGATGGAATTTTATCTGGCTACAAACGGGATTATGAAGACAAAGAATCTTTTATTGAACTGACGGATTCGTTCCTGCAGGACTTAGATCTTTTGCACGCATATGCACGACATATAATAAGGCTGGCGCTCTCTTAAAGCGTCAGCCCTTTTCTTTAATATATTTAGAATAAATCTTCTTCCATATTGTCAAGGAATTCCTTGAAAGCTTCTCTTGCACTGCTGATTTCCGATGGATTCTGTTTATTTAATACATCTTCAAACTGGTTAATCTCATGTTCGAGAATCTTACGGGTATCTCCGATGGATTCCTCATACATGCGATCCGCACGAAGCAGCAATAATTTGTTTGCCTCCTGTTCCCGTGGATGAATCTTCAGTGAAGAAAGCTCCTCGAATCTGGCATCGATTTCTTCATCGGTCAGATCGGTTTCCTCGTTCTTAATCACAAGTCGTTTTTCCACATTTGTAGAAATTACCTTTACAATCACCTCTAAGATAGAGTTGACATCATAGGTGTATGTGACATCGACGCATTCTTCGCCGGCAGGTGCCGGTGGAACCATAACTTCAATGCTGCCAAGGTAGACGTTATTTGCTGCCAGACGGCTCTCGCCCTGCAGGATATCGACCTTGATCCGTGTCTGCCGGTCACTGACGGTATAGAGACGTTCCGTATGACTGACCGGAATCACGGAGTTTCGTTCAATCAATGGCAGATAATGTCCAGCCTCAAACACACCTCCGGATCTGCGGGATACAACCTCCGTTCCAAGTGTAAATGGACAGACATCCGTCAAAATAATCTCTTTCACTGCTTCATTCCGTTCTTTCATAGCAGCCTGTGTCGCCGCGCCCACAGCAACCACCTCGTCCGGATTGATACTTGTATTCGGCAGACGTCCAAACAGGCGGCTCACAAACCGGCGTACAATGGAAAGCTTTGTCGAACCACCAACCAGAATTACTTCCTCAATATCTTTGAGCTTGATATTTGCATCCTTCAGGCTTCGCTCGATTGGCTTACGAATACGTCCAAGCAATACCTGACAGGATTTTTCATAATCGTCAATATCAATTTCGCTCTCTACGACTTCTCCGTTGATATTACATTTCATAACTGATGTTTTTGCATCTGCAAATCCAAGCTTGCAAATCTCTGCCTGCTTGTGAATATGTGCACGGGTTTTCTGATCAAGAGTATCTTCGTCAATCTCGTGTTCCCGGAGAAACATCTGTTCCAATACTGTCGTAAAATCTTCTCCGCCAAGGAAATTATCTCCGGCAACTGCGCGCACTTCCATAATATTCTGATAAAGCTCTAGGATTGATACATCAAATGTACCACCACCCAAATCAAATACGAGGAATTTCGTGTCTGCATTTTTCTTATCCAAACCATAAGCGATTGCTGCGGCTGTTGGTTCACTGACGATACGTTCTACCACAAATCCGGCAAGTTCTCCTGCTTTCTTTGTCGCTTTTCGCTGTGCATCGTTAAAATATGCCGGTACGCTGATGACTGCCTCCTCAATCGTGCAGCCAAGATAATGCTCTGCATCTTCTTTCAGAGATTTTAAGACAAGGCTGGAAAGCTCTTCCGCAGAAAATTTGCGGGTTCCAAGGGTAAACACCTTCGAGCTGCCCATGTTCCGCTTGAACACATCCGCGGTCTGATCTGGGTACAGCATCTTCCGCTCCTTCGCAGTCTTGCCGACATAGACAATTCCTTCCTCATCCACGCTTACAACCGAAGGAGTCAGATTTTCTCCCAGACGGTTCGGAATGACCTTTGCATGGTCGCCATCAAAATATGCAATTAAACTGTTTGTCGTTCCTAAATCAATTCCTACTATCATTTCTAACCCTAATTTCTTATTTTTTATCTTCAATCCGCTTCAGACATGCCTCATAGAACGCATTCTGTCCACAGACACGGATTGCTTCTTCGTACATACTGCGTGCCATCGCATAATTGCGCTGCTTCTCATACAGCAACGCTTTCTCATATAAAATCCAGTGACAGACACCATAGAAACAGCCGCGACAACGACGGGCATGCAGACCCTGTTCTAACCAGTCTTTACATTCTTTGTAGTTCCTGGAAAGTCGTGCAAAACGTGCCATCTTGATATACTGTGGCGGCGTTTGTATCTGATCCTTTGGATAAGCGGCAGCCGCATTTGCTATCGCACTGTTCTTCTTGAAGCTTCGCAGTTCTTTTAGCTGGATCATACATTCCAGCCATTCACTATAATAATTGGCTTCCTTGTTTGTGTCAAGCGCAATCGCCCGCTCATATAACGGCTTTGCGTCCGCATACATGGCATGGTCACGGAAGATATCTCCCATTGCACCATACACCCGATGATTCTCCGGATCTTTGCTTATGATATATTCAAATGTCTCATGCGCCAGATCAATGAAGCCGGCATCTCCGTAGATATCAAGCAATTTTCTTGCACAGGCAGAATCATCCACAAAAGGAAGCAACTCGGCAATGGCATCCTTTGCCGCATCCATCCGAACAAGCAGGACGGCATAATCGTAGGCGATATCTGCATTCCACTCATATTGCTTTTTATAATCGATATAGAGCTGCTGACTTTCAGGAAACCAGTTCATGCACTGGTAGACACGTGCTAAACTCTGCAAGCTCTCTTTGTGCTGTTCGGTGTCTGTTTCAGAAACTTCATATGCTTTTCGGTATGCATCGGCAGCCGCTTTATAGCTTTTGTGCAGTTCCTGTATCATCCCAATCCGCAGATACGCAAAATAATTATCTGGTTCTAACTGTAATGCAGCCTGATAATCGCGAACAGCCTTTTTGTATTCGCCCATCAGACTGTATACGATCGCCCGCTCATTGTAAACCTGCGCGGTTGCCTGTATTGCAAGCTGTGTACCAAATGCCTCCAATGCCTGTTCGATTTTCCCAAGTTTCGCATAGGAAGAACCGATATACATATCAATCAATGGATATTGTGTGTGTTGTTTCTTTACCTGCTCGAACTGTTCAAGCGCTTTATCATACATGCCCTTGTAGCGGTAACAAAGCGCTAACAGCATATGGACATCCTCAAAATGCTCCATATCGGTTGTCTTACCATCTGAACGACTGACAATTGCTACGAGCTGCCGGATTGCCGGATCAATCTTGTTATCTAACATGGAAAGCCGTGCCCGGTAGTAATCAATGCTGTCACTTTCATTTTCAAATGCATCAAAACGTTTGATCGTATCCTGCGCCTGTTCGTATTGATGTGCGCGGATAAATAAGCTTGCCTCTAACGCATAAGGCTGAGACAGATACGGATACAGATTGATTGCCTGTTCGCAGGCATTATAAGCTTCCTGAATATAATTCATCGCCTTGCAGGCTTTTGCTTTAAACAGATATGCCACGTAGTCGTGCGGATCCCGCTCTAACAGGTGTTCACAGGCACGCAGACAATCCGTATATTGGCCGGTCAGGAACTTTAGTTCACAATCCGCCTCATATGAAAGGATGATTTCCTCATGATCTTTGGATAATGCTATATCCAGATGACGTCTGGCATTCTCGTAATCCTCTGTCTTCATATAACAATCGGCAATCAGGAAATTCACATACGGATACCGGACGCGTTTTTTCTCTGTTTCTGCACTTGTATCTTCCTCTGGGAGCTGCTCAATCAGATTCTTCCAGACAAGAAAACATTGTCTGGCATGCGCATAATCACGAACGCCCAGATAACAACGTCCAAGAACATTATAGTATTCAAATTTCCGATCTCCTTCTGGCTGGAATTTAGTCAGAAAGGCGATTGCTTCCTGAAACTGATAGCTTTGGTAATAGCTCCAGCCAACGTCCATCTTTGCTTGTATATCATCTGGATTTTTCTTTAACTTGTCCAGATTTTCCTGTATCATCATCTGATTGGCACGCACCATACCAATGCGGACAGAATCATCATAATGATTTTCCTTGAGCAGATCCATATAGCCATCTCTGGCAGCTTTATAATCTCCCTTGCGGAATGCAAGTTCTGCCTGTTTGGCGCGCATAAGATAATTCTGTGGGTCCAATTCCTTGGACCGGTTGAAATACTGTTCTGCCTGTTCCAGATCATTGTTCAGGATACAGACATCTCCACAAAAATGAAGCAGAGTGATATCATCCGGATACTTTGCAGACAGTCCTTCCGCTTCCTCGCGGATCGCTGCTAATGCGGAAGCATACCGCTCGGCGTATAATGCATCCAGATCTTGTGTTTTCCGTTCTTCTTCCGTCATGGATGTCTGAATATATTCTGAAAACTCCAACCGGCAGGTCTGCAGACGGATACGCATCTCTTCCAGATGTATATATACATTGGAAATATAATATTTTTCCTTCATCTGCCGGATTTTTTCTCCGGCATCTTTTAGCTCCTGACTGCGAACCATGCGATCTAATTCAATGTAATCACGGATATAGGCATCGATCGTTGCGGAGGTTGTGATCTCTGCATGCTCAAACGCCTCATAATTGATGATATCCTCATAGGTCGCATTGTTCGTGATATAGTCCAGGTAATTTTCCGGGAACTGTTCTGCAAGCTCGCTTCTGCGCCCTTCAAGATCAAAATATCCGACGATGCATTTCCATACCTTTTTCGGAACCAGCACATGATTCATCAGGAACCGCAACAGTCCATACAATGCATCCTCACTTGTGTCGAGCGATACAAAATAATCGGAATTAAAGAGTGCAAGCCATTCGTCAGGATTGATACGACGGGCATAATCATCATAGAGAGCCTCTAATGAAGCAAGCATTTGCTGTTCCGGTGTATCTTGAATGGCAACGTCGAATTCCTCCTCCGTCTGATCGGCAAGGTGCACCGCCTCCTCATAGGCTTTCCGAAGCTCCATAAACCCTTCCGGATCATCTTCCGGATTGACAGAAGAAAGACGCATTCGATAGGCTTTCTTCAATGCGTCTTTATCCTTCGTCTGTTCAATTTTCAGAACATCCCATATATTCATTAAGCTAACATTCCCTCAAGTGTTTCGCGGATTGCTTTGATGAAGTTCTCGCTGTTTAATACAGTGACATCCTTCATCGTTGTAATAAGTGCAAGATCCTTTGTCATCTTGCCGTCTTCGATCGTCTTGATCGTTGCCTGCTCAAGCTTGTCTGCAAATTCCATCAGTTCTGGAATATTGTCAAGCTCGCCACGCTTTCTCAAAGCACCAGTCCATGCGAAGATCGTTGCAACAGAGTTTGTTGATGTCTCCTCACCCTTTAAGTGCTTGTAGTAATGTCTCTGAACAGTTCCGTGTGCTGCCTCGTACTCGTATTTTCCATCTGGAGAAACAAGTACTGATGTCATCATGGCAAGAGAACCAAATGCAGATGAGATCATATCACTCATAACATCGCCGTCGTAGTTCTTGCAAGCCCAGATGAATCCACCCTCAGACTTCATAACACGGGCAACTGCATCATCAATCAGAGTATAGAAATATTCGATGCCTGCGGCGTCAAACTTCTCTTTGTATTCGTTATCGAAGATCTCCTGAAAGATATCCTTAAATGTATGGTCGTATTTCTTGGAGATTGTATCCTTTGTTGCAAACCACAATGTCTGCTTTGTATCAAGCGCATAGTTAAAGCAGCTTCTTGCAAAGCTCTCGATGGATTTGTCGATGTTATGCTGTCCCTGAATCACACCCGGACCATCAAACTTGTGGATGGTCTCCTTGATTACCTGTCCGTCCTCGCCTGTAAATACAAGCTCTGCTGTACCAGCACCCGGTACATCGATCTCTACGCTCTTATACACATCGCCATAGGCATGTCTTGCGATTGTAATAGGCTTCTTCCAGTTCTTTACACATGGCTCAATTCCCTTGACAACGATTGGTGCACGGAATACGGTTCCGTCTAAGATTGCACGGATCGTTCCGTTTGGACTCTTCCACATTTCCTTCAGGTTGTACTCTGTCATACGTGCAGCGTTTGGTGTAATTGTTGCACACTTGACTGCAACACCGTACTTCTGTGTTGCGTATGCAGAATCAAAAGTAACCTTATCGTTTGTCTCGTTTCTGTACTCCAGACCAAGGTCGTAATACTCGGACTTTAAGTCGATAAATGGGTAGATCAATTCATCCTTGATAATCTTCCAAAGGATTCGTGTCATCTCATCTCCGTCCATCTCTACCAGTGGAGTCTTCATCTGAATTTTTGCCATTGTAATTATCCTCCTGATTTTAATTGCGTGGTTTGCGAATTGTATCCTGCACGTTATCTAAGTGTTGTCTGTAATTATATAATTGCCTGCAGACACGCTCTCGCTCACTTCCACACGCAGTGGTACTAAATTCGCGCCAACAAGTTGCCGCTTATTAAGTACCAGCGTGTTCCAATGGTCTGCAAACAAATTAATAATTACAGACAACACAATATACAATTTGATTGAATGGATACAATTCGCTATTTACGTTATTTTATAAATTATACACGATTGTTATTGTAACATATTGACAGTTATTTGAAAATATCACTTTTTACAATAATCGTTGGATTGATTTATTTTATTGTTTATTTGTGTACAATATCTGTGTTAATTACCTCAAAAATTTGACCTTGGGGTTATTGTTTGAATGTGGTTTCGTAGTCGAGGAAGTCGACGAGGAAGTGTTTTCCCTTCAGGGCTTCTTCGATTTCATCGAGGATATCTTCGCTCTCGGCTTCAATCGTGTGAAAATGATAGCCGGAGGTTGTGTTCGATAAAAGGGACGATTTGCTTTGTTTCAGATCTTCCACGAACTTACGGATATCGCGGCGGCTCTTGATATTTAATGGTGCTGTGACCTTGCCGTAGGTGCGGTGGTTGACCATAACATCTAAGACGATTCCACCGAAATCAACGATTGTGCTTAATTCTTCTTCTGCCTGATCATCGGTGTGACAGACCTTTACAATCCGCTGGCAATTCTGGCTGCCTGCAGCTTTCTCGTACACATAACCACGCGGAGTTGATACGATCGAATGCCCTTTTGAACGGAGCAATGCGATATCCTGTACGACAACCTGACGGCTGACATGATAGATTTCTCCGATTTTTCCACCCGATAATGGTTCATCGGAGCGCAGCAACAACGCAAGCAGCTTCTCTCTGCGTTCATCTCCGGATAAAATTGTCTGCTCCATCTGCATTTCCTCCTTGATTGAAATAGATTGTGGTAACATAATTAGTCAACCGGATGCAGATGCTTCAAGCTGATATCTAAGATTGGAGCGGAATGTGTCAGCGCCCCACTCGATACATAATCGACACCAAGCTTTGTGATCGTCTCGATATTTTCTTTTGTGATATTTCCGGAACACTCCGTCTTGGCACGTCCATCGATGATCTTAATTGCTTCTGCCATCAGCTCCGGGGACATATTATCTAACATGATGATATCGGCTCCTGCTTCTACGGCTTCTCTGACCATATCCAGATTCTCGGTTTCTACTTCAATCTTGCAGACAAACGATGCATATTCTCTTGCCATCTGAATTGCCCTTGCCACACCACCTGCGGCGTCGATATGATTATCCTTCAGCATGACGGCGTCAGACAGATTGTATCTGTGATTATTTCCGCCGCCGGCACGAACCGCATACTTCTCGAAGATACGCATGCAAGGTGTTGTCTTTCTTGTGTCAAGCAATTTGGTATTTGTCCCTTTTAAAAGTGCTGCAACATTGTTCGTATAGGTTGCAATACCGCTCATGCGCTGCAGGTAATTCAGTGCCGTACGCTCACCGGACAACAGCACACGGATATCACCGACCACAGTTGCAAGCACCTGTCCGTTTGTCACGGCATCGCCATCCTTGATCTGATTTCCATCTTTTTCGGCAAAAATCACTTCCGTATTCGGATCCAACATCGTAAATACACGCTTAAATACCTGCAATCCGGCTATGATTCCGTCCTGTTTCGCAAGCAATGTAACTTCGCCCTTCTTATACTCCGGCATCACGGCGTTCGTGCTGATATCTTCACTGTTGATATCCTCCTCCAAAGCCATCTTAATATACTTATCTGCAACTAACTGCATTGTAATCTCATTCATTTGTCTGTCTAATCTCCTTTTTTATTAAATGTACACGATCATTGTACATGATTTTTGGTATTGGTAGTACATATATTTTATTTTGAATTGTTCCATATACGATGTATTGAAACTAAGAAATTCTAAGATGTTCTGATATAAATTATGACCCTGTACGCAACCGCCGCCAATTCGCCATCCATGGCTCAGTGGCGGCTTGATTGAACATCGTGTTCAATCATTGCTGATATAGTACAGAACATCAAGAATTTCTAAGTTCCAAACATATTGTATATGCGAACATATTCAAAAATAAAATATATGTATCTACGTAATGGAATAATCATGCACAATGATCTATAAACTTTACACAAGCTCACCAATCATGTGCTTTGCCGCACGCTTGGCGAACACTAAACTTTCAAGCAAACTGTTGCTGGCTAAGCGGTTTTTCCCGTGCACCCCGTTGCAGCTTGTCTCGCCGACAGCATACAGATGAGGCATCGTTGTAAGCGAATACTTGTCTACGTGGATACCGCCCATGAAATAATGCTGTGCTGGAACGATCGGAATCGGCATCATCAAAATGTCGAAACCGTACTTCATGCAGTGCTCGTAGATGTGCGGGAAATGATTCAGGATCGTCTCGCGTGGAACATTCTCGAAGGATAAGAATTCGTATTTTACGCCCTCTTTTTCCATCTCAGCCTGAATTGCCTTTGTCACGACATCACGTGGCTGCAATTCATCGACGAAACGCTCTTTTTTGTGATTTAAGATGATCGCGCCCTCACCTCTGGCTGATTCTGAGATCAGGAAGCTTCTGCCCGGATTCTCTGTGTAAAAGCAGGTTGGATGGATCTGAACATAGTCCATATGCTCTAATTCCACACTATGCTTTCGTGCAATCTCGCAGCCATCGCCGGTCAGGATCGGATAGTTCGTGGAATGCTTGTATTGTCCGCCGATTCCACCTGTTGCAAATACTGTGTTTTCCGCATAGATCTCTAATTCTTCACCATCCGCACATTTTGCAAGTATACCCACACAGGCATGATTAATATCTTCTATAATATCGGTCATGGTTGTATGTTCAAAAATGGTAACATTGTTCAACTGCTTCACAGCAGATAATAGACGGGTCGTAATCTCTTCCCCGGTTATATCCTCGTGGAAGCAGATACGTGGCTTGGAATGTGCACCCTCCTTCGTGTAAGCAAGGCTTCCATCCTCATTTCTCTCAAACTGGACACCATATCCGATCAGATCGTTGATGACATCGCGGCTGCCACGGATCATGATATCGACACTTTCCTTGCGGTTTTCGTAGTGACCGGCACGCATGGTATCCTCAAAATACGAATCGTAGTCGTCCTCGTCACGTAATACACAGATACCGCCCTGTGCCAACATGGAATCGCAGGTCTCAAGCTCTGCCTTTGAGAGCATCAAAATCTGTTTATCTTCCGGTAAATTCAATGCTGTATATAAGCCGCCGACACCACAGCCGACGATCACAACATCGTAATGTAATTCTCGCATCTTCCTGTCTCCTTTGAATTTATACCTGTAAATAGCACGAAAACGCAGACCGTTCGTCTGCGTTTCTGGCTCCGAATGTACATGCAGTATAGCACATGTTTTGACAGGTGACAAGACACCTATACCGGGAAGATTAATTTTATTTCTGTACCAACACCTAAGGTACTCTTGATTTTGATTTCTGCATTGTGCAGTTTCGCACCATGTTTTACGATAGAAAGTCCAAGTCCGGTGCCGCCAATCTCCTTGGAATGGCTCTTATCCACGCGATAGAAACGTTCAAAGATACGGTCTAACTGATCCTCTGGAATTCCGATTCCGCTATCCTTGACCGAGAATTCACAACGGTGCTTCTCTTTTTTGATTGCGATATCGATCGTTCCATCCTCTTTGTTGTATTTGATTGCATTTTCAATCAGGTTATAGACCATTTCCTCTAAGACAGAATGGATACCGGAAACCATCACATGTTCTCCTTCTAAGGAGATTGCAACATGTTTTTCCTCTGCAACCGGCTCCAAGTGACGAAGCTCGATCTTCGTCAGGTCATATAAGTCGATCTGTGTCATCTCAACTGCCTGTTCACCTTCGTCTAACTGTGACAGCTTGATGATATCCTCAACAAGATGAATCAGTCTGCGCGCTTCGTCGTAGATCTTTCCAGCGAAAGGTTTGACATCCTTCTTGTCTACAATGCCGTTCTTGATGATCTCCGCGATACCGGAAATCGAAGTGAGCGGTGTTTTCAACTCGTGAGATACATTCGCTGAAAATTCACGGCGCAGATCTTCACGCTCTTCCTTCTCCGTCACATCGGTGATAATCACGACAGCACCGGCAACCTCGTTATTCCGGAATACCGGGTTCGCATAAATGTTATAATAACGTCCTTTGACCGGACAGATATATTCGCTGTGGATTCCTTGAATTGCTTTCTTGATACATTCGGTAAATTCCTCCGACCGGTTGATCTCTAAGACATGCTTTCCGTCTACGGACGAATCGACATCGAAGATCTTGGAGATGCTGCGGTTATGTGACAACACAATTGCCTGCTTGTCAACCACGAGGAAACCTTCCTGCATATTCTCCGTGATCATTGCAAACTCATTTTTCTGTGCTTGCAGCTGATTCATCGCTTTCTGGATCTCTTCGTTCTGAAGGCGGATTTTACGGATAAATGGTGACAGCTCGTCATAGACGGTTGATTCATCCGGATGATCTAAGTCGATTGCTTCCAGCGGTGTTGTAATCTGTCTTGACAGACGATAGGCGAGAATCGCTGAAAATTCAACGCCAAGCAGTAATACAAGCAAAACCGGAAGCAAAACCTTCATCAAAAGAGCCGGCATTGATTTCCGGATGACGGAGACACGGACGACACTTCCATCTCCAATGCGGATCGCATGATAGATCGTCTCCTCCGAAAGCGTCTTGGAATACCGGACGCTCGTTCCTGCGGAAGATGTCATTGCCTGCTTGATCTCGGTACGGTTTTTGTGGTTTTCCATTGTACTGATATCGGCTTTGTTGTCGTAAAGTACTGTTCCATCCGCGGCAACCCACGTGATACGCTTTTCTTTCTCGTTCAGATTCGTGAGAAAGTCCATCCCGGCAAGGTCAACACCCTCTGCGATATAGCCTGCCGCCTGATCCAGAGAAGTTACGTATTGTTTATTAAAATAGTTATACAAGACACCAATGATTGATGCACCGCATAGAACAACCAGAAGCAGGATAATCAAAATCGTATTTTTGAATATCTTTTTTTTCATTTTAATCTCCTATCTTATAGCCGACGCCGCGCACGGTCTCAATCTGATTGCCGGCATCCTTTAATTTCATACGCAGGCTTCGGATATGCACGTCTACCGTACGGCTTTCCCCATCGAATTCATATCCCCAGATGCGGTTTAGCAGCTGGTCACGTGTAAACACCTGTCCCTGGTTTTCCATAAACAGATGGAGTAATTCAAACTCCTTCAGCGTAAGCGAGATCCGTTCTCCATCAACTAAGACGATGTGCCGTTTCGTATCCAGAGAGATCAAACCAGCCGTGAGCTTCTCTCCATCGTCCGAAGTATCTGCACGGTTTTCTGTCCGGCGAAGCAATGCTTTGATCCGGGCAACTAATTCCATGATACCAAATGGCTTTGGTACATAGTCATCTGCACCGCTGTCAAGTCCTAATACTTTATCATATTCACTGTCCTTGGCGGTCAGCATGATAACCGGAAGCTCTTTGGTTGTGTCCTTTGCCCGGAGCTTCTTTAATACAGAAAGTCCATCTTCCTCCGGTAGCATGATATCAAGCAAAATCAGGGATGGAAGTTCCTGCTCAATCCCATTCCAGAATTCCGATGGACGTTCGAAGCCGCGCGCTTCCAAGTCCATATGACATAACGTATATACTACAAATTCCCGTATGCTATTGTCGTCTTCTAATACGTAAATCATCTAAATATGCTCTCCTGTGATTGAATAATATACCCACTCTGCAACATTGGTTGCGTGGTCTCCTATTCTTTCATAATACTTGGCTATCATGATAATGTCTATAAAAAGTTCACCTTCGTTTGCATTTTTTTCGATTTCTTTGATCAGACGCTTCTTTACGGAATCAAATAAGGAATCGACCACATCGTCACTCTGCATAACAGAGATTGCGAGATCCTTATCCTTCTTCACATAGGATTCGATTGCATTTGTCAGCATTTCCTTCGCTGCGCTTGACATCTTCTCGAGATCCTTGAAATCCTTCAGATCATGTGGTGCTGTAAATCGGATCATATCCGCAATATCTGCACACTGATCACCGATACGTTCCAGATCGGAGATCATTTTCAATGCTGCAGAGATAAAACGGAAATCCGAAGCGACCGGCTGCTGCTTTAAGAGCAGACTCATACAGATATGCTCAATCTGATGCTCGCTTTTGTCAATTTCTTCCTCGACAGCGTGTGATTTGGCGGTGTATTTGGCATCGCCGTTAAATAAAGCCTTTGTTGTACCAGCTATTACCTTCTCACAGAGTGCTCCCATGCGGATCAGCTCCACATTCAGGTTCTCCAACTGCTTTTCCAATTCATTTCTCATAACCCATCAACCAAACCTTCCTGAAATATAGTCCTCTGTCCGCTTATCGCTTGGATTTGCAAACAGCTTTTCTGTGTTGTCAAACTCTACAACCTCACCCAATAAGAAGAATGCAGTATTGTCAGAGATTCGGGCTGCCTGCTGCATATTGTGCGTTACCATGATGATCGTATATTTGTCTTTCAGCTCCACCGCCAGATCCTCAATCTTCGATGTGGAGATTGGATCCAGTGCGGATGTTGGCTCATCCATCAGAAGCACATCCGGTTCCACAGCCAGCGCACGTGCGATACAGAGACGCTGCTGCTGACCACCGGACATACCGAGTGCGCTCTTCTTGAGACGATCCTTCACCTCATCCCAGATTGCTGCCTGCTTTAAGGAACGCTCAACGATCTCGTCCAACTCCGACTTCTTCTTGATACCGTGTGTACGTGGACCGTACGCGATGTTATCATAGATGCTCATTGGAAATGGATTCGGCTTCTGGAATACCATACCGACACGTTTTCTGAGTGTATTGACATCCATTCCCTTGTAGATGTTTTCTCCATCCAATGTGATTTCGCCAGTGATCTTACAGCCCTCAACCAGATCATTCATCCGGTTTAAGCTCTTTAAGAGTGTGGACTTACCACAACCGGAAGGACCGATAAATGCTGTGATCTCTGCGGATGGAATATTCAGGTTTATATCTTTTAATGCATGGAAATCGCTGTAATAGAGATCCATGTTCTTGATTTGAAAATTACCCAATGTTGATCCTCCAAATTTCTGTAGGTTTATTTCGCCTGTAATTTCTTTGCCAGTCTGCTTGATGCTGCATTGATCAGTACGACCATGACAAGCAGTACAACTGCTGTTGCGTATGCCTGTTTCGTGTAAAGACCTTCGGAAAGCAGTTTATACATGTGTACAGCCAGTGTACATCCGGAATCAAACAGGCTCTTTGGTACTTCTGCGGTTGTACCGGATGTAAAGATCAGTGCTGCTGTCTCACCAACGATACGACCGATTGCTAAGATCACGCCTGACAAGATTCCCGGTACTGCCGATGGCAATACAACTTTGAAGATTGTACGAAGTCTGCCAGCACCAAGACCGAAGCTTCCTTCCCGGTAGGAATCCGGCACACTCAGAAGCGCTTCTTCTGTTGTACGCATGATCGTTGGAAGTACCATGATGGAAAGTGTCAATGCACCGCCGAAAAACGAAAGTCCCCAGCCAAATGCGATAACAAACATCAGATATCCAAACAGACCATATACGATTGACGGAATACCGGACAATGTCTCTGTTGTGATACGTACAACATTGACTAATTTATTGCCACGCTTCGCATACTCTACCAGATAGATGGCAGAACAGATACCGATCGGCACTGCAATCAGCAAAGATAACGCGGTCATAAGCACGGTATTGATGATTGCCGGAAGCATGGATACATTTTCGGTTGTGTACTTCCATGCGAAAAGCTCCGGCGTCAGATTCATGATACCATTTGCCAGTATATAAATGATCAGTGCACCGAGCACGGCTACGGTAATCCCAGCCGACAGGGTAACTGCAATCAGCAGGAACAAAGAAAGCGGACGCTTCTTATACGCTTCCAGTTTATCTTTCCATGTGACTACATTGATTGGTTTTATATCTTGTACTTCAGCTATTTTCTCACTCATTACCATCTACTTAACCCCTTTCTTCTTTACAACAGAGAACAGCAGGTTAATAATCAAAATAAATACGAACAGAACAACACCGGTTGCAATCAATGCTTCTCTGTGCAGATCCGTTGCATAACCAAGCTCCAATACAATATTGGAAGTCAGGGTACGCACACCAGCTAACAGGCTGTCCGGAAGCACCGGATGATTTCCTGCAATCATGATGACCGCCATAGTCTCACCGATTGCACGGCCGATTCCTAAGATGATTGCTGCTAAAATACCGGATTTTGCCGCAGGGAGTACTGCCTTGAAGACACTTCTCTCATGTGTATCACCGAGTGCTAAGGCACCTTCGTAATAGCTTTCAGGAACGGCACGGATTGCAGATTCCGATACACTGATGATCGTAGGAAGAATCATGATACCAAGCAGAATGCAGGCAGTCAGGATATTCTTACCACTTCCACCGAACGCATTCCGGATCATTGGTGTGATTACAACCAGACCAAAGAATCCATATACAATGGATGGAATGCCTGCCAGAAGATCTACAGCTGGTTTCATGATCTGGTGAAGCTTCGGTGGACAAAACTTTGCCATGAAGATGGCACACAAAAGTCCGATCGGAACACCGATGATGATCGCGCCGGCTGTCACATAGATACTTCCAATGATCATTGGGAAGATACCGAATTTGTTTGCACCAGGCATCCATGTTTTACCAAATATGAAATTTACAAATCCAATCTTGCGAATGGCTGGAACACCATTTGCAAACATGAACAGACATATCATAGCGACTGCCAGTATGGACATACAGGCAGCCACCAGGAATACGATATGCATGGTTCTTTCTTTTACTTTCGCCATATTTTGCCTCTCGTATTTTAATTTTTATTTCTTGCTTACTTTACTTCAGACCACTTTGTGATTGTACCTGTGTAGATACCCTTTACCTGATCGCTTGTCAGGCTGTCAACAGAGCTGTCCTTATTTACGATTACTGCGATACCATCGGTAGCGATAACAGTTGGTGTAAGACCTGCGCTAAGCTCGCTGTCCTTCAGCTCTCTGGAAGCCATACCGATATCACATACGCCTTCTGCTGCACTTGTCATACCTGTTGTAGAATCACTCTGCTGTACTTCGATCTGTACGTCTGGGTTGATTGCAACATATGCCTCTTTGAGCTTCTCCATAACTGGTGTTACAGAAGAAGAACCTGCTACATTGATCTTACCCTTGACACCTGCGGATGTATAAGCACCTGTGTTACCATCGCTGATATAACCAGCCTCTTCTACAACTGCCTGACCATCAGCACTTAAGATGAAGTTGATGAAATCCTGTGTTACTTCGTTTGGTGTACCCTTTGTTGCGATGTTGAATGGACGGGATACCTTGTAGCTTCCGTTTGATACGTTCACAGCAGAAGCCTCTGCGCCATCAATCTTAACAGCCTTTACAGAATCATCCAGAGAACCAAGTGATATGTAACCGATTGCTGCTGTATCATCTGCAACACTTGTCATCATAACAGATGTTGAGTTTGTGATATCTGCAGTTGTGATTGTCTTATCGATTTTGTTTCCGTCTGCATCCTTCTCTTCGATACCGAACAGCTCGATGAATGCACCTCTTGTACCGGAACCATCCTCACGGGAAATAACTGTGATATCGTCACTTGCTGCTTTTCCACATCCTGTCATGGCTCCCATAAGCATTGCTGATGCCAGAATTCCGATGATTGCTTTCTTTAATTTTCTCATTTTCTTTGTCTCCTTTTTGCTCTTAAAGATTTTCTTTTTTATTTAACTTACAAATGAGAATATACAGAATGTAAGTAAAGTGCGTTATCATGGTTTTGTAAAATGTACGTAAAAAAAGAGCCGGATGTTTTACCATCTGGCTCTCCCATATAAGATCGTTGCTTAAATTAACAATTCCTTGTAGTACTCTGCGTAATCGCGGCGATTCTCTTTCGTGAATGCGATTGCAGAACGTGGATGCTGGTTCAGAAGTCCGGTCATCAGGTACTGGAGATCATAGCCCCAGACGATGCCGTCATCCTTTAATTTCATCATATGGTCTTCAATGAATTTGAATACCGGATATACGTTGTATTTTGGATTCTTCAGGAACCCAAGCAACAGCTCCATCGCACAGTTACCGGCACCTCTTCCCATAGACAGGTAGGTTCCGTCTAACCAGTCTACACCGTCACCACACGCTTCAATCGTGTTCGCAAATGCAAGCTGCTGGTTGTTGTGTGCGTGGATACCGATCTTCTTATTGTATTTTGCTGCGAAATTCAGGTACAGATCTGCAATACGGGCAATCTGCTCCGGATACAGGGAACCAAAGCTGTCTACGATGTAGATAACATCCACTGGTGTCTTGCCAAGCATATCAAGTGCAACCTTGATGTCTTCCTCCTGTGAATTCGAGATAGCCATGATATTACAGCTTGTCTCGTATCCCTTCTTTGCCGCATCCTCTACCATGTCGATTGCTTCCGGCATCTGATGGATGTACGCTGCCACGCGAACCAGATCAACCGGAGAATTTACCTTCTCATCGAAATCGTTCTTATCATGACGTCCGATATCAGCCATGATTGCAAGCTTTAAGTCTGTATCGTTATCTCCAACGATCTCGCGGATATGGTCATCACTACAGAATTTCCATTTACCGAACTTCGATTCATCAAACACCTTTTTTGATGCACGATACCCCATCTCCATATAGTCAACACCTGCATCGATATTTGCCTGATATAAAGCTTTTACAAAGTCGTCTGTGAAATAGAAGTCATTCACCAGTCCACCATCACGTAAGGTCGCGTCTACCACCTTGATACTTTCCCGAAATCCAAGTAAATTTGATAATTCTTTCATGTCTTTGTTCCTCATCTTTCTTTCTCTGTTGCGTTACTGCTTTAATGCATTGAAGAGAATATGGATACTATAACAGAGATTATGTATATAGTCAACCCGCTTTTGAAATATAATTCCACAAGAGAGAAAAAGCGCCTGCGTATGGCGTTAACAGGCGCTTCTTATGACAGCAATATTTATTCACTGTCAGTCGAGAGGAAGTCTCGAATCTATACAAAATACTGATGGCGCAGTATTGTATAGCGTATGTAATACGTTATAGCACTATGTACACAGGAAAGTTATGTCTATGTATCTATGCATGTATCTCGTTGTTTTTGTAAGCTTGTGCATATTGTGCTTCCTGTGCATTGATATGACTTTCCCCATGTTTTGGCAGGTAGATGCCGTTGATCTGCTCTCTTGCCTTCTGGTCATCCTCGTAGAACAATTCAAAATCGTCGAGAATCCGGGCTTTGATTGCAGGATCATATACAGGAGCCGCTACCTCTACACGGTGAACGGTATTCCGTGTCATAAAATCGGCTGAAGCAATATACACCTTCGGGTCATCTTTGCCGAATATATAGATTCTGGAATGTTCCAGAAATCTTCCGACAATGCTGATGATCCGGATATTATCCGTCTCTCCTGCTACACCTGCTTTCAGACAGCAGATTCCACGCACGATCATGCGGATTTTCACGCCGGCTTTACCGGCCTCAATAAGCTTGTCGATGATCTTCTTATCCGTCAGGGAATTGATTTTCACACCGACATAACCTTCTTTTCCTTCCTTCGCCTTTGCAATTTCTTCATCGATCATTGCAAGGACTTTATTCTGCAGGCAGTTCGGAGCTACAAGCAGATGTTGTGTCTCATCGACTGTAGTTCCCATTGACAGATGGTTGAACACATTGGCAGCTTCATTTCCAATATCTACTGAAGATGTGATCAGAGAATAGTCAGTATAGATACGGGATGTCTTCTCGTTGTAATTACCGGTACCGATCTGTGTGATATATTCGATTTTATTATTTCGCTTTCCTGTAATCAGGCAAAGCTTGGAATGTACCTTCATATGATTCAAACCATAGATTACGCGGCATCCGGCATCCTCAAGCTGTCGCGACCAGCGAATGTTATTCTCCTCATCAAAACGTGCCCGGAGTTCGACTAATACAACAACCTCTTTGCCCTGCTCTGCAGCTTCAACCAGTGCTTCAACAATCTTCGAATCGCTGGCAAGACGATATAAGGTCATCTTGATTGATACGACCTCCGGATCATTTGCAGCCTCATTTAAGAGCTGGATAAAAGGCTTCATGCTCTCATATGGATAAGACAGGAATAAATCATGCTCTCTGGCCTGCTCCATCACAGGGCGTGTCCGGTCTATCATAGCCGGCTGCTGTGGCACGCGGCGTTCGTAAAATAAATATTTTTCATTTCGAAGCAGATCTTCCACCTTGAATAAGAAGGACAGGTCAAGTGGTGAGATGGAATGAAATACCTGCTTTTTTGTGAGCCCTAAAAATCCACACATCTTCTCGATGATGGAGTCATTCATCATTCTTGTATATTCCATTCGGAGTGGGCACAAACGGCTTCTTGTACGAAGCACCTTCTCCACACCCTTGCGGTAATCTTTTTCATCATCGTCTAATGCATCATCCACGTCAATTTCCGCACTCCGCAGGATACGGATCAGGGATTTGCTGATTACCTTATACCCCGGGAATACTTCACCAGCAAAATGCAGAATCAATTCTTCCGCAAGCATAAAACGTCTTCCGTCGGAAGAAACCGGGATCATGCGCTTAATGACCGGATTGTTACATGGAATAATGCCAATCTTCGTATTGTTCGATTTTGTGCGTAGCTCTACCACAGCGTAGATTTCCTTGTTACGTAAGAATGGGAACGGCTGACGTTTGCCAACAACCTGTGGCGAGATAAAGGGCTGGATCTCATTCTCAAAGTAAATCTTCATGGAATCCTGCTCATCCTCATTCAGATCCTTATACAAAAGCTCCTTGACACCATATTCTTCCATCTCATACATCAGGCGCAGATAGATTTCATCCTTCTTCTCGCGAAGCTTCTTCTCCTTGACGATAATACGGTCAAGCTGCTCCTGACAGGTCATATTCGTCTTATTTTCGCGTACTTTACTGTCTTTTCCTGCGTCTAACGAACCGACACGCACCATTAGGAACTCATCGAGATTGCTTTGGAAGATTGACACGAACGACAGACGCTCACAGAGCGGATTGTTCTCGTCCACTGCTTCCTCCAATACTCTTTTATTGAACTTTAACCAGGAAAGTTCCCGGTTATCATAGATTGTTTCCTGTAACATATTATTTTCCTCCGTATTTTCGATTATCGTTTCTGTTTCTTTGTTACGTTTCTTAAATATCTTACGAAACAGATTTATTATTTTATTGAATATCATTCCAAGATGTGATGTTTCCATTGAAGATACCTTTCAATTCATCTTTTGTTACCTGATTGATCGGATTATCCTTCTGGACAATCACTGCGATTCCATCGGTTGCAATCACGGTTGACTCAACAAGGTCTCTCTCATAATCTTTCAAGCTACGCGATACCATAGCCATATCGCATTTTCCTTCCATGGCGTCATTCAGACCCTTCGTAGAATCTGTCGTATAAACATGGATGGTTGCATTTTTATTTACCGCCATATATGAATCAGCCAGTTCCGTAAGCAGATCTGCCATAGAGGAAGAACCACGGATACTGAGTGTCCCCTGTGCATCCGGATCCGCCAGAAACGTTGCTTCCTCCGCGACCGGCACATAAGTCTGACCAACGATCTTTTGACCTGCACCTGCAATATATTTGACAAAATCATCCCGCAATGCATTCGGGCTGTCTACCCACGCAAGTGTAAAATCTCTGGTCAATGGATACGCATGATCTGCAATACTTTCTCTGGTACAGACAATTCCATCTACAGCAAGTGCTTTGGAATCTCCCTGCATCTGTCCGTAGGATGCATATCCGATTCCGTTTTTTGATTCATTAATTGCGCTCGCCATGGCGCTCCCGCTTGATAAAACCGTACACTGTTTCATATCCTTGTATTTATCCACGTTGTCTTCAGACATGGAAATTCCGAGATATTCTTCAAACTGGTTTCTGGTACCGGAACCATCCTCACGAACCTGCACCGAAATCACACCAAGGGAAGAAGCGTCTCCATTTGTTCCGGCAAATGCATAGTCCTGGGTTTCTTTTTTTCCACAGCTGCACAAGGATGCAACCAATGTACCCACGCACAAAAAACTTACGATGGATATGTGAAATCTATGTTTTGCTCTAAGCTTCATGCTATGCTTCCTCCAATTCCAAGAAACGGACATTATCCATCACCTCTTCAACGATGCCGCTGCAGCTGTCACCGATACGTTCCAGATTATGTAACACATTTGAAAACGGATATGTAAATTCCGGCTTACAATTATTTTTCCGCAGACGTTTTAGATGGTTCTTGTTGAATTTCTTCTCCATATTACGCAGTTCCTTGCGATAATCGAAGACCTTCCTTGCAGTCTTTGCATCCCCATTTTCCAGTGAGACAATCGATGTCCGATACATGATTTCTACGTTATCAATTACTTTTCCAAGTTCCTCAACTGCATCCTTTGAGAATTTATACTTTCCTTCGAGTTTGGCACGTATAACCGGTGAAGCATCCTCACACCGCTTGCTGACACGTGCAATATCATTTAGGACATACAACAGTCCCGCAGTCGTAGATGATTGCTCTTCAGTCAGAGAACCATTCGAGAACATTCCAGAGATATAGCTGACAGTATTCTCATCAATCTCTGTTACAAGCTTCGCATTTTTTTCTAGCTCAGCAAGCGCTTTGCTATCATTATTCATCACCGTTGCCTTCATATTTCCAATCATTTCTGATACAAGGCGTCCTGCACGGCGGATCTCCTGGGATACAAGATACATAGCTGCAATCGGCTGACTGATCACATTTTTGTCAAGAAAGCTTTTCTCTTTATAATCTTCGATAGACACTTCCTTGTCATCTTTGACAATAAACATAACAATCTTCACCATAACCGGAAGCAACGGCAGCCAGATCAGAGTATTGATGATATTAAAGCTCATATGTGCATTTGCAATCTGCCTTGAAATCACATCCAGTTCATTTCCCTTTGGCGAGATCATCTCAACAAACTTTGCAAATGGCTTGATGATCCAGATAAAGAGAAAGGAACCGGTAATATTGAACACACTATGTGCAATCGCACAGCGCTTTGCATCCTTGGACTGACCGATACTTGCCAATAATGCGGTAATGGTTGTACCGATATTATCACCGAGCAGAATCGGAATTGCGCCAACTAATCCGATCACACTCGTCCCACCTGGACCTGCCTGTGATGCGAAGCTCTGCAACACTGCAATCGTTGCGGAGCTGCTCTGTACAACGAGTGTCATAAGCATACCAACGCCAACACCGAGTACTGGAATGTGGCTGACTTTTTCCATCATATTGATAAATACCGGGCTTGTTGCAAGCGGCTTCATGACATCGCCCATCATCTCGATACCAACAAACAACAAACCGAATGCGAAAATTGTCTGTCCGACAAACTTTATCTTCTCTTTCTTCGCTATAAATGCGATCAGAAATCCGATAAATACAATCGGCATAATGTAATCACTGATTTTAAATGCCATCAACTGTGCAGTCATTGTCGTTCCGATGTTTGCACCGAATATAACAGAGATACCCTGCTTTAAGGACATCAATCCGGCGCTGACAAAACCGATTACCAATACGGTTGTCGCACTGGAACTCTGCAGAACTGCCGTTACAAGTGCGCCCGCCAACATTCCGCACACGGCATTTCGTGTAAGAACACCTAATACTTTCTTCATTTTGTCTCCGGCTACCTTCTGGAGCGATTCACTCATCATATTCATTCCGAATATAAAAAGTGCCAAACCTCCCAGCAAACCGAACACAGTCGCCATACTTTCGTTCATTTTAATTCTTCCTTCCTCTTTTGGGCATTTTTAACCGATTTGAAAGCTGTTTTGCAAGCGTTTCCTGTAAGCAAAATTGCTCTCATAGCTTGAATAATATCGAAATCTAGAGTTTGCTTCTATCAACAGAAGGTAAAGAATTGTTAAATCTATGTAAAGCGATATTTCTGCTAAAAGAAAAAGCGCCAAACTGGCGCTTAAATTTCTTTGATCTTATCCCGTAACCGCATCATATTCGTATCCATATCGGCAATCACATCGGAATATCGTTTCAACTCCTGCACGATTTCCCCGGTATCAACCAGATCTTTCTTATAGAGTAGCTGGTAGTCGAGTACCGACCAGGAATCCATGGCAACCGTGCGAAGCTGTAGTTCCACCTTCATCCATTCTGTCTTTTTCGACAGATAAATCGGGACAGACAGAATCATATGTACCCCCTGATAACCAGAAGATTTCGGCGTTTTGATATAATCCTTGATTTTGAGGATCTTGATATCATGCTGGATCTTCAGACAATCCACCAACGCATAGATATCATCCCGGAATATACAGGTCACCCGGACGCCAACGATATCATTCAATTTCTTTTTCGCGTTATCTAAGTTGATCGTATACCCTTTGCGGCGCAACTTCAAAAAGATACTCTCTGCGCTTTTGATACGGTGTGTTAACCGCACAACAACCTCGCGCTGCAGATTCTCCTGCAATTCCAGATTGATCATTGTCAGCTTCGATTCTAAGATCTGGATCGCCCACATACACCGAAGCTGATATTCCTTATCCGATAAGGAATTTGCAAAATCCGTAATAATCTTACGGTCATTTTTTGTAATATGTAATTGTAACTGTTTTTCCTGTTCCATAATATTTATATATGCCTCATTCATTCTTTTTATTCTATCAATGTTTGGTTAAAGATTGTTAAATCTATGCAAAATGCACTTGCATAAAGTGTTTTAAGCCCCTATACTATTCTTGTACGAGTATTCATCATACATTATGTATTTCCAATACAGACTTATAAGATGATTACCAAAAGAAAGGATTTTCTAATATGAAGGGGTATAAATATACAGTCAATAAACGGCGAGCAAATCGACTTGCCTATCGGTTTCTAGGATTGGTTTTTCTTCTTGTTGCTACTTTGCAGGTATTTACAATGATACATGGTTATGCCAAACATCTGGTATTAACCTCATTGTTTGTAACATTTGTTGGAGCCTACGGAATCTATCTCGTAGTGATGTCCTTCCGAAAGCAGGCATTTTCAGCAACCTATATCTTTGATGACACCGGCTTTACGATCGAACATAAATATGGAACTACCCATTACGACTTCGATCAGATCAAGCATGTGACGATGGTTATTCCGGACGAAAACATGATTTTTTATATTCTGAATGTTTTCACAGAGAAGGAACGCTATACAATTTCATTTATGATGCAGAAGGAATTATGTGAGAATATCTATGAATTTATGCATGCACGTTTACCAAAGAAAGACACGGAAGATTAGTTCCGTGCCTTTTCTTTTTACCACCTGACGGCGGTGCCCTGCTCATATTGAGCGATGGAGCTGAGGGGAATCGAACCCCTGTCCGAAAGCTCTTCCATTACAGCTTCTCCCATTACAGTTTGTATATTGGATTTCCCATACAAAAACGCCTACAAACAGGCTTTCCTATATGGTAGCTTCATGAATTTTCCGAAACCGCAAAGCTTAAGCCCCGGAGTGTCCCACTAAGTCGATGCCAGGATTCTAAGTTGTGGGAAACCTAGAGCTGACAGCTGCCATAATTAGGCAGCGTACGCGTAATTTTCGTCTGCGTTTATATTTATTTTCCAAGTTTTAGCGTGGTCCTGGTCCACGAATGGCTACCGTAATTTCTAAACCCCCGTCGAAACCAGTACAACCCCTGGTTTGATTGACGAAAATCTATATATCCCACTTTAAAAGTGTATATACCAAGTTATTATTCTGCATCTGTTGCAGATGCATCTTCTGGAGTAGCATCGCTATTGCTTGCTGTTGGGAATACATATCCCGTATAATTAGCTGCCCAATACTGTTGTGCCCAATAATCGTAAACCGATGCATTGATTGTCTTATTTGCCTGGCGTGTCTCATAGTTTTTCTGATATGCATGTCTGCCCAGAGGGAAACCAACCAGAGCACCTAAAATAGCGGCACATACTAAAATCTCCACTACCTGTTTTGCTTTTTGTTTCTTCTGAATCTTCTTTCGATTCTTCTTCTCTTCCTTATAGCGATCTACTTTTGCCTGACTCATACGTTCTCCTACCT
>OICR01000073.1_pt1 | contig 47502 bp, 30 predicted proteins | sample 1581321 | NCBI WGS metagenome assembly OICR01 (sample SAMEA3882557, study PRJEB24775) | human gut metagenome | biome: human-associated habitat; feature: intestine environment; material: feces | place: Netherlands | collected 2009/2010
AATGATTTAATCAGCGCTTCCCTAATGGCAGAAAAAATATGTCATATATTTTATCAGCCTTTTTCGGAAGAAACATTTTAAAAAATATTAAATTTAAAGAAATAATTCATAGCTCGTGGTAAAATAAAACTGATAATACCCGATTTTATAGACTGAAATGAGGGATACCCATGAAAAACTGGCAAAAAGCAGGACTGGCAGCAGCAGCTGCCCTTTTGATGGCAATGCCCGCGGAAGCAGCGGAAGTTTCCCAGAATGCGGTGCTTTCCGGCAAGGTGACATCGGTGGTGGAAGTGAATACGCCGGTAAAGGAAGGACAGGTACTGGCTACCGTTGATTCCCTGGTAGGACCGGTTCCGGCGGTAAGAGCTGATACTGATGGCGTGGTGACAAAGGTTTTGGTTGTGAAGGGACAGCAGATCAACAAGCAGGACGCTGTGGCTGTCATTGAAACAAAGTAATGGATAAGGAGTTTTTAATGCATGCAATGGCAAGCAAGAAAATAAAAAGACTGGCTCTTTCAATCTGCCTGGCCCTGGGATCGATTCTGCCGGCAGGAGCGGAGGAATTTCTCCCGCTTTCCGATGTAAGGGAAGGCATGCATGGCTATGCGAAAACCGTAGTGCACGGCACAAAGATTGATACTTTCGATGTGGATGTGCTGGGCATTATGAAAAATAAGGGGAGCGCCGGCGGAGATCTGGTACTGGTGAAGGTGTCGGGTCCCCTCATTGATGAAACCGGCGGTATTGCCCAGGGCATGAGCGGAAGCCCCGTATATATTGACGGCAAACTTCTTGGCGCCATTGCCTACGGATTTCCCCAGTCCGACGGACGTATCGGCATGGTGACGCCGATTTCCGACATGCTCCGCCTATGGACCATAGATTCCGGAGAGGAGAAGAAGGAAAGCGGGACGGATAGGGATCTGATTCCCCTGGCAACGCCTCTCATGGCGTCGGGCTATACACCTTCAGGCATGGAATTTCTTACGGATAAGATGAAGGATTTCAATATGGTTCCCTATTCTGCCGCCTCTGCCGGTGTTGATGAGATGCCCCGCCCTCTGGAAGCAGGGGGAGCCGTGTCGGCTACCCTGGTTACCGGTGATCTGAAGCTGGGGGCTGTGGGCACCGTGACGTATGTGGACAAAGATCATATGGTGGCTTTCGGCCATCCCTTCCTGGATAAGGGGAGTTCTTCCTATTTCATGCACAACTCCTATATTTTCACCGTGGTGCCCAGCAGAAACATACCTTTCAAACTGGGCAGCGTAGGCGCGGAAATCGGTATGGTGAACGAGGACAGAGGTTCCGGCATCAGCGGTCTTTCAGGAAAAGTTCCGGAATCGGTGCGTCTCCATTCCTCGGTGCTTGATGAAGATACGGGACGGACTCAAAGCCTCAATGTGCGCATGGTGCAGAATGAACGGATGCTTCCCATGCTTTCCGTAACCTCCGTATATAACAATATGAGCAACACCCTGGACCGGAATGGCGAAGGAACCGTGTCTCTTTCCTACACCCTCTTTCCGGAGGATCTGAAGAAGAGACCTTTTACCCGGTCTAATATGTACTGGTCTTCCAAGGATATTTCCGAGAGAAGTGTGGATGAAATGTACAATGTCATCCGCATTCTGGAGCAGAACCGGTTTGAACCCTATAAACTTCGGGATATTTCAGTGGACATGAAGGTCACAAAGGACCGGAAAACGGCCCAGCTTCTGGATGCTTCCGCATCGCCCACCGTGGTTTCTCCGGGAGATACCATTTACGTGAGGGCCAGGCTTGCCCCCTATCGGGGAGAAGTGTTCTACAAAGATCTGGCTTTCACAGTGCCCAAGGACCAGCCTCTTGGTACCATGATTCTGGAAGTCAGGGGCGGCGGCGTGGTGCCGCTTCCTTACCTGATCCAGCAGCAGAAGTATAATCTCACCGATGAAATCCTGGAGCGTATCCGCACCTATAAGGATTTCAACGATTTATTTGATAAACTGGAAAAAGAGGATAAAAACAACCAGGTGGTGGTGGAAATCCTTGACCCCAACGTGAGCATGATTTCCAGAGATGAGGAAAACGGCACCAAGGCGGAAATCCAGGATAAGAGGCCTTCTCAGAACCCGGACTATCTGAAGGGTAAGAAGGGAGACGGAAAGGAAGGCGAAAAGGAAGAGGACAGCCCCAAGAGCAGCGTAGACACCGATTATGTGGTCTACGGTGATGGACAGTTCACCTTCCAGGTCATGGCCCCCGAAGACCGGGATCGGGCCCTCCGCAAACTGGCCAAATCGAACCAGAAGATGATTGCGGACATGAAAAACGAAGGGAAAGATTCTATTTCCGGAAAAGATAAGGACGGAAAGAAGGAAGAAACGAAAGAGGAAAATGGAAAGAAGCCGGATACAGAAAAGAAGTCGGGCACTTCCTATTTTCTGATGGGTGATTCCATGACCCGTCTGTAAGGATGGTTTGAAAAGGGAAGGGAGGAGAACATGGGATTTCTGGAATCATTGGGGCGGCAGACCCTGTCTATTTTTCACCAGCTGGGAGCGGTTATCCTGCTCCTCATGGCGGCGGTCCGCGAAATTTCCGCCATCCGCGGAAGAGAGACCTGTCGTCAGTGCCTTTCCTTGGGGGTTCTTTCTTTTCCCATTGTGGCGCTTACCCTTTTATTCACAGGCATGGTGCTTTCTGTGCAGATTGCAGGAGAACTGACCAAGTACGGCGCTGATTTCACAGTGGGGGCCATTGTGGCCATCGGCATAGGCCGCGAACTGGGACCGGTGCTCTGCGGCGTGGTGCTGGCAGGCCGTGTAGGCGCTGCCATTACGGCTGAAATCGGCACCATGCGGGTGACCGAGCAGATCGACGCTCTCCGCTGCATGGCGGTGAGCCCCATAGGCTACCTGGTGGTGCCAAGGCTCATTGCCTGCATGTGCATGCTGCCCCTCCTGGACGTATTCGGCGTGGCCATCGGCGTAGGCGGCGGCATGATGGTGGCATCTTTGTCCCATGGGGTTTCCTCCTATGTATTCATGCATTCCATTCATGTGTACTGCGTGCCTTCCGATTTATACATCGGCGTTTTCAAATCGGTTATTTTCGGCATGATCGTGGCTCTGGTGGGCTGCGACCGGGGCATGACCTGCATGGCCGGAGCGGAAGGGGTAGGTAAGGCAACCACCCAGTCCGTGGTATATTCCATTATTATGCTTTTTGCAGCCAATTATATTCTTTCGTCCATTCTTTTCTGAGAGGCCTTATGATTTCTATCAGACATGTATACCAGACTTTCGGCAGCCGGCAGATTTTAAAGGATGTGAGTCTCACTGTCAAGGACGGGGAGACCATGGTCATCCTGGGCGCTTCGGGGTCAGGAAAATCCACTCTGCTGAAACTGATCATCGGGCTTTTAAAGCCCACATCAGGGGAAGTGATGGTGAACGGGAAGGATATGGCCCGCTTAAGTGAAGCGGAGCTGAATCATGAAAGACGGCATATGGGGTTTGTCTTTCAGTATTCTGCCCTTTTTGATTCTATGACAGTGAAGGAAAATGTGGCTTTCGGCCTTCGCATGCATACGAAAATGGGCGAAGAGGAAATCGACAGGATTGTGAAGGAGAAACTCCATCTGGTGGGGCTGGATGGCATAGAGAATTTAATGCCCTCCAGTTTATCCGGCGGCATGAAGAAAAGAGTCAGCCTGGCCAGGGCCATTGCGCTGGAGCCGGAAATCATCCTTTACGATGAACCTACGGCCGGTCTTGACCCTATCCGATCCACTGACATCAGCCTCCTTATCAAGCATACCCAGAAAGTACTTCATGCCACCAGCGTGGTGGTGACCCATGATTTGAAATCGGCGGAAATGATTGCTGACAGGATGGCTTTCCTTTATAAAGGATCCTTCCTGGCCATAGGAAAGCCGGAAGAACTCAAACAGTCTCCTGATCCAAGGGTTCGGCAGTTTATGGAAGGACTGCCATCGGACCCTGATTTTCTGAAAGAAGGTGATGCTCCTTGAAATGGTCTACAGAAGCAAAGGTAGGGGCCTTTTCTCTGCTGGGGATTCTGCTTTTTGCTGTCATTATCATCCAGCTGGGGAATACGGTGATTTTTGGAAAAAGCGGATTTCATGTGACCGGCTATTTCAAAGAAGCAGAAGGAATCGAGCCGGGCAACCCCATCCATTATGCCGGCGTGGACGTAGGTATGGTGGACAATATTTCCGTGGAAAACGGAGAAGCGGTGCTGCGTCTTCGTTTCTATAAAGATGCCCAGGTGCCACGGGATGCGGATTTTTCCATCCAGACGTCTTCTGTCATGGGCGGACGATTTGTCAAAGTTTCCGGAGGTCATCAGGAAAGGGGCTTCCTTTCCGACGGCATGACCGTGCAGGGCAAGGCGGCTCCCGGCATCGACCAGGCTATGGATAAAATGGATAAGCTCATCAATTCCGCCCAGACCATGCTTGACGGCATTAACACGGTGGTTGCGGATCCGGCGGCTCAGCGGAATGTGAAGAACAGCATCAGCAACTTTGACGCTGTTTCTGAAAACCTGGCCATTCTCACAGCCCAAGGCATTCAGACGGCCAATGAAATCCAGGGCATTACCTCCCAGATCAATTCTATGCTTTACCAGCTCAATGGAGATGGCAAGGCAGTAGGTGATGCTCGCCGAATCATGGATAATCTGGCAGTGGCTTCAGAAAACGCAAAAGAAATTTCAGGCAATGCAAAAGAGATTTCCGGAAAAATTAATGGTATAATGAATGGGCAGACCGATTTTAATGTATCTGTTTCCGGAGAATTGTTATATAATACTAAAAAGGATGATTTTTCGCCGAATCTGTTTTTCCGCATAGGTAAAGGCACCTATGGACTCCTGGGGATTGAGTCGCTGACTAATGATCCTGTATATGATGCCGTATTTGGTAGGACGAGAGGGATTTACGGCTATCATGCAGGCATTGTGAGAAATAAGCTGGGCGCCGGTGTGGACTATGAAAAAGACCGGTGGAAGTTCTCGGCAGACCTCTATGATCCGAATGATCTGACCATGAGGATTCGTGGAAGCTATGCGCTGGATGACCATTTCTTCCTTACCGGACAATCCATCTTCCCCCATGATAACAGGGGCGGCGGTGAATATATCGGCCTTGGATACAACTATTAATAGACATCTGTCTAGAAGGGATGAAATATATGAATAAATATACCTACCGTATTTTGGCAGCTTCCATTGTAATGGCACTTTCTTTTGGGGTGGGTGCCCAGGCAAAGGGCTCTGACACCCGTGTGACCACAGATCCTTCCATTACCGAAAAGGCTCTTGCCGCCCAGATGAAGCAGGTAAGCGCTGATAAGAGTGTAAATTTCAATAATATGCTCATGCAGAAGAGTCTGGGAGATGCCCTTGCCGATGCTGCAGCTCCGGAAGCTTCCTCCCTTGACATAGACCTTCGGGGCGCTGTTTCTACAGCAATCCAGAATAACCGTGACATCACCATTGCTGACCTCCAGCGGAAGGAAGCAGAAGCGGATGTAAGCAAAGCGGCAGCAGCCAAGAATCCTACTGTCGGCTACAGCTGGACGGGAAACCAGTTTAAAACTCGTATTGTTTCTACAGCTGGAGATGTGAACAATCGCTCCTACAAACAGGACGTCAATGTAACCCTGCCTATCTGGACCGGCGGAAAACTGGAAGGACTGATTAACCAGGCCAGATATGCAAAGAATATTGCTGATTTAACTTACTACAAAACAGAAGCGGACACAAAGCTTTCCGCCGTGAAGGCTTACTACACATATCTGGAAAATATCAAGCTGGCCGATGTGCAGTCCATGTCTGTCAATGATTATGCCAACCACCTGAAAAATGTACAGCAGCAGTTTGATGCAGGCATTGTGGCAAAACTGGATGTCCTCACTTCCAGCACTTCCCTGGCCAATGCAAAGCAGAGCAAGATTGCTGCTGACAATGCAAGGGATATTGCAGAAGCTAACCTGAACAACATCATGCGCATCCCTATGAATACAAAGCTGAATCCCTTGGATAAGGATTTCCCGGAACCGGCTTTTGATATTACCATGGACCAGGCCATTGCTATGGCCCAGAAATACAGATGGGAACTGATTCAGGCTGATTACAGTGTCCGTGTGGCTAATGAAGCGCTGAAGGTTGCTAAGTCCGGCTATATGCCTACCATCAGCGTTGGCGGCGGTTACAGCTGGGATTCTGCAGCCCTTTCCAAAATCGATAAAGATGACTGGGCACTCCTTGGAAAAATCAGCTGGAACCTCTGGGATGGCGGCTCCACCCAGGCAGCAGTGAAGAAAGCCAAAGAAGGGGTCAAGGTAGCCCAGGAACAGCTGCTCCAGGCCCGGGAGTCGGTGGAACTGGAAGTCAGACAGGATTACCTGAATATCCTTTCCTATAAAGAACAGATCCGTGCCACCGAAGCGGCTGTGGCGCAGGCTGAAGAAGCCTACAAGATTGCAGCTGTCCGTTACAGCAGCGGCGTAGGCATCAACCTGGATGTACTGGATGCAGAACTGCAGCTTAACACAGCCAGAACCAACTACATTACAGCCCTCTATAATTACAACATCGGCCTGGCTACCCTGGAACATGCCATGGGTATTCCGGCAGTGATTCATTCGGAATTCGCATCGCCCTTGAATCAGGCCATGGAAAGCAAGTCATAGGCAGGAACATGGCAGGGGAAGGCTCCGCTGCCATGTTATGACCGGCAGGGGGGGAGCCCCGCTCGAAAGTGGCATGATTCAGCTAGCAGCAGAGCCGCTGCATCATGGCATACACAAGAGATCGAAGATCTATAGAGAAAACGAAAACAAGAAACTAGACACGCAATGGAGAGATACCTTTGAACAGTAAAATCAAATGGTGGCTGAATGGGATTGCAGCATTTATTTTTGTGCTGCTCTGCGCCATTTACCTCCTGATCCGACCGATAATTGTACAAAACCTGGAGCCTGTGCTGAAGGAGCAGCTGGGAGCAAGGGTGAACGGCACTCTATCCTGGCAGGCCATGGACCTGGATCCGGATTTGAATCTTTCATTTACCAATCTGGAACTGAAAGACGAAAACGGATCTGATGTGCTTTCTACGCCTACTTTGACGGTAGGCTGGACTCTGTCTTCCCTCTACAACTATCTTATCAACCATGCAGGGGTGGCCTCTGTAGTAAAAGATGTGACTGTGGAGGACCCGGAGCTTTCACTTGCCCAGAAAGCTGATGGTACATGGAATGTAAGCAATCTGCTGAAGCCCTCTGATTCTTCCGACAGCGGCGTGTTTACAGGGAAAGTCATTATTTCGGGCGGCACGGCGAAAGTGAAGCCCAATGCAGCTGGCGAGCTCGCTTTCTCTTCCCTGAATGGCTCCTTTGCCTGGGATGAAAACTCTGCTATTACAGGCGGCCTGAAAGGCAGTTTCCTTGACAGCGCTTTCAAGAGTTCCCTCGATTATAAGGATAGCAATCATTTGGAAATCAATGTAAGCACGGACCCCATTCCCCTGAAATCTCTTGAGCCTCTGCTGGATGCTTTCCCACAGCTTCAGAATAAACTGACCCTGGAAGACGGTACAGGTAAAGTGACGGACGCTAAAATCTGGAAAAGTGATGGCGCCGTTGCTTACCGGGTGACCGGTTCTTTTAACCATGCTGCTCTTAGCTATGATAATTATGTTCTAGCTGATGGAGTAGCTTTTTTTAATATCGAAAACGGTCTGGTTTCACTGTCCCAGGTTTCAGGAACAGTGAACGGACAGAAGCTTTCCGGCGAGGTGACTGTAGATGCCAATGGAGACAGCCCCGTCTTTGATGGAAATGTATTTCTCCATCAGGTGGACCTCACAGCCCTTCTTCCGGAGGAAGGGATTTCCGGAATTCTTGATGGAAATGTGAACTTTTCCGGCACCACCGATGATCCCTCGATCTCCGGCGCTCTCACCGGAAAGCGGCTTTCCTATGAAGGATATGATGTAGAACGGGCAAAAGCTGTTTTTGCGTATCATGATGATCAATTAACCCTTTCCCAGCTGGAGGCAGACAGAGACGGCGGCCATGTGGAAGGGAAGGCTTCCTATGACAGGAGAAGCGGAGACTTTTACGCAAACCTTCTGGCCGACCATATCAATCTGGAGGGACTGCCTCTTCCTTCCCCTGTCTGCGGCATTGTCAGCGGCTATGGCATGGTGGAAGGAAATCTTCTTAATGGTTCTATTTCTTTGAGAAAAGCATCGGCTTCCCTGGAGGGAACCGGACTTTCCTATGAAAATATGGCTGCCGAAAGTCTTTCCGGCTTCGGAAGCTATGATGGAACGAACTGGCAGGTCACAGCCCTGGGCAGCGGTATTTCCTACGATGGTCTGTCTTTTGACAGCATTTCCTTCTCTGCGGAAAATGAAAACGGCCTCATCCAGGTTCCGTACCTGTCCGGTGCCGGCGCAGAGGGGTTCTTCACAGGAAATGGTTATTACAGTGATGAGGGCATGAATTTTGATGTGGAAGTATCGGATATGGATGTTTCCCATTTCTCTTCCTTTGCAGGAGTGGACCTGGGCGGCCGGGTGTGGGCTAAAGCCCATGTCACCGGCACTTTGGATCATCCGGAAGGTACTGCTGATTTCAGAGCCCAAAATGGATATGTGAGGAATGCATCCCTTGATAGGGTGGCAGGACATGCAGCCCTGGCAGAGGGCAATGCGTCTATTTCTTCCCTCACCTGGGATGGTCCTTCCGGCCATCACAGGGTCAGCGGCACCATTGGCATGGATGCTCCTCATGCCATTAATCTTTCGGTCAAGACCAGTCAGACCAGGATCGAAAGCCTCCTTTCCCTGGCCAATCTTGACTATCCACTGACCGGATGGATTTCCAATGACCTTTCCCTTACCGGCAGCCTTGAAAACCCGCAGGTTTCCGGTGACTTCCACGCCTGGAGCGGTTCAGTGGCAGGCGAACTTTTCCAGAGCATTTCCGGAAAGTACAGCTATGACGGCCATGACGTGACCCTGGAGAACTGCCTGGGCTACATTTACGACGGCACGGCTCTTGTAAACGGCAAAATCAGAGGGAAGGACCTGGAGCTGGAAGCTTCTCTGACGGATATCAGTATGGAAAGAATGCTTCCGGGCAGAGGCATAGAAGGCAGCCTTTCCCTTCTGGGCCATGTAAGAGGCACCGTGGACAGTCCTGTATTTGATGGTATGGCTTCAACCAGGGAGATTACCATTGGCGGAAATACCATCCGGAACGTATCGGCCGGCATTCATTACAAAGACGGCCTTGTTTCTCTGGATGAAGGTTCTTTCCGCCAGAAGGAGGGAACTTTTACCTGGAAAGGCAGCTATAACACCCATTCCGGCGCCATGAACGGATTACTGGAATTCAGCAGCTGGAATATTCGTGACATTATGAAGTTCTTCAACAGGGATGTGGACGGCGTAGACGGAAAGGTGGAAGGCAGCATGCGTATCAGCGGCACCACCGAATCACCGAATGTGGATTTCAATGCTCATGTACTGGGCGGCCATCTGGGAGACGCGGTGCTGGGAGAAGGGAAAGTTGACTTTTCTTACCTGAACGGCGCCCTGTCCATCAGGGAATGCCAGATTCCCATCGGTTCCGGCGTCCTGGCGGCCCAGGGCTCCATGAACAGCGCAGGAGATCTGGATATCCAGGCTGCTGCCAGGGATATGGATATTTCCTGGATTCCTCAGATTTTGGGAAAGAAAGATATGTCCATCGGGGGAAAACTGACAGCGGCCGTCATTCTTTCAGGAAATAAAAAAGCGCCGGTGGCTGATATTTCCGTAGGCATTGATAACCCTCGGTATGGCGACATCTCCTTTGACAGCATGTCTCTCATGGCCAATGCGGCCAACAATGTGGTTACGGTGCAGAATGGCCTCATTTCCAGGGGTCAGTACCGGGCCAGCATGAAGGGCACCCTTCCGGGCAATGTATTCACCGGAAGCACCACAGACAAGGCGGTACCTTTGAACCTGGATATCAATCTGGATGAAGCGGACATGAATATGCTTGCTATTTTCTTCAAGCCTGTCACTGCGGCCAGCGGTCCCATCCACGGTCATCTGACAGTGGCCGGCAGCTATGACAATCCGCTTCTTCTGGGCGGCATCAATGTAAAGGACGGGTCTTTGTCCCTGATGACTATGAATGAAGCCATTACGCCGGTGAATATGAATCTGACCTTTTCCGGCAATGAATCCCATCTGGAAGGAAGTGCAGCCTTTGGCGGCGGCAGCCTCACGGTGAACGGCGATGTTTCCTTTGACCATATGAAGATAGGCAATTATAAAGGGGAACTCCATATCCATACGCCTTCCATTAATTCCACCTATTATAAAGGCTCCCTGGACGGCGATTTTACCTTTGGAGAAATTGAGCCGTTTGCAATGCCCGGCATTACAGGTACCCTGAAAGCGGAAAATGCGGTGGCCGATATTCCCTTTACTCTTCTCGGCGATTCCGGAAATATGTCCCTTGATGTGCTCACGAAAATCGACGTTACTATCGGAAATAATGTGCGCCTTTACAACAGTGCTCTCTATGACATGATGGTGAAAGGAAATCTGTCCATCCTGGGACCGCTGTCTGCTCCCGTGGTCACCGGCCGGGTGAATGCGGAAAAAGGGACTGTTAAAATCAATACCACTGAATTTAAAATGAACGAAGCCAATGCCATCTGGGGCGGTGAACCGGGAAGTCTCCTGCCTGACATTCATGCCAAGGCTTTCACCAAGGTGGGCCATTACGGTATTACCGCCGAGCTTGACGGACCGCCGGGGAATATGAAGACCACCTTCCACAGCGAGCCCGCTCTGAATGATACACAGATTCTTATGCTGCTTACTCTCCACCAAAACCCGGACGACAAGGACAGCTCCGGCGCCATGGAAGGGGCCCTCTTCAATGCAGGTCTCACTATGCTCTTCGGCAACGGCGTCCAGGACTTCCTGCAGGACAAGATCGGACTGGACCAGATTTCTATTACTTCCAGTCTCACCGATTATTATGATAATGTGGATGATAACAACGACAGCTATTACTACATCAAAATCGGCAAGTATCTGTTCAACGATTTCATGCTTACTGCTACCATGGGCATGAACAACGATGAAAAGAGTATTGGCGCTCATTATGATTTAAACTCGCGGGTAGGCCTTTCTTCGTGGTATAATAGTAACCATGACAGTTATGTAGGTACTGACTGGAGTTTCAAATTCTAGGAGATATAGATGCTGGAAGAATATAAATCCTTCCTTGCTACCCTGACCAAGCTTTCGCGGGAAGAGGAAGAAGAACTGTGGAAACAGTATAAAGAACAGGACCTGCTGGAAGCCAGGCAGTCGCTGATTGAACACTATCAACCCCTGGTTTTCCGGGAGGCCATGAAATACGGCCTGCAGGAAGCGGTGACCCTGGATCTTATCCAGGAAGGCACGGTAGGGCTCATGGAAGCGGTGGAACGGTTTGATCCCTCCCAGGGCGTAGCTTTTTCCCTCTATGCCCTTCATCGGGTGAGGGGACGCATGCTGAATTTCCTGAGGCGCAATGGCTCGGAAGTACTGCTGGACGACGGAGAGGAAGAAAAGGTTTTCCTCACAGAAGCCATCCCCGATACGGCTTTCGAATCAGCGGATAAAAGCGTGCTCAACATGGCGGTGAGCCATGCGGTGTCCAGGCTCCCTGTGAAGGAGCAGGACGTGATCCGCCGGGTTTACCTGAATGAACAGACCGCCCAGGAAACGGCCCATGCCATGGATGTGAGCACCGCCTATGTGTACCGTCTGGAAAAAAGAGGTATCCGCCGTCTCCGCGGCATGCTTTCTAAATTGATTCACGACAGGAAATAGTGTAATATAGGTGAAAATGAGCGATTGATTAAGTTATCTGGCGATAGAGTCAGATTTATGATTATTTACTGATGTTCTTTTATACTTCTCTTTGGCTGATTATAGAATATAAGGGGAAATCCTATCCGGTTTCCGTGACAGGGAGGTATTATGTCAGGAGATATAGTAAAACGGGTGCAGGCTGTGAGAAAATGGCTGGAAAAAGCAGAGCATTCCTACAGCAGCCATAAAGAAATCACCGGTGAAATCAATCTCATCATGGCGCAGGCTGAGATGCAGCGCCTGAATGAAACTCATAAAAATTCCAAAGTCCGCCGCTGGATGCTTCGGGTATCGGCCATGGGCGCTGCTTTTGCGGTTTTCCTTGGCATGAATGCCTTCTGGAGCCTCATGGAGCCTAAAGCGGAAGAGCCGGAAAGGCCGGTGCAGATTGTGATTCATGATGCGCCGTCACCGGTGGGGGAGAAGACAGAAACAGCCGTTTCTCAAGGCGATGATAAGAGCCTTGCAGAAGCAGTTCCGCCTTCTGCTGAAGATATTGCCCCCGCTGCTGCACCTTCCTACAGTGCTCCGGCAGAAGCACCGGCTCCTGCTCCAGCCATGGAAGCGCCGGTGGTTCGTACCGCTCCTGCCCCCAGGGCAGCGCCGGCTCTTTCGGACAAGGAAATTCAAAGTGTTGTTGGAGAAGCAGGCCGGGCCCTCCGGGGCCAGTCTTAGGGAAGCACTGATTAATTCATAGAGTTTGCTTTTATAAGAATTTTCATGCACTGCTTCGTCATGAGACTCCTTAAATAGCTCGCTATTCGCGTCGCCTCATTCCTTGCATTGCATAAAAATTCAAGAATAAAAGCAAACAACGATTTAATCAGCGCTTCTCTAGGCAGGTGTTGACTCATTGGTAGAGTCAGTGCTGCTCTATGAAATACAGTCTTATCACAGGATTTGATTTCCTGCGGTGAAAACCTGATTTCAGCCTCTGATATAAAATAAGAAAACTCTGTCTACTCTATAAATACTGAGGAGGAATTTATGATTACATCAAAAAGCAGAAAAGTTGTGCTTCTTTCCGCCGTTCTGCTGTCCCTTTCCGGATGGACTGCCTTTGCAGATTCTCCGGATATGACAGCCGGCCAGGGTGGGATGACCCAGAGCGCCATGATCAATGTAAAGACCGGACAGCAGTCCGGCGGTGCAGGACAGATTACCGATGAAACTGCGGAAAGCAAAACGGAATCTTCTGTGGCTGTGAAGCAGTCCCAACAGCAGACCGTGGCAGTGGGGGATGCGTCCCTCTATCTGTCCAAGGCCGATGATGAAGCCATTGAAGCTCAGGTAGGAAAGACGATTACATCCGTTGACTTTGCCGGCATTCCGGAAGAAGTTAAAACGAAACTCTCTCCTTTGGTACAGAGCAAACCGGGCACCCAGCTTACGGAAGAAGGAGTACGAAACGATGTGGCCTCTATCGGCTCCACCGGCGTATTCTCCCAAATTACGCCCGCTTTCAGTCCCGTGCCGGAAGGGGTGGGCATTACCTACCAGCTGGCAGCCAATCCGGTGGTTCATGACGTCACCTTTACGGGAAATACCATATTCACCAGTGACTATCTGAAATCCATTATGAATATTCCCCAGGACAGCGTCCTCAACTTTGTGCTGGTGAACCAGAAGCTGAAGCAGATCGAAGATCTCTACCTGAAACAGGGCTACATGCTTGTTTCCATTCCTTCGGTCAATGTTTCTTCTGACGGTACTCTTCACGTAGATATTTCCGAAGGGGTAGTGGAAGATATTGTCATTGTAGGCAATGACAAGACCAAGGATAAGGTTATCACCCGCGAACTTAAGCTGAAGAAGGGCAAGCCCTTCAATAAGTTCCAGGCAAGCCGCAGCATGGAAAGACTGTACAACCTGGGATACTTTGAAGATGTGAACATGAAGCTCCTGCCGGGCAAAGAAAATGAACATAATGTAATCATCGAAATCGATGTGATTGAACAGAAGACCGGTATCGTTACCGTAGGTGCCGGCTACTCCGACTCCGACGGCACCGTAGGTATCGTGGAACTGGGTGATACCAACTTCCGCGGCACCGGCGACAAGGTGAACTTCCACTGGGAATTTGGCGGCGCAGGGGACGGCAAGAACTACACCATTTCCTATACCCATCCCTGGATCAACGATAACGGCGACTCCCTGGGCGCATCTATTTTCAACCGTATTTATGAATATGATGACTATGATGCTAAAGGCCATGAAATCGCAGAATATGATAAGAGGAGAAAAGGCTGGAACCTCACCTGGGGCCATGTAACCGATGAGTACAGAACCAACTACTTCAATTTCGAATCCTCCAAGGAATCCTACGATGACCATGACGGATTTGACTGGCAGGGTCATGCCTATGATAAATTCAGGGATTACAAGTCCTATGGCTATGATTCTCCCGAAGCTATGCAGGATGCATGGCATAAGGCTATTTTCGATAACTTCGGTACTACCAACAGCTTTACCTTCACCCACGTATTCGATAACCGCGACAACTACTTCAATGCCAGCAAGGGCCACAGACTTTCCTTCGCAGCTCAGTGGGGCGGCCATGGACTGGGCGGGGACTATGACTTCTACAAGTTCACCGCTGAAGGCCGTTTCTACAAGAACCTGGGCAGCAGCCATATCCTGGCTCTCCGCCTGATGGCAGGCTATATCGACGGCGACGTTTCCTACGGCAACCTCTTCAGCCTGGGCGGTTCCAATACGCTCCGCGGCTATGAAGACGACCAGTTCAAAGGCAAGAAAATGTACGCCGGCACTCTGGAATACCGCTTCCCCATTGCGAAGAAGGTACAGGGCGTACTCTTCACCGATGTGGGCAGTACCTGGAGTCTGGACCAGGGCAAGATTCCCTGGTACGAAGATGATGATTCTCTCAACTGGGCAGTGGGCGTAGGCCTTCGTCTCCAGACGCCAATCGGACCAATCCGTCTTGACTACGGCCATGGGGACCAGAATAAGTTCCACTTCAGCTTCGGTACCCAGTTCTGATTTACAGGAGGAGGACCATGTTTTCTTCCTTACTGAAAAAACAGATGATGCGGGCAGGATTTCTTCTGCTCGTTTCTTCTTTTCTCCTTTATTCCCCTGCCCAGGCAGCGCCTATTGAGAAAGTGGAAGTAGCCCTGGATGCAGCGGGAGGAGATTTGCCGCCGGCGGTGGAAAAGCGGGTGGTATCCAGTATTTCCTCCATTGGCAACCGTGTGTTTGTGGGAAAGGAAGAAAATCTCTTTGCCTTGAACAGCAGCGCCTATGACAAGGTGCTGGCAGACATTATTAACCGGGTGGTTATCGGCTATGTGGTGTCGGATCTCTCTGTAAACTACGGCAGGGATACGTCAATCCATGTGACCCTCCAGCCGGTGGGGCAGATCATCCGCCATGTGGATACGGAAATCGACTACGGCGGCCTTTCGCCGGAAGCAGCCCGCTATGTGGCAGAGGATACAGCCGATGTGCCGTCTCTCATGGAAAACCTTCTCATTGGGCTTCCCGTAGATTCCGTGGGATGGGCGGAAAGCGTGTCCCAGTCGGCAGGTCGGGACCTTCTTTCCCAGATTCTTCCGGAATTCCAGGCAAACTTTGAAGTGGAGTCCGGAGAAAATACGAAGGTGAAGATTTACCTGATTCCTCAGGGAAAAATCGTCCGTTCCAGCAGGCTCACCTTTGAGAAAACCACCGTTCCAAGACTTCTCATGCTTCGAGCAGCGGAAGAGACGGAAAGTGCTCTGTCCTCTCTCCGGGGTCTTCCGGTGGACTTTGTTACCCGGCACAGCAGCCGGATCGCTTCTGATATGAATGAAATCCTCCAAAAGGACTCTTTCATCCGGAAATACGGCATTGCCACAGATACGACTCTTGTTTCCGGCGAAACGGCGGAACTTCAGGTGAACGCCTTGACAGATCACTGGGTGATCCGCACGGAAGTATGGCTGGATGCCGGAAGAGAGGGCGACAAGAACACGGCAGTGGAAGGAATGCTGGGTCACTATATCGGGAAACATGATACCCTCTTCGGGGAAGCCCGCTTCTATCCCGGCCCCATGGACTGGAATGTGTATGGCGGTTTTACCCATCAGTTCGGTTCCTTCATGGACCTGGGCTATAAGTATGATTTTGTGGACAGCGCCAGCCATATCTTTGGCACTGTGCCTCTGGGAAATAAATTTGCCCTGCGCTACGACAGGGATTTCAGGGAAAGAAACAATGAATTTGGATTTTCCTATAAAATTCATAATTACATTACCCTGGAATACGTGTATAATGATGAAGATGGTAAATGGCTGAGACTCATTGCCAATTTATAAAGGAGTGGACTTATTATGATGACAACTCTTGGAAACAAGAAGAATGTAAAGATTTCTTCCTTTGCCCTGGCCGGCGTATTTATTGCGTCTGTAGCCGTCATGGCAGTGGTATCCATGGGAGATACGGCCAACGCTGCTCCCACCTCTGACATAGGTGTTGTAGACCAGAGAGAAGTGATTTCCTCCAACGGCCAGCTGGCATTGAATTACCAGCAGAAAATGAAGGAAACTGCCGATGAAATGCAGAAGGACTTCGACGCTAAATCTGCCGGTATGTCCGATGCAGATAAAGAAAAACTGTTCAATGACATGCAGCAGCAGTTCAACCAGAAGCGCACAGCCATTGAAAAGGATATGGAAGACCAGGTCACCGGTGCTGTGAAATCTGTGGCATCCAAGAAGGGCCTGTCTCTGGTGGTAGACAAATCGGCTGTTATTTACGGTGGCACCGATATTACCAAGGATGTCAGCGATACTCTCAATAAATCTATTTCCGCATCCCAGTCTGCCGCTGCCTCCCAGAGCAAATAACGGAGGACTGAGATGATGCACCGCAGGTCCCTGCTTGCTGCTGCTGTTTCCGTCATGACTGCCCTGTCCCTTGTGCTTTCGGGCTGCGGGACGAAAAAAGAAGAAACACCGCCGCCGCCATCGGTGCACTACGGGGTGGCAGACCTGGAAACACTGGTGAAGGCTCACCCGAAATACAGTGAGTATTTCAAACTGGAAACTGAATATAACCAGCTGCTTCACCAGTACCAGACAGAGCGGACAAAGCTCATTGATGTTTCTTCTAAACAGCAGAAAATCAATGCGGCTCTGGCGGATACAGCCCGCCGGACAGCAGCGGAAAACGAGCTGAAAACGAAAGTGAAGGCCCGGGAAGACGAACTCAATGAAGGACTGAAGAAGCTCTATGATGACATTGAGAAAAGTCATGCGTCCAAAGGCACCATGAAACTGGAAACACTGACGCCCGAAGAAAGGGCAGAAATGGCCAACCTCCAGATGAAGCTTACCGTCCTTGGCGTCACCGGCGATGAAAAAGAGCAGGTAAAGGAAGAACTTCACAAACTCATGGACCTTCGCACAGCTCGGGAAAAAGCGGATATGGCAGGCTGGAGCGCTGATGAGATGAAACAGATGAGCGAGGCTAAAGAAAAAGCCCAGGCAGAACTGGAAGAATACTCCTCCAGCACCGCTGATGAAATCCGGAGCCGTCTCGAAAGCGAAGGAGAAGCGGATATATCCCAGGCAGAAGAAAGCTTTGCCGAAAACCATGAGGACTGGGATAATGAATGGCAGGCCCGCATTGATCAGAAACAGAAGCAGATGGCGGCTGTAAAAAAGGAAATCATGGAAGATATCGAGAAGGAAGCGGCAAGACTGGCTTCTGAAAAGAACCTGGACATGATTTTCTCCAAGTACAAAGCCAATATCAGCGCAGATGATGTAACCGGCGACCTGGCAGGCCGCATTGTGAATATACAGAAATAAGCAGGAGGAACAGTATGAATAAGACTTCGTTGAAAAAACTGGCCTGCATTGGGATGATTGCCTTTGCCGCCGTTATCACAGGCTGCGGCAGTGAACATAAAGTGGCAGTGGTGGACTATCAGAAACTGGAAGACCAGTCCCCCAAGATTAAAGCAATCCAGCAGGAAATTACAGACAAGGATAAGGAAATCAGCAATCGACTGGCGGAAGACTCTAAGAAAGGCCTTTCCGATGAAGAAATGCAGAAAAAAGTACAGTCTGCCCAGCAGGAGCGCATGATTTTCATCCAGAGCAAGCAGAAGCAGATCGAATCCATGATCCAGTCCCAGGCAGGCATTATTGCCAAGGAAAAGAACATCGGCATTGTGATGAATAAAATGTCCGTTCCCGCAGGAGCCGTGGATATTACAGACGAAGTACTGGCCAAGATAGACGGAGGCGCGTCCAAAGCCGCTTCTTCCCAGTCCAAGTGAGGATGCATATGAAAAAAACAGCAGGTGAATTGGCAGAAATCGTAGGCGGCAGGCTGTATGGGGACAGCACCGTAGAAATTGATGATGTAAGGAGCGCAGAAAGCGCAGGTCCCTCCCATATTACCTTTGCCCGCGGCATTTATGCAGAGCATATCGAAGAAATGAAGGCAGGCGTCATTCTGGTAGATGAGCTTCCTGCCCATTATACGAAAAACCTGATCGTTGTGCCGGACTGCCGGCGTTCCTTCGGACAGCTGGTGGATCTCTACCATCCGGAAAGTCACTATACTCCGGGCATCCATCCAACAGCCGTGGTCAGTGACAAGGCAGTCATCGGTAAAAATGTATGCATTATGCCCTACGCCGTTATCGATGATGGCGCCCGTATCGGCGAGGGCACCGTAATTTTCCCTTATACCTATGTGGGAAAAAATGCGCAGATCGGAAAAGACTGTGAAATCAATCCGGGCTGCGTGATCCATGAAAACAGCGTACTGGGAGACCGGGTGGTTCTTCGGGCCCATGCGGTGGTAGGAGGCCAGGGCTTTGGCTTCTCCACCGATGAAAAAGGTCATCATCACCATATCCGCCAGCTGGGGAAAGCAGTCATCAGCGATGACTGTGAGCTTGGCGCAGGAACTGCTGTGGATAACGGCGCTCTGAATGATACGGTGGTAGGAAGGGGCACCAAGATCGATAACCTGGTACACCTGGGACATAATGTACAGGTAGGGGAAGACTGCTTCATTATCGCCCAGACCGGCATCGCCGGCTCTACCACCATTGGAAACCACTGCATCCTGGCAGGACAGACCGGTATCAACGGTCATGTGAAGATTGCAGACAATGTCATTCTTGGCGGTAAAACCGGTGTCATTGGAAATATTAAGGAACCCGGCGTGTACATGGGATATCCTGCCCGCACTCACGCCCAGTGGGGCAGAGTGGAAGTCATGATTTCCCATCTGCCGGAACTGATGAAGAAAGTCCGTCTTCTGGAAAAGAAACTGAAAGAAGCGGAAAAGAAATAACCGGTTTCTTCACAGGAAGTGGTCATTTCCAATTATTTACAGGAGGGGGTACAGGGTCTTTTAACAGGAAGACCCGGCCCTCTTTCTTTTTTCATTTCGAGGTTTGCTTATGGGTGCAACATACAGATTACTGAAAATCATGGGCTGGGCGGCCTGCCATCTCTCTCCCTCCGGCGCCGAAACCATGGGACGGGGGCTGGGTCATTTCTTCTGGACCTTTGTTCCGCCTAAGCGGAAGAAACTGGCTGTGAATAATATTCTCCGTGCCGGCATTACGAAAGACAGGAAGGAAGCAGAGAAGATTGCCAAAAATGCATCTCTCCGCTTTGGTCCTCTGGGGATATCCATGTTCCGCTTCCCCCTTCTCCATAAAAACAATATCCGGGACTATGTCACCATCCGGGGAAAAGAAAAACTGGATGCCCTGAAGGAAGAGGGGAAAGGCTGCATCCTGGCTGCTACCCACTGCGGCAACTGGGAAGTGGAAGGAGCGGCCCTTGCCCTCTATGGCTATCCTCTCCTTTCCGTGGCCATGCAGCAGAAGAACAAAGACTTCGATCGTTTCCTCTGTGAATACCGCTCCATGCCGGGCCAGAAAGTGGAATACAAAACAGGGGTGAGGGATATGCTGCGCCGCCTCAAGGAAGGATACTTCGTTGGCCTTCTCTGCGACCAGGATCCCGGTGACACAGGCATCCTATCGCCCTTCCTGGGGCAGGAAACCCTCACTGCCACAGGGCCGGCCCATTTCTCCCTCCTCACCGGCCTTCCAGTGATGACCGCCTTCATTCATGAAACCAGCCCCTGGCACTATGAAATCATTATCGGTGACCCTATTCATGCCGACGAAGGACTGAAGAAAAAGGAAGCCATCAAAAATATTACGGATAAGGTGAATGAAAGACTGGAAAAATGGATCCGCACCTATCCGGAAGAATGGTTCTGGCTCCATAACCGATGGAAATGGACCGACTATTTCCACCCAGAACTGAAAGGGAGGTATCATGAACCAGCTGAAAACTGAAAAAATAGACATCCACGGCATTCCTGTCATTCTAGTGCATCCGCCCATAGAAACAGGAAATCCCGCCATCCTCTATCACGGCTGGAGCAGCCGGGCCGAATACCAGCTGACCAAGGCCTCCATCCTGGCAGTGAACGGCTATACTGTTTTCATCCCCGAAGCCCTCTATCACGGTGAAAGGGGAGCCCTGAAAGACTTCTATCAGAAAGAAGACTATGATATATTCTGGAAAACCATTTTCCGGAATATGGAAGAATTTCCTTTCCTTTCAGATTACATCAAAGCAAGATACAGCGAAAAGCCCTTCATCCTGGGTCACTCCATGGGCGGCCTTTCTGTCCTTGGCATAGGAAGCGCTTATGGGAAAGACGTAAAAGGCATTGTTTCCTTTAACGGCTCCGGCGACTGGCTCCTGACCCATCTCTTCATTCAGGCCCGCTTCGGCATTTACGTAAAAAAAGACTGGCCCCTTTATGATGAAATCGAAAAGAAATCGCCCATGGCCCATCTTGATACCCTTAAGGATGTGCCCATCTTCATGACCAACGGAGACAGCGATGGCTCCATAGATCCCAGAGCCCAGGCTCACTTCTATGAAGAACTGGTGAAGGCGGGGGGAAAGGCGGAAAGAGTGGTTTATCCGCTTCTGGGCCATTTTGTGACTACGAATATGATGGATGACGGGCTGCAATGGATGGAAAAAGTGCTTCCCTAAAGGAGAGACTGGAGAACGAAGGCTCCGAAATTGACAGAAGTTTTACCTCAAAGATTTCTGCGCTTACATATAAGTTTTATTTTCCATGAAAGGAGGGCTGTTTCTGAGCTACAATAAAAACATCATCACCCTGGTAGCCAGTATGTTCCTGGTTGCCTCCGGCTACACCATGGTGATTCCTTTTCTTCCCCTGTACCTGGGGGAATTGGGGGTGCCGGATCATGAAATCGCCCTTTGGACGGGACTCGTGTTTTCCAGCTGCTTTTTGGTGGCCGGTATCATGGGCCCTATCTGGGGCAAACTGGCCGATCTGGGCGGAAAGAAAAAAATGGCCGTTCGGGCGGCGGTGCTTCTGGGATTTTCCTATCTTTTCTGCGGACTCTGCCAGAATCAGTATCACCTTATGGCAGCCCGGGCCTTCCAGGGCTTTGCCAACGGATTTGTGGCTGCTTCCATGGCCATTATTTCCGACAGCGCCGACTCCGATAAACTGGGCGGCACCCTGGGCATGGCCCAGACCTCCCTGGTGGTGGGAGGCATCCTGGGGCCCCTCATGGGCGGTGCCCTGTCCCATGCCTTCGGTATGAGGAATACCTTCTTCCTTTCCGCCCTTTTTCTATGGATCGTGGCAGTGGCAGTTATCGTTTTCGTGAAAGATAGAAATACCGGGACTGTCCATAAAACCAGAGAAAAGACTTCTATTTCCCAGGACCTTTCCTATGCAGCCCATAATCCCTCCCTGAGAGAACTCCTTCTTCTTACCTTTTTCCTGCAGACCACCCTCCTGATGATTCAGCCCGTTACCTCTCTCTATGTGGGAGAGCTGATGCATCATGAAGGAAATATCGAGCTCACCGCCGGCTTCATCATGTCCAGCGGCGGTCTGGCAGGCGCTCTTACCACTACCCTGTGGGGAAAATTCGGACAGTCTCATGGCTATTACTACGCCATGGCCCTGACCCTTCTTTCCGCTGGAGCCTTTACGATTCTCCAGTCCATCCCCGACTCCATCTGGGGTTTCGGTATCTGCCAGTTTCTGGTGGGCTGCTTCGTTATCGGTGCCAATCCTTCCATTAATGCAGCCCTGGTGGAGCATACGCCCTCCGATTTCAGAGGCCGCATATTCGGTCTCTCCAATACGGCCCAGCAGTTTGGAAATATGTGCGGCCCTCTTCTGTCCTCTCTCATTTCTATGGCCTTGGGCATCTGGGAAGTATACCTGGCTGCAGGACTGATTCAGCTTCTTTTAGGAATAAAGGTCGCTATGCCCCATAGGAAAGAAGGTCGGTGACACGATCTTACGAATCTGAGGGAGAAAGCCCTTTGGGCTTAGAGGGGCGTTGTTCCTTCACAGATGCATCTATAAGTCTGCGTGGTCATCACTGATAAATAAAATAAAAAAGTTTCCTGCTCTTTTCAAAAAACGGGACCTGCCGTTATTTATATAGTAGAGGGGCATGAAAGGCCCGCGGTTTTGCAGGAAATCACTCCATATGTTTCCAAGTGCGCATAAGAAATGATTCTATGGAGTGATGGAAAGCAGAAAAGGTACCGCCTTTTCCCTCACCTTTTCCGGAAAAAGGTAGAAAATCAGTGTAAACTGAAAAAATAGCAGAGAAATCCAGGACTTCATCATCTATCTCGGCAGAAATGACGGGAGACTCATGCCTGGCGCGCGCCGTCGCACTTCGTGCAGCAGCGGCCGTAGACCATGCAGACACCGAACTCATTGGGCATAGGGGATGGGAAGGCACCGGGTTTCTTTGTGGTGGTGGGTCATGGAGCGGCTGGTAGTCTGTCAATGCGGGCTGGCAGCTGGTAACGCAACCAGCTGCTAGGCACAAGACGCTGGTTACACTTACGAACCTTCCCCTTATACTAGCTCTCAATCCCATTCTATTGTATAATGATAAGCGTATTCGCCCCATGGGTATTATAAAGAAATGGAGTTTTCTATGAGCAACGTGAATAAGAAGTGCCGTGTCCATTACGAGGGCACGTTTAATGACGGAACGAAGTTTGATTCTTCCTATGACCGGGGAGAGCCGCTGGAGTTTGTGTGCGGCGCCGGCCAGATGATCAAGGGCTTTGATGAAGCGGTGAAGGATATGGCAGTGGGGGAAATCAAGAATATCCACCTCATGCCGGAGGAAGCGTACGGTATGCCGGATGAACGGAACATTCTGACTATCAATATGGATCAGATGCCCGGATCTTCGGAGCTCCCGGTGGGGGCGCGGGTGGTGCTGACGGATCCTATGGGCCAGCGTTTCCCGGTGAAGGTGACAGCAAAGACTGATACCACCATTACTTTTGATGCCAACCATGAAATGGCAGGGAAGGAACTGAATTTCAAAATCGAACTGGTTTCTGTAGAATAAAGAAATCTGCGCATCGTGAGGTGCGCAGATTTTTTTATGGAGAAGAAAATTCATGATGGGGCGCTATGTTATTCTGCCATGGGGAACGGCGGATTTTACAGTGAAGGCGGCAATCAAAAAGACAGCCCTGAGGCTGTCTTTTTGATTTATGAAATTAGTAGTTTTCGGCTTTGATAGCGAAGAAGCTTCTTGGATGGCCGCAAACCGGGCATTCCTGCGGAGCTTCTACGGATTCTACGGTGTAGCCGCAGTTAGCGCACATCCACAGTTTCTTTTCGCCCTTCTTGAATACCTGGCCGTTTTCTACGTTGGCAAGGAGCAGTTTGTAGCGGGCTTCATGGGATTTTTCGATTTCACCGACTTTGGAGAAGAGGAAGGCAATCTGGGGGAAGCCTTCTTTTTTAGCGGTTTCAGCGAATCCCGGATACATGGAGGTCCATTCATCGTGTTCGCCTTCAGCAGCCATCTTCAGATGTTCAGCGGTGGTTTTCTTCAGGTCGCCTACCAGCCAGAACCAGATCTTGGCATGAGCTCTTTCATTGTTTGCGGTTTCACGGAAGAGGTCAGCAATCTGGCGGGAGCATTCTGGATCCTTTTCTGCTTCGTTGGCGAAGAGATTGTACTTTACATGAGCCTGGGATTCACCGGCATAAGCGGCACGCAGGTTCTTTTCAGTCTGGGTGCCTTTCAGTCTCTTCATTTCTTCTAATACTTTTGCTTCGTCCATAATAAATCCTCCTTTTAATTTTGCAGGATAATTGATTGTTTTTTTGTGTGTGCCTGCACACACTTTAAGTATATGGAGATTAATGAAAAAAGTCAAATGAAGAATATTGTATGGAACTTACCTAAAAATTAGGATGATTACTTCTTAATAATTTAGACATAGCGATAATAGAAATAAGGAATACTGAAATTCGGAAAGGACGCGGCTGATGGCGCAATTGAAATCGGGACTGGGGCGGTGCTTTTCCGTATTTCCGCAGAGGCTGTGACCCCCTTGAGTGGAAGCGATGCAGCCCTTCTATACAACCTGCGGCGCAGCCGCATTACCCATTTCCAAAAATCATGAATTGAATTATAATGGGTATAAAGAACGCATTATTTCTTTATCTTTTCTCGACAATCTTTACAAAACCTTTACATTCATGCGGTACCATACTTATAGCAGTTTGTGCGTTTTTTACGGAGGACACCCATGTTTAGTCTTGTCAATAAGCACGAAGAGTTTTTTGATTTTCTCGTTACCAACGCAGAGTATTTCCACAAAGGGACTCTCATGGCCAGGGAGGTGCTGCAGGATCCATCCAAGCTGGAGCGGTATGTAAAGGATGTAAAGGCCCTGGAGCATTCGGCGGATAAGGTGACCCATGAAATTTCCGCGAAGATGCGCCATGTGTTTATTACCCCCATTGACCGGGAGGATTTCTTTCTGCTCACTACTACGCTGGATGACTGCGTAGATGATATCCAGGATGTGGTAATGTGCCTGAAACTTTATCATGCCGGTATCGGGTCCAAGCTGCCTATGCGCATGGCGGATATTCTGGTGGAAATGTCTTCGGAGCTCATTGTCCTTTTCCGTCTTTTGAAGTCCATTGATAAGAATGAAACGGAAATCGGTGAGCGTACCCGTAAGATCAATGCTCTTGAAAGTGAAGGAGATGAAATTTACAGAAACGCTATTTCTGACTTGTTTGACGGCACCCACGAGGTGATGGAAATCATCCGCTGGAAGGAAATCATGGAGGCCATGGAAGATACGGCCAACAGGGCAGAGAAGGTGGGGAACCTGATTAAAGAGGTGGTCATGAAGTATGCCTGATATTTACATTGTAGGCATCGTGATTGTCCTGGCGCTGTGTTTTGATTTCATCAACGGATTTCATGATACCGCCAACGCCATTGCCACCTGCGTGGCAACCCGTGCTTTAAGCCCTAAAGTGGCAATCATCATGTCAGCCATCCTGAATTTCGTGGGCGCTATGATTTCTACCGGCGTAGCCAAGACTATCGGCGGCGAAATCGTCACTTCTCCGCACATGGTGGACTCGGTGGTTCTTTCTTCCGCCTTGGCATCCGCCATTATCTGGAATCTTTTTACCTGGCGCATTGGCATGCCGTCCAGTTCTTCCCATGCTCTTATCGGTGGGGTTATTGGGGCGGTGATTATTTCCTACGGCACCGGCGCTATCCATCTGGCCGGGGTGCTCACCATCGTTATTGGCCTGGTGCTTTCTCCGGTATGCGCCCTGGTAACGGGCTATATAATGATGACCGTTCTTTATATTGCTTTCCGAAACGTGGGAAAATCGAGGGTAAACTATGTGGCTACCCATATCCAGATGGTATCTGCGGCACTCATGGCTTTCTCTCATGGTTCCAACGACGCCCAGAAGTCCATGGGCATCATTACGCTGGCTCTTCTTTCAGGCGGCTACATTGGTCAGCTGGAGGTGCCCTGGGAAGTGAAGGTGGCCTGCGCCTTGGCCATGTGCCTTGGTACGTCTGTGGGGGGATGGCGGATTATCCGTACTGTAGGAAATAAGATTTTCCGGATGCAGCCGGTAAATGGCCTGGCGGCAGATTTGAACTCAGCCATCACCATTTTCTCTGCCACCATGCTTCACCTGCCTGTTTCTACTACCCACGTGGTGACAGGCTCTATCATGGGCGTGGGCTGGGCGACCCGTTTCCGCGCTGTCCACTGGAGCGTGGCTTACCAGATGGTGTCCGCCTGGATTATGACCATCCCCTGTACCGCAGCGGTAGGGGCACTGGTGTACCTTGTGATTAAACATGTATTGTAATATAAGAGGCTGTGAGAAATGCAAACCCATTTCTCACGGCTTTTTTGCATGGTTCCGTTTGAGTAGACTATCCGGCCCTGCTGGCGAGATCGGGATCGGGACCGAGGGGGCACGCGCCTTTGGCGCGTAGGTTGTGGCCGCCTGATGGCGGCAGGTTGTGTTCGCTTCGCTCAAGGGGGCGACAGCGCCTACGGCGCTGAGGGTTGCGGTATCGCCCTTGGACACACCTTCGGTGTGAGGGTTGACGGGACTTCGTCCCGAGGGTTCTTAAGGTTCGTAAGTTTGACGGCCTTTCAGGCCGAGGGTTGCGGTGGCGGCTTCGCCGCAAATTTTATAATGCCGCCTTTCGGCGGTCACGTCCCCATAGCGTATCATAATCATTCTTTCCCTCGTCCACACCGACTTCGCTGGATGGCGTCTCACTGGATTCGCGGGTCGCGGGGCTCCCCTATGAATCCAGTTCGCTCGCAATCGAGTAGAGATTATTCATCCCTCTCACACCACCGTACATACCGTTCGGTATACGGCGGTTCAATTCCTTGGGCAGATTATATTCTCATAGCATTGTTTTAGACCGATGAATCCAGCTTTCTCCAGTATCCTGTTTGTCACTGAAGTCATCATTATCTGGCTATGAGCTATGCGCCAGTATCCTTTCTGACTCTTTCCCCACTTGAATGCAAGTCTCCATGGAACATGCAGTCGGAGCAGTGCATCTATCCGTGTGGATATGTTCTTCCACTGCTTCCATATGCACATTCGTATACGAGACCTTACCCATCCATCAAGACCTGCTATCCGTGTCAGGTCTGCTATTCCATAATAGCCAACCCATCCACGATTATATTCAGTCGTTTTGTGGATAATCTCTCTTGCGCCCCTGCCTTTGCTACGACCTGTCAGACTTTTCAATTTCCTCTTCAACTTGGCTACTGAGTTCGGATGAGGCATTAGTTTAACCTCTTTCCCTCTTTTGGTCACCGAGAATCCAAGAAATTTAAAGTCCGGCGTTTTATAGATGCTGATTGCTTTGCTCTTTTCTCTGTTTACCTTAAGCTTCCGCCGGGTTTCCAGATACTTAGTACTGCTTTTCAGCAGTCTTTCTGCCGCTCTTTGGCTTTTGGCCAGTATGAGGATGTCGTCGGCGTATCTGACGATACGTACGCCTCTCCCCTCAAACTCTTTGTCGAATGGAGTCAGATAGATATTTGCCAGCAATGGGGACAGGTTCCCACCTTGCGGTGAGCCTTCTTCTGTGCGTTGTTTCAATCCCTTGACCATGACTCCGCTTTTCAGAAATTTCTTGATGAGTTCGATGACTCTTTTATCCGAAATGTCCTGTCTCAGCATATTCATCAGCAGTTCATGGTTGATGGTGTCGAAGTATTTAGAAAGGTCGAGTACGCATGCGTATTCATATCCTTCCTCTACACTCCGCTTTACCACTTCCATTGCCTGCCGGGCTCCTCTATGAGGCCGGTATGCAAAACTGCATTCTGCAAATTTGCACTCATAGAAGGGCATGAGGATTTGTGCGGTCGCCTGTTGTAATACTCTGTCTTTAACAATGGGTATTCCAAGCTTCCTCTTTCCTCCTTTGTTGTCCTTCGGGATTTCTACTCGCCGCACAGGGAGTGGCTTGTAGGTTCCGTTCAGGATACTTGCAATCCATTCCTCTCCATGCTCTGCGTACCATTCGGGGTATTCCTTCACAGTCATATTGTCTATGCCGGGTGCCCCGTTATTGGCTTTTACTCGCTGGTAGGCATCGTAGAGATTACCTCTGTTCACAATGCGCTCCAGTGTGATTCTGCTTGCCATTTCTTCCATTTCCCGAGGACCGTGCTCAACGCTCCTTGTTGTATCTTCGTCAGTTCCACTATTTTCCAACCGGTAGCCAGTTTGTAAACTGTATTCTGTTTTCATCACACGTTCCTCCTTTCATGATTTACTTTGGCCGGAATTGTTCGGTCCTTTCCGCTTTTGCGGTACTATGACCTCTGCTGACTTCTCATGACAAATCTTTTCCAACCGTCTCCGCCCGGTCCAGATATACGACCTATCACTGCTTTGACGTCCATGAGACCTCCCCGGGTAAGAGTGTAATCTTTCACCTCATCTATCCGCTTTATTTACAAAGCCTGGCCAAGACCATCGTTGGACTTCAGCATAGGTGGCTGCCTCATCCTGTCAGACTCTGCCTTCGTATAAAGTTTCTATTCGTCGGACCAAGGTTTTGCCTCCGGCTTCCTTCAGACCCCACCTCACGGTGGACCCCTTGCCATTGGCTGTGTGCTTGTTATGGTCATACCGCACTAGGGACTTTCACCCATTAGATTACACCCATGCCGGGCGCACCACCCTTCGCCACTTCGTGGCCCTCTTCCCCTAAAGGGGACGCAAGAACGTTACGGGATTGGCTGTCTGTGTCATATATGACACAATATCCAGTGCCACCTATTTCTCGTTTCCCATTGAGGGGAAGTCCCGCGAAGCGGGAAAGGGTGTACGGGGCAGAGCAGCGATAGGATACTCTATCGCTATCCTGACCGCCATTCGGCGGCCTCCCTCGCCTGATGGTCCTCTCCCCTTGCAAGCATGTGGCACAAGTTTTAATAAGTGCGGTTGTAAAGGTTTTTATAAAAAGGCGCCTTCTATAAATTAAAGGCGCCCTACCACAACCCTCAGCGGCGAAGCCGCTGTCAAACCTAAGAACCCTTGGGCCCGAAGGGCCCATCAATCTTAAGAACCTTTTGCGTCCAAAGGGCGCTGCCGGGAATTTCTATTTCCGTAAAAAATAAATTGACAGATAGGCCGTTGTAATTTATAATTTATAAGTGTGCAATAGCACCCCATCAGTCTTATTGGGAGGGAGGGATATAGATGTCTGAAATCAAAGTTCAAAAGGGCGAATCTCTTGATAGTGCTCTTCGCAGATTTAAACGTTCCTGCCAAAAAGCCGGGGTTCTTTCTGAAGTAAGAAAACGTGAACATTATGAAAAGCCCAGCGTTAGACGTAAACTGAAATCTGAAGCCGCAAGAAAACGCAAGTATAAGTAATAACAGGTTGTAAGGTGATTGGTTTTGTCAATTAAAGAACAGCTTATGGCTGACATGAAGACAGCCATGAAAGCTAGAGAAGAAGGTAAGCTTGCACTGAACACGATCCGTATGGCCCGTGCTCACATCAGACAGGCTGAAATCGACGACGGACACGCGGACTTCAATGATGATCAGGTTCTTGCCGTTCTCCGGAAAGAAGTGAAGCAGAGGAAAGAAACCCTTGCTGAAATCGCTGGTTCCGGAAGAGAAGACCTGGTTAAACAGACCAAAGCGGAAATCGAAGTACTGGAAAAGTACCTGCCGGCAGAAATGTCTGCAGAAGAAGTAGAGAAGATTGTGAAAGAAACAATCGACGCCTTGGATCCTGGGCAGAGAAATATGGGTTCTGTGATGAAAGCTGTCATGGCAAAGCTCAAAGGCAAGGCGGACGGCAAACTGATTAACGGGATTGTTCGTAAACTGCTGGCCTGAGCTCAAAGGCTTGACAAAAGTAAGACACGTGGTGTATCCTTATTACATAAGTTCATATGCTGCGTCAAAGATGACTCATTCCTATCGGGATGGGTCATTTTCTTTTGTAACACATAGGACTTTATAGATATAAAAAAATGGAACAATTTAAGTCTATAGGAGGGCTCAAATGAACAAAGAATTATTGTACTGCATTCCGGCCGGCCAATACGGTAAAGAAGGGGTTCTTTCCCTACTGGCACAGCACCCGGAAATCCGGTTCGTGTCTCTCGTAGGCATTGACCTGGCAGGCAATGATACTGATGAAAAGATCCCCATCGAGATTTTCATGAAAGACTATGAAGACTTCTTCGCCGGCAAAGCTGTGCAGACCGATGGTTCTTCCGTAGTATTCATGAATATCGCTACCCTGAACGATGCGCGGGTAGACATGGTGGCCGACAGCACGGTCAACTGGTATGTGGACTATAATGATGATAATGTGATGGAAGAAAACGGACGTCCCGTAGGCACCCTGCGGATTCCCTGCTTCCTCATCCATAACGGAAAATTTATCGATTCCCGCTCCATCCTGAAAAACTCCTGCGAATACGTAGCCAGAGAACTGAAGAAAATGCTTCTCGGCGCCACTGTGAAGGGCATGGAAAACTTCCCCTTCTCTGAAATCCAGGACATCGTATTTACCACGGGCACGGAACTTGAATTCTGGGTGAAAACCCCCAGCGAAAAGGAAACGGTACAGCACCTGTCCATTTCCCAGCGCCTCCAGGAACAGTACTGGCAGCGCATGCGCGGCAACGTCCGTACCGCCATGGAACAGACCATCGAAGAACTGGATGCCCGGGGCCTCCATGTAGAAATGGGCCACAAAGAAGTAGGCGGCATCAAATCTAAAATCGATGACGACGGCCATATCTTTGATGTATGCGAACAGCTGGAACTGGACTGGCTCTTCTCCACCAATCCCCTGCAGGCAGCAGATAATGAACTGGAAGCCCGCATCGTGGTACGGGAAGTCTTCCGCCGCAACGGTCTGGACGTATCCTTCAAGGCAAAACCCATTATCGGCGTAGCCGGCAGCGGTGAACATACCCATGTAGGCATTGCAGCCCTCCTGAAAAACGGCAAAACCATCAACCTGTTGGCACCGGAAGATATGTCTTCCGATTTCCTCTCCACCATTGGCTACGGCTTCATCATGGGCATTCTCCACAACTATGAAGCCACCAATCCCTTTGTTTCTTCCACCACCGACGCCTTCAACCGCCTGAAACCAGGCTTTGAAGCACCGGTATGTATCGTTACCTCCCTGGGCCATACGCCGGAAGTACCGTCCCGCAACCGTTCCATCCTCATGGGACTGATCCGGGATATCGGAAATCCGAAAGCCACCCGCTTCGAACTCCGTGCGCCGAACCCCTTTACCAATACCTACCTCTGCGTTTCCTGCCTCTACCTCACCGCCTTAGACGGCATCGAATATGCCTTGAAATCCGGCAAATCGGCATCGGACCTTCTGGCTGAACTTTCCAAGAAGCCCGGCGAAGAAGCAGACTACCTGGAAAAAGACAGAGCCTATCGCTGCGAAGAAAACGTATTCGAAGACTTCACCGACGAAGAAAGAGATGCAGCCTTCGGCAAACCGCCTGCCACGGTTTGGGAAAACGTGAAAATCATGAAAGCCAACCCGGACAAGGTGGCAGTCCTCACCAGAGGCGGCACCCTTTCCGAAAAGATTGTAGACTCCTTCCTCGCTTCCATCGTATACCGCTGGAAGAACGAACTCATCGACCGGATTATCCCCGGTGTGGAAGCTGCTGTGAGAGGCTATAAAAAACTGGATAATGATGACAAGATTGATGAAAGACGCTGGAAATCCATCAAGGCCAAACGGGTGGAACTGGCAAAAGATCTGGACGATGAAAAATGCATCTGCACCAGGCTGAAAGAAGCCCTGGAAAAAGACGACTACGACACCGCCTCGGACCTCCAGCTGGAAATGATGAAAAAAGCCCAGGCCCTGGAAAAGGAATACCGCGTGTATGCCCTGAACATTCTCGACTGATTCAATCTGCCAAAGCTGAACATCAGGCCAATGATGACCCATTCTTAACAAAGGATGGGTCATTTTATATTTCATGACATAGATGAAAATGTATATACAGGAGGCATGGATGATGAGGAACTGGAAAAAGAAATACCGCTTTTCCATTCTGGGTTTCCCGTTAATCACGTGACGGGGGACTCATCTGGAAGCTATTTCATATAGAAAAAATGATTATAACAGGAGGAATTCAACATGAACAAGGACTTACTTTACTACATCCCCACCGGTGAATTTGGCAAGGAAGGCGTACTTTCCCTTCTGAAAACCCATCCGGAAATCCGCTTCGTATCCCTGGTAGGCATTGACCTGGCAGGCAACGATACCGATGAAAAGGTACCGATTGAACTGTTCCTCAAGAACTACGACGACTTCTTCGCCGGCACTGCCGTACAGACCGACGGCTCCTCCGTAGTACTTATGAACATCGCCACCCTGAACGATGCCCGGGTGGACATGGTAGCAGATCCCTCTGTCAACTGGTATATCGACTACAATGAAGACAATATCTATGAAAACGGCCGCCCTGTAGGCACCCTCCGCATTCCCTGCTTCCTCCTGCACAACGGCAAATTCATCGACTCCCGCTCCATTCTGAAAGACTCCTGTGCCTTTGTGGCAGATAAACTGAAAGGACTTCTGGCCGGCGGCAAAAAAGTGAAAGGCATGGAAGACGTTCCCTTCGAAGACATTGAAGACATCGAATTCACTATCGGTACGGAACTGGAATTCTGGGTCAAGACCCCCAGCGAAAAAGAAACCATTCAGCACCTCTCCATTTCCCAGAGACTGCAGGAACAGTACTGGCAGAGAATGCGTGGCAACGTCCGTACCGCCATGGAAGAAGCCATTGAAGAACTGGATGCCCGCGGCATGAGCGTGGAAATGGGCCACAAAGAAGTGGGCGGCATTAAACCGAAAGTAGACGATGCCGGCCACACTGTGGACGTCTGCGAACAGCTGGAACTGGACTGGAGATTCTCCATGAACCCCCTGCAGGCTGCAGACAATGAACTGGAAGCCCGCATCATTATCCGTGAAGTATTCCGCAAATACGGCCTCGACGTATCCTTCAAGGCAAAGCCCATCATCGGCGTAGCCGGCAGCGGCGAACACACCCATGTAGGCATCTGCGCCACCTTGAAAAACGGCAAAACCATCAACCTCCTGGCTCCTACAGAAATGAAAGCCGACTTCCTTTCCACCATCGGCTACGGCTTCATCATGGGCATCCTGAAGAACTACGAAGCCACCAACCCCTTCGTATCCTCCACCACCGACGCCTTCAACCGTCTGAAACCGGGCTTTGAAGCACCGGTCTGCATCGTCACCTCCCTGGGCCACAAACCGGAAGTTCCGTCCCGTAACAGAACCATCCTTATCGGCCTGGTAAGAGACATTGACAATCCGAAAGCCACCAGATTCGAACTCCGCGCTCCGAACCCCTTCACCAACACCTACCTGGCAGCCTCCTGCCTCTTCCTCTCTGCCCTTGACGGCATCACCTACGCTGTCACCTCCGGCAAGACACCGGCAGACCTTCTGGCCGAACTTTCCAAGAAACCGGGAGAAAAAGCAGACTACCTGGAAGAAGGAAGAGCCTATCGCTGCGAAGACAACGTATTCGAAGACTTCACCCAGGAAGAAAGAGATGCAGCCTTCGGTAAACCGCCGGCCACCGTCTGGGAAAACGTGAAGACCATGAAAGCCAACCCCGACAAAGTGGCAGTCATTGAAGCCGGCGGCACACTCAATGCCACCATCGTAGACTCCTTCGTAGCCTCCATCGTATACCGCTGGAAGAACGAACTCATCGACCGCATCATCCCGGCCACTGAAGCCCTGGTCAAAGGCTTCAAAAAACTCCCCAGCGAAGACGACCTGGACGAAGAACGGTGGGCTGATATCCTTGATAAGAAATACGAACTCATCAAAGACACCAAAGCCGGCAAATCCCTCTGCACTAAGCTGAAAGACGCTCTGGAAGCCGATGACTATGACACCGCCTCCGACCTGCAGATCGAGATCAATAAGAAAGCAGAAGCCCTCGAAAAAGAATATGGCGAATACGCCCTGAACATCGTAGGCTGATACAGGAAATCCCAAAAAGGACTGCGAAGAAAGGTCAATCATTTCTTCGCAGTCTTTTTTTGTCATATGATGATATGCAGCCCGCCGCCATGGTCATCTCGAGCGGGGGAACTGGCCGGTATGGGACATAAAGCCCCTGGGGCTATGGAAACGCAGAGCCGAGAGATCTCCAGCCCCCATGTTCTGTGTACCATGAGGGAGTGAGATTTCTCCACTCTGTGGAGACTCTGCATAGAGTTTCCAAGTCAGCCGAAGTTGGCCTCTAGCCTGCACAATAAGAGGCTTTCCTATTGGCGGCTAACCGGCTGCGGTCGAAATGACAGGGGTGGAGTGGCGTTTTGTCATCAGTTCCGTGAAAGGACTGTATGCAGCTCGCCGCTATCGTCATCTCGAGCGGAGCTGCATGCCGGTATGGATGGCGAAGCCTTTAGGGGCTATTGATACGCAGAGTCGAGAGATCTCCTGCCCTAATGTTCTCTGTACCAGCAGGGCGTGAGATTTCTCCGCTCCCCTCTTTCCTTGTAAGAAGCGGGAATAGGGGCAGGGACCGCCAGCTATTATCTCCATAAAAGTAAATTTTATGAATGAGTAATTGCTTTTTGAGCATAAAAGACATAAATTGTCACGTTATAAAAGCTAATACATTGATTCACTCGCGTTTTAGTGCTATTCTTAACGCAAAGGATAGCATTGATTGATCCTTCAGGGAAGCGTCGATTCATGGCGCACTGATTGTATTCCGGTATTTGTATGCATGAAGAAAACAGGATGACGAAAACTGCCAGCCCTGCCTGAAATCCCAAAGCACAGGGATGCATATAAATACCTGTGAAATCAGATGCTCTGAATCCATGACCCTTCCCGAGACAGTGGAGTCTATAAATACGCAGGACGGAAGCCGAAAGGGGCGTCGGCTTTGGTCCTGCTTTTTGCGTGGAAAATAATGACTTAAAGTAAATTAATTTCCGGTTTCCATGGAACAGAGAATAAGAAATAGAAAATCAATGTTCCTTCGGCAGCCGGAATATTAACAGAAAAGCAGAATGATCTATGCTACAGAATCTTTAAATGTCCACAGTCCCGGTACTATAGGAATGACAGGCACCTGTCATTTCATGGCCGGAACCACTTTCAGGGGAGATGGGTGTATATGAATAAAATTTTCAAAGTCATCTTCAGCAAAGCCAAAGGCTGCTATGTAGTCGTTTCGGAACTGGCAAAATCTGCAGGGAAAGGGACCTCTGCTTCTCATATCCAAAGAGGATATCGCCTCACCCTGGCTGCTGCGGTGCTGTCCATGATGATGGGCATGGCGCCAGTAGGAGCTGCAGGCCCTGTTGATTTGGGCAATAACGCAGCCGCTGCCTACGATGGTAAAGGCAACCTCACCATCGGCGATGCGAAGACCGTGGCCGAAGGGAAAAATCAGAAGGGCCAATACAACACCACCATCGGCACCCAGACCGATACCCTGCGCAATGTGAAGGGCGATACGGAAAAGAAAGGCCAGCCTTTGGATGGCAGTAACACCATACTGGTGGACGGAGAAGGAAAGGCCCATCCTCTGGATCTTTCCACCGAGGCCGGCGGCTCCACGGCAGTGGGCTACAAGAACAAGGCAGAAGGGGATAATTCCACGGCCATCGGCAATAACGCAAAAATTACCAACAAACCGGTAACCTACTACGTGGACGCCGACGGCAAGAAGACCGCCTCCCCCGAAAATGCTGTCTGGTATAAAGACTCCAGCGGCAATCCGACAAAAGTCCCCCAGGTCTTCCGCAATGCTGACGGCAACACCACTGCCACACCCCAGTATCGCCATACCTATACGGAAAAAGACCCGGATACCAAGGAAGATGTCACTAAGACCGAAATCACTAGCGATGCCACGAAGGCCGACAAGGACAGTGCGGGAAATCCAGTATACAATTATAAGAAAGCGGACAACACAGACAAACTCTATTCCGTCACCCTCTATCAGGCTGCCAGCAACTCCATCGCCGCCGGTACCGATGTCACCGCCAAGGGCAGCAATGCCGTAGCCGTGGGCAACAGTTCCACCGCCGACAACTCCGCCGTGGCCATCGGCGATACGGCCTCTGCCAAAGAAAATGCCGTGGCCATGGGCAAAGAGACCAAAGCGACGGCAGAAGGCTCCATCGCCTTGGGTAAAGGCTCCGAGGCCAGCCGGGAGGGGGGCACCTTCGGCTGGGACCCCAAGACCGGCACGGCCTCCACAAAGAGCGACGTGGCCTGGCAGTCCGGGGAAGGGGCCCTTTCCATTGGCAATGGCGGTGCCAGCCGTCAGATTACCAATGTGGCCGCCGGCAGTGAAGACAGCGACGCCGTGAACCTGGCCCAGCTGAAAAATGCCATGACCCATTACTACAGCGTCAAGACCACATCTGATACTGATGCAGCCGGAGGCAACAACTACCTGAACGACGGCGCCACCGGCAACAATGCCCTGGCCGCCGGGGTCAGTGCTGTGGCAACAGGAGATAATGCCACGGCCGTGGGTACAAATACCTATGCTTCCGGTACGAACGCTTCTGCGTATGGATACCGGGCTGTGGCCAGCGGTTCGGGCAGTGTGGCCATCGGTTCCGGGACCAGCGCCCAGCAGGAAGGCTCTGTGGCTATAGGAGGTCATACCCAAGGATCCCATGCGGTGCAGGTAGGGACAGATTCCACAGCCCAAAGTGCTTATTCGGTAGCTGTTGGTGGTCATGCTAAAGGAGAATATTCTGTAGAAGTTGGGTACGGATCCACTGCCCAGGGATCTTATTCTACTTCTATAGGCGGCCATGCTATCGGAAAGAATTCCATTGCCATCGGTAGAGATAGCAATCCTGCCAGTGCTGGAGGGGATAACTCCATTGCCATCGGAGGCCACACCAACAGCACCAACGATATTGCCATCGGGGCCGGTTCCTCGACCAGCGGCGGTCAGGCCATCGCCGTAGGCGGTTCGGCCACGGGCGGGCAGGCAGTTTCCATAGGCGGTGTTGCCGGAAGTTTTCAGGCCACGGCCGTAGGCAGTGGTTCTGCAGCTACAGGTTCCCAGAGTACGGCTGTGGGTGGCCACGCTGGTAACGTGTATTCTACTGCAGTAGGCCAGGGGGCCAATGCTACCTATGCCTATACCACGGCGGTAGGCAACAACTCGACGGCTTCAGGAGACCATTCCACGGCCCTGGGCTATGGGACTTCTGCCCAGGGAAGTAATACTACGGCCATTGGCGGGGCCAATGCCAATGGGACGAATTTAACGGTTATTGGGAATAATTCTACGGCCAGTGCTTCTGATTACTGGGACAATATTTCTAATTCCACTGCCGTCGGCGGCGCCCACATCAGTGCCAGCGATGCGGCAGCCATCGGTTCCAATGCCACCGTGAATGGACAATACGGTGTGGCTTTGGGCCACAATTCCAATGTATCCTATGCAAGTACCGGCGTAGGGGAAGGGACCAAAGCCTCCAATACGGGCACGGCTGTAGGCTATGGGTCCCAGTCTTCCGGCTATCAATCTGCTGCGGTTGGGGCTGGTTCCCAAGCTACGGGACAAAATGCAGTCTCTTTGGGCGGAGGCGGAGCCTGGGGGGATTACAGCATTGCCCTGGGATCTGGCGCCGGGACCACGGCTCATGGTATTGCTATCGGTCAGAACAGCGGGGCCTGGGGAGAAAATGCCATTGCCATCGGAGAAGGAACAAATGCCTGGCGGGCCAATTCCATTGTATTGGGAAAAAATTCTAAATCTGGTGCTGATAAAAATATAGAAGGCTATGATCCGCGGACCGGGGTGGCTTCTGTGGACGATACATCAACCTGGTATTCCACGGATGAAGCTGTTTCCATCGGCCGGGCAGAAGAACGGGATGATGAGGGTAATATCACAGCCTCCGCCATTACCCGTCAGCTGAACAATCTGGCTGCTGGTACTCTCGATACGGATGCTGTCAACGTGGCCCAGCTGAAAGCCGCTACCCAGAAGGTCAATATGCATGACTACAGCGTCTGGTCTCCCGATACGGAAACAGATACCAATTACACTAATGGAGGCGCTGTAGCCAAGAATTCCATGGCAGCCGGGGTCAGCGCATCTACAACGAAGAATGCGGAAAACGCCGTAGCCATCGGCTATGGCGCCCAGGCAGAGGGCTATGGCGCCACGGTCATCGGCCAGTATGGCGAAGCCACCGGCCGCTATGCCTTGGCCTTTGGCGGTCAGCAGACCGATACCACCGCCAAGCAGGCCGACAATGTGGCCAGCGGGGATAATGCCCTGTCCTTCGGTGAACGGACCACAGCCAGCGGTACCAATTCCACCGCCTTTGGCTGGCAGACCACGGCTAAAGAGAAAAGGGCCACTGCCTTTGGAGAGCGCACCACCGCATCCGGTGCCAACGCTACGGCCTTCGGTCAGCTGGCAACAGCTTCCGGACAGAACTCCGTCGCCTTTGGCAATGAAGCGGTAGCCAACAACTACGGTTCCACCGCCTTTGGCAACCGTACGGAAGCCTTAGGTGAATATTCCACCGCTTTCGGCAACAGCACCGTAGCAGCCGGCATGAATACGGCCGCTTTTGGCACCGATAACGTAGCCGGCGCTGTGCTGGACGAAAACGGTGCCTATACCAATATTATCTATCGGACAAATCCTAATAATGGTCGTGTTGTCAAAGATACAAATGGCAATCCCATCGAGATTTCTCGTGAAAAGATGGACGCCCGCGGCAACCTGGCCTATACGGACAACAATGGTAGTACAAAATCCGTCACCTACACCGTTTCCGGCGGGGAAACCCACAGCTACGTGCTGCTCCAGGGAGAAGACGGCAATACCTATATCCGCGACTATCGGGGCAATATCCGCAGTGCTGTCATTGGCGACGATGGCACGGTGACCGTAGGGGATAAGCCGCTTACGGGCGTGAACCTGAAACAGGCCACCGCCGGGGCCAATGGCTATCATATCCTGAGCAATGCCAATGCCACCGTCTGGGGCGAAAACAGCATTGCTTCCGGCGAAGCCTCCACGGCCTTTGGTGTTAGCTCCATCGCTGCCGCCCAAAACTCCCTGGCCGCATTGGGAGGCACAGTCGCAGCGTCGGCCACCAATGCCGCCGCCATCGGAAATGGGGCCCAGGCCAAATTGGCAGACAGCGTGGCTCTGGGCAGCGGGGCTCTGGCCAACCGTTCCGGCGGTTCCAAGGGGTACGATGTGCTGACTGGAAATGCCACCACAGAGACTTCTGCGGCCTGGGTTGCCAATGCCAACGCCATTGCCATCGGCAACGACACGGAAGGCAGCCTCCTGACCCGCCAGATCACCGGTGTGGCGGCTGGTTCCCTGGATACGGATGCGGTGAACGTGGCCCAGCTGAAAGCGGCAGGCCTCGGCTTCACCACCAACACCAAGGATGCTTCCAATACCACGGACAACTACAAGGGCTATAAGGTGGTCAGCCGCAAGCTGGGGGGCACCATTGCCATCAAGGCCAGCGATGAAACTGATAACCACGGCTACAGCACGAAGAATCTGACCACCCGCATTGCGGAAAATGGCGATATTTCCATCCTCATGGATGAAAATCCCGCCTTTACGTCCGTGACCACCAGTGATGTGATTTTTGCCGGCAATCCGGACCTGACGGACAAAGACGGCAAGGCAGCCAAGGCGGACACCAATGTCCATTACGGCGCCAAGACCCTGACCGACAGCCAGAACATCACCACGTCCGGCAACGACCCGGCGGCTACCCGTCTCCACTATAAGGACGAGCAGGGCCATACCTATGAACTGGCCACCATGGACGACGGCCAGATCTACGCCGGTGACATCAAGACTGACGGCACGCCGGACACCACCGGCTTTGGCCGCAAGATGAACGAAAAGACTACCATCAACGGCGGCGTAACCGATAAAGACAAGCTCACCGATAAGAACATCGGCGTCGTCTCCAACGGCGCCGATACCCTGACGGTGAAGCTGGCCAAGGACCTGAAGGATCTGAATTCCGTCACCACCGGCAAGACCGTCATGGATGACAGCGGTATCAAGATTACCAACAATGCAGTCGATGAAACAAAGAATGTTGTCATCAACGGCGACAAGATTTCCTACGGCGGCAATCAGGTCACCAACATGGGCAGCGGTTCTGACGGCAAGGCTGATGGCAAACCGACCTACAACACAGATACCAACGGCGCCAATATCGGCGATGTGAAGAATATCGCCAGCAGCACCGTCCAGCCGGTGATCGACACGGTGAACAAGGGCTGGGAGCTGGATGTGAACGGCAAGAAACAGAAAGCCGTGACACCGGACAGCCCGAAGGTCAATCTCATCCAGGGGCAGAATATCACCATTGTCGGTGATGCGACCAACACGGATAACGTGACCATTGCCACCGCCAACGATGTGCGGTTCAATACGGTCCGGGTAGGGGGCAGCAAGACCGGTGACACCTATACCGGCGGCATCGTGATTGGCAAACAGTCTGGGGGAGACAGTGCCAACCCGGATGAAAATGATTACATTACAGGGTTAAAGAACACCAACTGGGACAGCAACAAAATCCAGAGCGGCCGTGCGGCTACGGAAGACCAGCTGAAAAAAGTCGCGGACGACATTAAGCAGGGGACCGTTGCCGGTGATGTATACGTTACTGGCGGGGAAGTGGCCTATCACACTGATGGCGGTAGCGACAATGGTCAGCCTACGGTCAATGATGGTACGGGAAAACTTATCCTGACAGAAAACAATAAAACCTCAAATATTGAAATCACTGGCCTTCACGACTATTATGTGACAAATGGAACGATAACTGATGATGGGAAGACACTGGAACTGACCCGGAATGACAGGGATGAAAATGAGAATCCCAAAAAGATTTCCATCGATTTGGGCAATGTACTGAAACATGATCTCCATCTGGTGCAGAACCCGGAAGCTGATTCTAATGGAAAGTACACGGTTGATACGAAAACTGGCACAGTGACTCTGAAAGTCCTGAATCCTAACGACGGGTCAGGTTACAGCGACATCACCATCGGCGGCTTTGAAGGACTGGGCAAGGGCTTCAACTTCGGCGCTAACCAGACGGTGGCAGAAGGTGGCAACAACCCTGTGACCAACCAGCTGGGCAGCACTATCAACATCATCGGTGCTGGGGATAAAGCGCTGGACAAGTATTCCGGCAAAAACCTGCTGACTTCTGTGGAACAGGATGCAGATGGCAATACCAATATCCATGTGCTCATGGACAGGAATATTTCTGCTGACGGCGTGACCGTGGGCCAGGCCGGCACAGATGGCGTAAAAGGTAAAGATGGAGAAGTGGGCCAGGCCGGCACCATCGGCATCAACGGCAAGAACGGTGTAAAGGGGGACGGTGGCAAGGAAGGTATTACCACCACCATCATCCGCACTGAAAAAGGCCAGCGGGGGAAAGACGGCGTCAATGGCAAACCCGGTGTGGACGGTACGGACATCACCCGCATCGTCTACCAGAACAGTCAGGACAGCCAGGACGGTACGGATGGGAAGGATACCCATACCGTAGCCACCCTCGATGACGGCCTGAAATTCGCCGGCGATGACGGCCAAAATGATGCTTCAAAAGTCATCACCAAGAAACTCAATGAACGGCTGGATATTGTGGGCAAAGCCCAGGGAGACCTGACGGATGCCAATATCGGGGTCACTAAGGATGGTGATGGGCAGCTCTATGTACGGCTGGCCAAGCATGTGGATTTGGATAAGGAGGGTGCCTTGAAGGCCGGAGAGGCTACGATTGGAGCCTTCAGCAATACGGACCTCACCACCAACAAGAACAATCATCCTGTAGGAGGCAGCTATGCAACGGGCCTTTCAAACACCGACTGGAACGTATCGGATCCGGAATACGTCAGCGGCCGGGCTGCTACGGAAGACCAGCTGGCCAAAGTCAGCGAAGCTATCAACAATGCCGCCACTGCCGCCGGCAAGCGTACCGTGGTCACGGTGAACGATAAATCTAACCCGGCAACAGCTGATCCGGGAGCCAATGCCTATGGGGAATATAATACCCAGAATGGCAACCTGATGATTGCGGCCATGAGAGACAGCGATGGAGCTATGACCTACAACATCAAGCTCAACGATCAGCTGGCTATCGGCCAGAAGGGCGAGCCGGGAGTAGCCGGTAAAGACGGCAAGGATGGCAAGGTCACTGTCGAAACCAAGGGCGGCACTACCGTTGTCATCGGCCATGATGGCGAGCCGGGCAAAGATGGCAAAGACGGCCTCTTCGTCACCGGCAAAGATGGCGCAGACGGTAAGTCTGGCGTTTCTATCACCGGCCCGAACGGCGCTGCTGGAACTGCCGGCATAGACGGCAAAGTCGGCATCGCCGGCAAAGACGGCAACGATGCCGTCTCCATCTCCGGCAAGAATGGTATTGGCCATATCGGCCTGACCGGCCAGAAAGGTGAAGATGGCAAGGATGGTGTATTTACCGACCTTTCCACGACCCTTGGCACAGCAACGCTTGACCCTGCCAAGAATGAGCAGAGCAAGTCGGCCGACAAGGTGGATGCAGACGATAAATCATCCCGCATCCAGTACCAGACGACCGTCACAGACAAAGATGGCAAGACTAAGACGGTCATTACCCATGAAGTCGCTACGATGGATGACGGCCAGAAGTATGCCGGTGATTTCGGCGATGGTGCTTCGGTCAAGCTGAACAAGACAGTTACCATCAAGGGTAATGTTGCAGCCGGCAAGACGAAAGATGATTTTGTCGATGGCAATATCGCTGTTGTGGCCAATAAGAGCCAAAATGGCGAAGACGGTGAACTGCTGATTAAACTGAACAAGGATTTGACAGGTCTCAACAGTGCTACCTATACGACATCCACCAAGAATGGTGATGTGACTACGACATCGACGACTGTAGTGGATGGCACGGGCCTCAAGATTGAAAATGGTCCGAGCATCACCAATACGGGCATCGATGGTGGCAAACATCAGATTACCAACGTGGCCAGCGGCAAAGATGGGAAGATGTATGACACAGCGGTTGAAGGCCATAGAAATTGGAACAATGCCGCCAACATCGGTGATGTCACGAATATCGCAAAGTCGGCCGCGGATGGTGTCCAGGCCAAGAGTGGTAAGAACATCACAGTGGACGACAACAATAAGATCAACTTGAACGACCATATCACTTTGGGAGATGCTGCGAATAAGGCTAAACAGGTGGATATCGACGGTAATGGTGCAAAAATCACGGCTGGCGACGGCGACAACAAGGTCACTGTCGACGGCTCGAAAGGCCAGATTATCGCTGGCGGTGACAATGGCGTCAAGATCGGCAATATCGCAGGGGGTGACAACAGCCTGACCATTTATGATAAGGATGGCAATGCTACGAACCAGACTGACAAGGCTGGCAAGTATGTCACCAACTTGGGCAACAAGACCTGGAACAAGGATGGTTCCTATGTCAGCGGCCGTGCTGCTACAGAAGACCAGCTGCATCAGTTGGAATCCAATTTCAATACGAAGGTTAATGCTGTAGAGCAGAATCATACGGCTGTCACTGTCAATGGTAGTGTAGAAGCGCCTGATGCAGGAGCCAATGGCACTTTAGGTAACTATACTGATGAAAAGAAAGGCAATCTGCTCCTGGCTCAGAAAAAGGATAGTACCGGTAAGATTACCTATGACTTAAAACTCAACGATAAAGTTACGCTTGGTAAAGCTGGCACAAATGGCAAGGATGGTGTGGATGGTTCCATCGGCCTTAAAGGGGCTGACGGCCAGTCCAGCATCGGCCTCAATGGCAAGGATGGCATTTCTGTCATCGGTGCTGATGGAAAGAACGGCGTCAGCATCACCGGCTCCAATGGTCTTGATGGTAAGAATGGTATTGATGGTAAGATTGCCATTGGTACACCGGGTAAAGACGGTCAGTCGGGCAAAGATGCGGTCTCTATCTCCGGCAAGGACGGTGTCGGCCATATCGGCCTGACTGGACCGAAAGGTGCAGATGGCAAGGATGGTACCAATATTGACATTTTCACCGTCCTGGGCAAGGGTACCCTGGACCGCAATCAGAACGAAGTCAAGGGCGAAGATAAAGATGGTACAAAAGACCAGGCAGCCCGCATCCAGTATCAGACTACAGTCAAGGAAGCTGATGGTACGACGAAGACCATTACTCATGAAGTCGCCACTATGGATGACGGTATGAAGTACGGCGATGATTTCGGCAATACAGCCAAAGTCAAACTGAACCATCAGCTGGATATTGTTGGTGACATCAATGCCGGCAAGAAAGATGGCGACAAGAAAGCTACGAAAGATGATCTCAGCGATGGGAACATCGGCATTGTGGCTACCGATACCGTCTACAATGACGACGGCACGGTGAAGGAAAATGGCAAGATGACTGTCAAGCTGGCTAAGGACTTGAAAGGCTTGAACAGCATTGAATCCAACAGCGTCACCACGGGCAACACCACCATCAACAATGGCGGCCTCACCATCAAGACTGGCGATGCCAACCGAACCATCACCATGCAGGACGGCAATGTCAACATGGGCGGCAACCAGATTCACCATGTGGCACCGGGCCAGGCGCCGGATGATGCAGTCAATGTGAGCCAGCTGAATGCTACGAATTACGCAGTGAACAAGCTGGATACCCGGGTGAACCGGGTGGGCGCCAATGCGGCGGCCCTGGCGGCTCTCCATCCGCTGGACTTTGATCCCGATGACAAATGGGACTTCTCCGCCGGCTACGGCCATTACAAGGATGCCAATGCAGCTGCAGTAGGCGCATTCTATCGGCCTAACGAGGACACCATGTTCAGCGTAGGCGGCTCCTTTGGCGGTGGTGAAAATATGGTGAATGCCGGCGTCAGTGTGAAACTGGGCCAGGGCAACCATGTGTCCACCTCCCGGGTGGCTATGGCCAAGGAAATCAAGGATCTCAAAAAGGACGTGGCTGCCTTGAAAGCTGTGGTGAATCAGCAGAGCGCTCTCATAGGTAGGCTTACCGGCGTTAATGCCGGTGAGCTCTCCGGCAGTGACGATCTCTTCCCTGATGTACCGGCCAACCACTGGGCCTATGAGTATGTCACTCGGCTGAAACAGGCCGGCATCCTCACCGGCTATCCTGACGGGAACTTTGCCGGTGACCGCATGATGACCCGCTATGAATTCGCAGCCATTGTGTACCGGGCCATTATGGCCGGCGCCGCTGCCAATCCGTCTCTGAACAAGGACGGCACCCTGGACAGGCTGGCTAGGGAATTCAGCGGCGAAATGAAGTATATCCGCATTGATACCATCCGCAAGGATAGAAACGGCAGACCCACCATCCAGCGCGTAAGGGTTATCAAAGAGGATGAAAAGGAAAAATAACTGTTTCCCCAAAAAGCTCCGCTCCGCGGGGCTTTTTGCGTGGAAGGCAGGAAGAAAAGCACGTAACGTTAGGCTCCTTCCCTAGGAAGGAGCTGCCCGAAAGGGCTGAGGATAGGCCCGTATTTTTTAGCAAAAGAACTGACGCTGTTCCTCCGGCGCCTACGGTGCCACCGATGGCCGGGCATTAAGGTGTTCGCTTTATGTGCAGGCTATGCTCACATATTAGTCCGGCTCAGAAGCCCTCTGCAGGGCTTCTGCCTTCCAGGGGAAGGGGGCTATAAACTGCGGCGGAGCCGCCACTTTCCCCTCTGAACCTTTTGAACCCAACCCTTTGAACCCTCAGCGCCAAAGGCGCTGTCCAATGGCCGCCACCACAACCCTCGGGGCGAAGCCCCGTCAACTTTCCCTGCAAAAGGGGCCGCCTGCAGGCGGCCCCTTTGCAGTTCCCTCCCGTTTGGTATATGATGGATGCAAATCAAAAATAAGAGGTGGTACCTTTGGATTTAGATACAGAAAAGATTTTGAAACGGTTTGAAGATTATATTTCCTACAACACCCAGTCCGACGAGGAGAATGACCAGGTCTATCCTAGTACGCCGGGGCAGATGGTGCTGGCCCGCCATTTGAAGGAGGAACTGGAGCAGCTGGGGCTTCAAGAGGTGAGCCTGGATGAAAACGGCTATGTCATGGCCACCCTTCCGGCTAACGGCGCAGAAGGCAGTGTGGTAGGTTTCATTTCCCACATGGATACCAGTCCTGACGCCCCCGGCGGACCCATTCACAGCCGGGTGGTTCATGACTATGATGGGAAGGACATATGCCTGAATAAAGAAAAGAATATCGTCCTTGCTGCGAAGGATTTCCCGGAAATTTTGAAATACAAGGGCCAGGACATCATCGTCACCGATGGTACCACCCTTCTTGGCGCCGATGACAAAGCGGGAGTGACGGCTATTGTGAGCGCCATGGAGTACCTGCTCCATCATCCGGAATTAAAGCACGGGAAAATCCGCATTGCCTTCACACCGGATGAGGAAACGGGGCGGAGTCCTCTTCGTTTTGATGTGAAGAAATTTCATGCGGACTTTGCATACACCATTGACGGCGGCGAGCTGGGCGGCCTGGAATATGAAAACTTCAACGCTGCCAATCCGGAAATCATCATTCATGGAAGAAGCGTGCACACCGGGGACGCCAAGGGGAAAATGGTGAATGCCATTTCCATTGCTTCCCAGTGGCAGTCCCTGCTGCCGGAAGGGGAGAAACCGGAATGCACGGAAGGCAGGGAAGGATTTTTCCATGTGTATAAAATCAGCGGATCCGTGGAAGAATGTACTCTGTCCATGCTGGTGAGGGACCATGACCGGGCGAAATTTGAAAAGAAGAAACAGTACCTCCAGCACATGGCGGATTTCCTGAATGAGAAGTATGGGGAAGGCACAGTGGAAGTGAAGCCTCATGATGTGTACTTTAACATGCTGGACATTATCCGGGACGGCCATATGGATATCGTGGAGCTGGCGCGGAAGGCCATGAAACAAGCGGGGGTTACGCCGATGGAACTTCCTATCCGCGGCGGTACTGATGGCGCCCAGCTTTCCTTCAAAGGGCTGCCCTGCCCCAATATTTTCACCGGCGGCGCCAATTTCCACAGCCGTTTCGAATACCTGCCCATACCTTCGCTGGTAAAGGCTTGTGAAACGGTCATCGAAATCGCCTGCCACGGGTGGGAAATCAGGTAAATCAGTGAACTGGTGGGCTGGTGAGCTAGTGACTTCTCAACTGATCGTGCCGCCCTTTAAGTGACACTCTCTTACTGGGGAAGGATAATATAGCACTCCGTCATGCAGAACTGGTAACACAAACGCAAATCCCGTAACGTCTTGCGTCCCCTTTAGGGTGGCAAGGGAACTGGATTCGTAGGGGAGTGAAGCAACCTGAGAATCCGGTGACATGCTTTTCCATGAAGAAGAGGACCGCGGAGCGGCGCAGGGGTGTAGGAGGCTGTAAGTCGGATTGACACTCTATGCTGGCGTGACCGCTAAACGGTTCCTTCCTGCCGACTGGTATTTAAGGAAGCACTGATTAATTCATAGAGTCTGCTTTTATAAGAATTTTTATGCACTGCTTCGTCATGGGACTC
>OICR01000077.1_pt1 | contig 46048 bp, 44 predicted proteins | sample 1581321 | NCBI WGS metagenome assembly OICR01 (sample SAMEA3882557, study PRJEB24775) | human gut metagenome | biome: human-associated habitat; feature: intestine environment; material: feces | place: Netherlands | collected 2009/2010
CTGATCCGACAATTTTCCCTACGAATCACCGAGACTCGACCCTTCTATGCCCCCGACCCCACAGGGGAGATTATCGACTCCGCTATCGTCTGTGCAGTTCATAGGTTGTCCCGTTGAATCCGCGAATTAACATAATCCATCGAGATTGTGTAACATCCGGGGCCCCTTCCCCAGATGTTTCCGCTTCGCACACAGTCTATCTTATTGTCTAAATGGCTATCAACTGCTATCTTTGTAAATGATATTCAAAAAGTCAAATTATGAAAAGAATAGTCAGTAAAAGCATATTCACTATTTTTGTGTTAACATGCATTTCCTTGAATTGTAGCAAGTCCAGAGCTATGGGTACAACAGAACGAGATAAGACGTATGATATAGGTATATGTACCGATAAAGGTAAGGTTAATCCTGAAAATGAAGATACTTGCGGTGTTTTTACAATTGGTCAAGATATAGTTTGTGTCGTGTGTGACGGTGTAGGAGGTTCTGCTGCAGGGAGTACAGCTTCTCGTACTGCATTTGGGGCAGTGAAAGAGTATCTCGAAAATAATGGCCTCGGTTCTGGATTAGTTGAAATAAACCAAAATCTTGCTGCTTCATTCACTTTTGCGGACAAAAAAGTAAGGGAAATCGCAGCCTTAGATTCTCTTCTTAAGGGGATGGCAACGACTTGTTTAGTAGCAGTTATTAGAAATGATAGTCTTTATTATGCCCACGCAGGAGATTGCCGGTTATATGCAGGTGATTTTTCTAAGCTTGAACAAATGACGGAAGACGATTCCTATATAAACATGCTACTTGCTGATGGAGAAATTACAGAACGAGAAGCTAAACGACATCCATTGAGAAGAGCAATAATAAATGCTATTGGAAGCAAATCCAATGAACTTTATGTAAACTCTTGTAAAAATGGGACTCCTATTCAAGACGATACTTATTTCCTTATGTGTTCTGATGGGCTATATGAAGAGTTGTCATCGAAAAGAATTAGTAGAATCATTAAACGAAATGCAAATAAAGATGGCAATAGCATATCAAAGAAACTTGTACAGTCCGCTAATAAAGCAGGAGGAAATGATAATATATCCGTAATTTTAATTCGTCGTATGAATAATATCAAACCTTTTGATTTCAAATAATACAGTTTCAATATATTGGGTTGATAAAACTTTACTTTCTCTTTACAAAAAAGACCTTTTAATGAACAATCAAAAAATAGTTTGAACAAAGCCAAAAAGCAGAGGGGCGGCAAGTGTTGTCGTCCCTCTTTCTGTGTTGTTTCCTATTTTATCTTCTGAATCCATTACTACATTCCATAGCAGATCCAATTCTTCATCAACCTCCCACAACTCTTCAGCAGCCTGAACCTGTTGCATTATTGTTCTGGTGAATTTCTTGAAAGTTCTCCTATACAAAGCCGTCCTCATCATTGCTTTCAACTTTTCCATAATCCAGAGTCTTAATTTGCCATTACTCTTCTCGTACGCCATCAGCCTGTGTTCCGGATGCGGTATCATCCTTTCCAGAGCTGGTATTTTTCAGGATTGTCATTGTGTCCGGGTCGGTGTTGTGGTAGGCCCTTATCAAAGTTTTCTGTGAGAATACCCGGGAAATGATGTCGTATGCTCCGAGGAGGAGATCTTCTGCAGTAATCTTCTTTTCTTCTTCGGAGCCGAAATCTATCGAAATCGCCATCCGTCCTTCTGTGAGTGATAATGTCATAATCCTTTGTTAATTATTCATCCATTATTATTCGGATTGTGTTGTGAATCTCAACAACTTATTGCCAGCCTTCAGAAGCCGCCAGAGGCGTCTTTTCAAGGCTGTCAGGGGTTCATAGGACTCATCATCGTCAGCGGAGCCGCCGCCGAAGATTCCACAACTGCTGACGCAGTTGGATGGGCGCCCGGAAAGACAGTGGCCATTGCCGAAAGATCGGCACTGTCCACAGACTTTCCCTATGGGCAGAGCGGAACCGGAAGATTGTCATTCCGCCTCCGCAGGCTCCAGCGGAACGCCAAACATCCGGAACCTCCATAACTCGCTCCGCTCGACCAAACGCCCGGAAAGACTGCGCCCCTTGCCGCCAAGCGGCAACGCCCGCAGACTTTCCCAACGGGCAGAGCGGAATCCGTCAGCCGTCCCTTGCCAGGTCAAAGACCTGGCAAAGCCCGCCTCACGGATACCCTCAACAAGTGGCTTCGCCACCCCTCCACACAAACCCGAATCCCTCCTCGGTGGCTCTGCCACCTCGTGAGCGCAGCTGCGCTCACGCTGCTGCTCATATCTCAGAGCACAAAAAACTCAAGACAGCCGGCCACATCCTCCGCTCCAGTCGTGCAGAACTCGTAGCCGCTCACAAACAGCCCGCAACTTGTGAGCAATTCCATCATTTCCCTCCCTCTCAAAAAAACTCAAAATTTTTCATTAACTTTTTCCCACTTTTTGCTACTTATATATAGAAGCCCCTCAGAAAAGCTCCGCCAAAGCCCCCGACCAGCCATAGCGAAGCCCCGACAAAAAGCTTCCCACAACACAACAGAAAATGACAAAAACAGAAATAGAAATAGAACACACACTTACCGTCCAACGGGGAAAGCTGCTCGCCATAGCACGACGCTTCATCAAAGCGTCAGGCAGCACCGCCGAAGCCGAAGACATAGTCCAGGAAGCCCTCACAGAACTTTGGCTTCTCCTTGACTCCGGCTACCAAGTGCGAAACCTCGAAGCCCTCGCCGTCAAAGTCACCAAGACCATCTGCGTCCGCCACCACCGCCAGCAGAAAATCCTCACCACCGCCCTCGACGGCAAAGACTTCACCGGCGGCACCGAAGCCAGCGCACATCTCGAAATGCAGGAAGTGCTCGACACCAGACAAAAACTCTGGGCACAGCTCAGCGACACCCAGAAACAATACCTGGAAATGAGAAACGACCAGGCAATGACCATCGACCAGATAGCCACAGCAACAGGCCATCCCAAGTCAAGCATCAAAGCCACCATCTCCCAAGCAAGAAAAACAATGAAAGAACTTTTAGACAAGATATCAAAATGAACAGAGAATACAGAAAAATATTGATAGACAAATATCTCAATGCCGAGACTAATCCGGCACAGGAACGTGTACTCGCAGAATGGTTCGCCACCCACGCAGCCGAACCCGACGAAGAATCAGTCGCAAAGCTCATCCTTGCCGAATATCCCGAAGCCGCCTACGATGCAGCCGAAAAGGAATTTGACGCCATCGTAAAAACCAGGCGCACAACCATCCTTCGCTGGGCGTACAGCTTTGCTGCCTGTGCAGTCATCGCCCTCGGCCTCGGGATTTTCCTGAACCAACACGACGACACCTGCGACTTCAACGGCATCGAAATAGCTCAAGGTATAAACCAGATAATGTCCCTCGACAACATCGAAAGCGTCATCGCCAAACCCCAGGGCAACAACGTCATCCTCACCGCCACAATGCACGACGGCACCCATTGCTCCTACCTGATGACCAAAGACGGCACCGACGCCCTATCAATAACGGCAATGAAGTAATACACATTAGTTAAACATAAATACTCCTTCGGCCCCACGCAGAGCCTCCACAGGCTCTGCCACGGCCAACCAACAGCAAACTTTTAAAACACAAAATATTATGCTAACAACAATCCTCAGCTCACTCTGTGCCCTCACACTCAGCGGCAACATCGCCACCGCACAGGCCGACACCCTCAATGTCTATATGATCAACGGCGACAAAATCACCAACTTCGACGGCAGCCAGCTCGTCGGCAAAACTGTCAGTGAATACCGAATCGGCATCGCCACCAACAATGCCACAAAAGAAGTCACCAAGATTCATATGATAAAGACCGTTGACCAGCATCTCACAATCAAACCCAACAGCGACAACACAGTCAACAATGTTATCTATGTAATAGACGGTGTCGAAGCCTCTTCAATGGACTTCATCCAAACCAAACAGAGCAAAATAGGCACAATGACAATCTGCAAAGCCGGCAGCAAAGAAGCCCTCGAATGGACCGACGATGAGAATGTCAATGTTATAAAATTAGAAACAAGCAAGGCAGCAAATGTCTATGTCGACAACATCTATATTGTGGGTGGCAAAGAAGTCAGCTCGGAAGAATTTATGAAGCTCAAACCCAAAGACCTCGCCGCAATGACCATCTACAAAGCCGGCAGCAAAGAAGCCCTTAAATGGACCGACCGCACCGACAAGAATGTAATTGTCGTAGATAAAAGATAGATTCAGTACAGTTGAATCCAGTACAAAATCAAGAGCCTCCAAACCGCTCTTGATTTTTCGCATCCGACAACCACTGACGCTGGTATATATTTTGTGTTTTTGTCACAACAAACAACAAGCCCACAAATGAAAAAAATCCTTCTCTCCCTCCTCGCCACCCTTCTTGTGTCAATCACAGGAACCGCCCAAGCCCAGGAATACTTTGCAGACGGCTACACCTTCACCTACGGCGTAGCCAAACAAGACAGCCTCTACTCCATAGTCGCCACCGTCAAATCCAACTGTATGGTCTTCCTCAAAGACCCTATAATGAAAATCCGCACCTTCTCCGACGAACTCATCGAACTCAAAGGCACCGTCATCTGCAACGCCAACGAAGACAGCGATTACTAGGTAATAGTGGACAACGTCATTCTTGCCGACACAGACATCCGCTCCATCGCCCAGTTCTGGATAACCCCCGACCAGCTCGAACTCCTCCAGCACGGCATAGCCAAAATCCGCCTCACAATGACCCCGTCCAACCACGAAAAGCAATTCAAGAAAGACAAACTCGGCAAAGCCCTCTACCACTGCTACCAACTCGCCATCCAGGACGACGAAAGCTTCTAAACCCTTCGGGTATCACTCATACATACACAAAAAATTCAGCGGCCTGCCACCAACGGCAGACCGCTTTCACTTTCTATCAAATCAGGCCAATCCAGCCCAAACTCTGTCAAATCCTTCCAGACACCTCACTCCCTAATAATCTCGCCACTTATACCCTTCACCTCATACCTCACAGCCACAGCCCTCACGCCAGCCTCAGGAAACCTCGCCTTATAAACCTCCGTCAAATCCCTGTACAACAACAAACAAACACTCTGCGGCATCACAGACTTGCTCCCGCTCGCACGAGTAACAAACACATCAAACCCCAACACAACATCCTCAGGCTCACTCAACCTTGCAAAATCATAATGCCCAGTTCCCACCACATTGCCATCAGGAACAAGCAGCTTATAAGACTCTGGCAAATCCTCAGGTTCCCTGCTCTTCCTGATGATATCTCCTCTCTCCTGACAACTCATATCCTTATCCAATAGAAACCAATCCCCACGCCGCAACGACACATAAAACCTCCTTCCACCGAACCCAAGTTCCTCATCAGCCTTAATAGCACTCTCGACCGCCTCCTTATCATCCGCCTCCACAGCAAATGCAAACTCAGAATCAACATAAGGAAAACAGCTCTCAAAATACCAGTCCGGCACAAAATGCAAAGGCAAACCCTCAGACTCCTTCTTCACCTTCGACAACACCTCCAACAACTCATACTCCTCCCAAGCAGGTTCACCCATATCATAATCCAGATAATGAGTCTCACTGACCCTCAGCTCATACTCATATCCTTCCTCAAACTCAAACTTCCCGATACCGCCAAGCGCCTCCCACTCCGAAGCGCCCTCTCTCTTCACAGCAAACAAATGAGAATACACACTGTTCCCGCACGAAGTCACAACCCCCGGCACCTCCCTCGAAGCCACCGTCAGCTCATACTCCTCATAACTCGTAACCTCCCTGCCGTCCTTCTCACCGCACGCACCAAGTCCCACAACAGCAGCCAAAGCCACCGCCAATATCCTGAAAAATCTTCTTGTTTTCATAACCATATAAAATTAAACAGTTCATAAATCCAAAAACCGCCATCAAAATTAAAAATAATCCCTTAACCCACAATGAAAAACCCGCAAAAATTATCCCCCCCCCGAAAAACCACAAAAAACTCCCCGAAAACCCACCATCCAATCAGAAAAATCACTAATTCTGTCAATCATAAATCAACACTCAATGAAATTACACATAACCACTATCGCAGCCCTCGGCCTCGCCTTGATCAGTGCTACCACTAACGCACAGGAACACAACATCAAATACCTCGGCGATCACATCTATCTCCAAACCGAAGTCAACGGCAAACCAGCCAACCTCGTCTTCGACACAGGAGCCGAACTTATATACCTCGACAGTACCTATGTTGCCGACCAGAACTTCAACTTCAAACTCATAGGCAACGCAATGATAGACGGTGCAGGCTCAGATGGACCTGCCAAAACCAAAATCATCATCGGAGAAGTCACAGTCACTGCTTCCGGCAAAACCTACAAACCTGAATTCACTCCGCTCGTCAACCTCCGACCGTTACTCGGTAACCAAGCAGACGGAATCTTCGGAATGAAAGCCATATCCGGCAAAATCATATCCATCGACTACAAAAACCAAACACTCAGCCTTCACGACAAACTCACCCCTCAAATGACAGAAGGCTACACCTGCATACCAGTCAAAATCAAAAATAGAAAAATACTCGTACCACTGACAATAAACGTAAATTCACAGACAACCATATTAGGCGATGCCTTAATGGATATGGGAAGCGGACAAGGAATCGAAATAACAAGCCCTACAGCAACCAAACACTCACTTGACAAAATATCCGACAAAACCCCATTTGCATTTTCATCAGGAGGTCTGGGTGGCAAATCGGCAGGATATACCATAAACATAGCTAATGCCAACATTGGCAACATCGCCCTGCAAACCCAAAAAGCAGCCTACAGCACCGACAAAAAAGGCTCAATGGCTTCCGCAGACTACATCGCCAACATAGGCAACAAAATCTGGTCACAATTCGACATCATCCTTGATTTCGCCAACAGTAAAATCTACCTTCGCAAAAATTAGCCTCCTCCACCCACAAGTACTCCGCACAATCAAACGCCAAAGAAGACTTCAGAATTTCCGCCTCGCTCCAATTCCGAAGACTTCTCCCATCGGCAGTGCGGAATCGAACGATTGCCGTCAGGCTCCTTGCTCAATCTGCAAGGAACCAAATCCGTCAAACCTCCTCCCATCATAACTCGCTCCGCTCGGTTAAAACAAAAGCGGAGTCGAGCCTTTTTCCCCGAAAATCGCCTTCGTCAATTTTCTCCTCCAAAAGCCTCGAAACGCGACACAGTCTATGCCCCTCCTCCCGGCCCTGCTGCCGCAGGCTGCTCGCTGCAAATGTCCACTGGACATTTGCTGACCGCTTCACAACCCCACAGGGGAAGATGAACGACTGCGCTACATCAGTGCAATGCGAAGGCAAGTGCCCCGACCCAGCTTCAAAAGCCGTAAGAAGTATCGCAAATAATGCTATATTTATCTTCTGCTTCTACTCTTCCTAGGACACTTCACCTGCGCATATTCGTCTTGTACTACAATTGTAGTATTGGTGCTATTCGTGTTATTATACTATGGGAGAAACAAAGCCAATGCTACCTCTCTACTGCTATTCCTACTATAGTGGTTATTGATACTTTTTTTTATTCCCCGCTTCGCGGAAATTAAGACCTGACGGTCTTTTCTTCCTTGCGATTCGGCAAAGCAAGCAAGCTTGTTTTGCTCTCACTCGCTGCGTCAGTTTTGGGCCTACCAGCACGACCGGCAGTGCAAGCCCTTCGTTGTTGGGCACTCACTGCGGGCGAGAGCATTAGTGCGGTGCGGAGGGTGAGAAAGAGGTCTGTCAGCCTTCAGAAGTCGCCACAGGCGTCTTTTCAAGGCTGCCAGGTATTTATAGGACTCATCAGCGTCGGCGGAGCCGCCACCGAAGAGTCCACAGCTGCTGCCGCAGCTGGACAGACGCCCGGCAAGATAGTGGCCATTGCTGCTGGCGCATCAACGTCCACAGACTTTCCTTATGGGCAGAGCGGAACCGGAAGATTGTCATTCCGCCTCCGCAAGCTCCAGCGGAACGCCAAACATCCGGCCATCTATGACTCGCTTCGCTCGGTTAAAGGAAAAGCGGTGTCGAGACTCGGAGCCTTCTCCGGAAAAATTGTCGGGAACTGCGCCATTCTGCCGCTGCGCTCCAGGATGGCTACGTTCTAATCCGAAAATTTTGCCTACGGATCACCGAGACTCGACCCTGTTATGCCCCGACCCCACAGGGGAGATTATCGACTCCGCTACCTTCAGTGAAATGCGAAGGAAGTACCTCTGAATCCGCGAGTTAACATAATCTATCGAGATTGTATAACTTTCGGGGCCCCTTCCCCAAAAGTTTGCGCTTCGCACACAATCTAGAATATGTTAACTGGCTCTGGCAGTGAAGATTACAGCCTTTATCCGTTGTGCCCGCAGAGTCGAGGCGGCTGGCAACAGTGGGCGGTCTTCAGGGACTAACGCGCTCCAAGTCCGTCAGACCGCCCAGGACTTTTGACGAGCAGTGCGACCTTTGGTCACCTCGATTAACCGCAGGTGTTTATCAGACCGTCAGGAGCCCGTATCAGGTCCAAAAATCCGGAGGGAGTTGCCAGCCTTAGTCGCACAGCGGCGGGCCTTCTCCGTGTCTTTCTTCAAGCAGTCGTCGGGACCGCCAGCTTCAAGAAAGCCACTGCGCAGGCAAGGTAAGGCTTCGCCTTGAGTTTAATGACTGGCCGCTTTCTCCGTCTTTGAAAGGATGTGGAGCAAGTCCCCATCCTATCAAAGGCGCGCGTCCAGGAACGCGAGACTGTGTCAGTCGGTGTTCCGCTTTGCTCCACACCGCCTGCCGCAGACTCGCAGAGCGGAATCGCTACGTTGCACTCCGCTCCCTGTTTATGTCGGGCCTAGACGCTCCGGGCAGTCCCTGCCTCCAGTTCCGTCTGCGCAGGTTTCCGCCGAGTCTGCCGAGCCCTTCGGTCTCGTCATCCTTGCCGGCTCCAACCTGCTCCGCCTCCACTTACGGCAGAGACTGCCCTCCGCCGGCCCGACTCACCCGTGCGAAGGTCAGTGCAACGGTGCATTATTCCTAGGGCAGTGCTAGAGCCGGACAGAGACTTGCGGCCGTTCCGCAGTATCGCTATAATTGCAATTAAATTTGGTTTATATTGTAAACTTGTTTATATTTGCATCGTGGCTAAGGCAGACGGCGCAGCTGCGCTTGGCCGCAAAAACAAGCAAAACACTTGATACAATGGAACAAAACAAAGAAATGACGGCTCAGCAGAGCCTTCAAATCATCAGCGAGACTTTCAACAACAGCCGCAAGGAAATCCTTCGGGGCAGTGCCAAGTACTTTATGCTTTGGGGAACGCTGCTCACTGTCGTCTCCCTTGTCATCTATCTATCATGGCATCTTACCGGAAAGCCTGAATGGAACTTCCTCTGGTTCGCCATGCCGGTCATCGGCTATCCTATCGCTGCACTAATGGGGAAATATAGCAAGGCCATGCCTCAGAACGAAGTGAGCAAGATGCTCGGCAACGTGTGGGGTGTTTTCGGTGTATTTGCCATCACGCTCAGCATCATTGCCATCTTCCTGGTCCCCATGCGCGTATCCCTCATCATCGTCATCATCATGGGACTGGCCGAATGCATGTCCGGTGTCCTGCTGAAAAACTGGCCCATCATCATTGCCGGCTTCCTCCTGGGCGTGGGCGGTGCAGTATTTGCCATGCTGGTAAAGGGCGAAGCACAGCTGCTCATTTTCACACTGGGAGGCATCCTTCTCCTTGTGACCGGGTTCATCATGAAGCTTCAGTACAAGTAGACTATGTTTCCCAAGTTAGATCCGCTTCTGCACTCGGAACTCCGGCTGGCCGTGATGTCCATTCTGGCGGGGGTAGATGAAGCCGACTTCACCTATCTCAAAAAACAGACAGGCGCTACGTCAGGGAACCTGAGCGTGCAGATAGACAAGCTCACCGCTGCTGGCTACATCACGGTGGAGAAGGGCTTCAAAGGGAAGATGCCCCGTACCACCTGCAAGATAACGCCTGCCGGGCAGGATGCATTCAACCAATATGTAGAAGCGCTGAAAGAATACCTTTCGGCCAGTAAATAATCGAACCAAATATGAATAAGATAGCCAAGACCATTTTATGGGGCTTGTTAGCCGCCGCATGGCTTTCAGGTGCCAATGCCTGGGCACAGGCCGACCCGCTTGAACAGGGTGCCATGTCCGTCCGGAAACTGGATGACGGACTGTATTACATGGAATACAAAGGAGATGACGGCTTTGCCGGTCTTCTGGAAAACGGAGGCGGACGCAGCGCAGCAGAATTATCGGCATACGTCACGCGCTTTCTCTCCAAAGGCTTTTACCCGCCGAAGTCAGGAAATCCCGGGCCGATGGATTACGGTTGCTCTGCCTTGACGGTTCGCACTCCGGAAGGCGGCGTTCTGATGGGCCGGAACTTTGATTTCAATTCGGCCACCGGAATCGTCCTACACACGGTCCCCGAGCAGGGTTATGAGACATATACCACCTTCAACACCAACTTCCTCGGATTCGGTGAAGGTTGGCTTCCGGAAGGATTCAAGAATCAGTATATGGCACTATCCGTACTGTTCTTCGCCCTGGACGGCATCAATGAGAAGGGCCTGGCCGTCGCAGACCTGATGGCTGGTGACAACGCCCAGACGAATCAAGAAAGCGGAAAGCCCGCCCTTACCACCACATCGGCCATCTGCTACCTGCTCAAGAATGCGGCAACGGTGGACGAAGCCCTGGATCTGCTCCTGGGAATTGACATGCACTCCGACATCGGCGCCGCCCATCACTACGCCATCTCCGATGCCACCGGCCGAAGCGTGGTAGTGGAGTATGTGGACAACCGGATGGAGGTCGTTGAATCCGCTGCAGTCGCCAATCACTACCTGTGCGAAGCCAAACTGAATGTCGGCCTTATTAAGGGAGACCGCCGATATGAAGTCCTGTGCAGTCTGTACGATGTCACGGGAGGAACAATGGATAAAATGCAGATCACGAAGACGATTGCATCTGTTTCCTTACCACCGACGGAAGGAGGTCACATGGGCACCGCCTGGACCCTTGTGATGGACCTGACAAACCCTTCCGTCACCTACTATTCCCGCCGCCACTTCGACAAGCCGTTCCATCTTGAGTTTGAACGGAAGGGAGAATAGAATCATTGCCGATTCTCCCGGAAGCAAACGTCCGGCTCAAGGTCGAGGCCGATATAACAAAGCGGTCAAAGCCAGTTCGCTCCGCTAAAGCTCCGCTCACTCGCTTTGGTGACGTCCTCCGGGGGACGATGCGCCCCTACGAACTCCACTTATGGCAGCTCCACTGCAAGACTCTTCCCTCCGCACCGGGCGCTCCGGTCAGAGACTTGCGGCCGTTACGCGCCCCGGCTTCGCCGGTCAGTATGAGAAGGGCAACAACAAGATTGACCGGAATCAGTATTCGAAGGGCAGTGCCAGAGCCGGAAAGACCGTCATCCATCGCATCAGCGTCCGTGCGTCCGGCTCCTGCCGCGGCCTACGGCCTTGCCCCCTATGCCATTTGTGTCCGGCTACAGCCACGGCTGCCGCCGTCGCTGCATCCTGCCCCAAACAGCATAGGCCATCTGAAGAACGCCCGCTTGTGCCTCGGTGCGAAGTTCAACGTCATCACCCGCCCGAAGGGAGTTGCAGAGGATATATAAATTTGGCCATTATTCACTATCTTTGCACATAGGAAGTCCCTCTGAGCCACCTTTGTGGTGAAGATGTCCACGGGCTTCCAGCCTCCTCCTTCGGTGTGGGCAGCCGGTTTTCTTCAACCCGCTTGCCTTATGCCTGTTTATCATCCAAATGCTAGTTTCTCTGATTGCTGGGGTTCTGCCGGCGATGTCACGTTCTATCATCGTGACGGGGTATGCTATTGGCGGTCCAGGGACCGTCATTCTTTCGGTGGCACATCAGCTCAATTGAAGGCTCTGGATGTTCATCGCAGGGCTCTGGATTGCTGGAAGAGGATTCCGGACGACATCAAGGAGAAATGGAACGGGTTTGCATCTGTGGTTGAACCTCACAAACCGCCGTTCGACGGGTCTTCCCACATCACCGGTCACAATCTGTTCGTGTCCGCATATCACGGTTTTGCCATTCTGGGAAATGAACATATTCCTCAGCCGGTGCCGTTTGTCAAGTTTCCGCTGTTTGATGTCAAGGTGATTGAGGCAAGGAGGGCGAATGGCTGTGTTGTCTTGCGTTGTCGTCTTTGGTTGTCAGGAGCTGATGACTGCAGTCGTTATCGGGTACTGGGAAAGGTCCTGCTCACCAATCCCGGCAGCGGATGCAAGACGAGCAAGCTACGCAATTGTCTATCCGTTCCTACCGCTGAGCCAGGAGTTGTCGAGTTCCACATCCCGAGCGACAGGATCGGAGAGTGCCAGCTTCATTTGCGCTATCTTCTGATTGACTCCACTTCCGGATACAGGACTTGCCACCGCAAGTTGTCAAGACTTATAGCGATACTTTAATTATTGCTTGTAATGCGTTAAAATATAGTCTATTAGTGCAATTTTTCGTATATTTGTACAACCTTACTTAAACAACAACTTAAACCTACTTCTACTATGAAAGCACTACCCTCCATTGCCTTCAATGAGTTCAAAGGAACCGCTGGAGACGTGACCGCCAGAAAGACCGGCGGTCGTACCGTGCTTAATGGCAGAGCACAGCATTCCCACATCAAGACTCCGAAACAGAGTGAGCGTCGGGCTTCGTTCGGGTACATCACCAAGCAGTTCAAGCAGCTGACTGCACAGCAGCAGATTGCCTGGCAGAAGCTGGCCGAGGCTCATCGTGAGCGGGCTCTTGTGGGAGCAGAAGGTGTTCCGCTTACGGCACACAACCTTTTCGTCTGTCTCAATGCAAACCGCTCGCTTGTGGGAGTGCCTCTTGCTTTGGATGCGCCGGAACAGATACACGGGTCGGATGCAATCGCCTTTGATGACATCTGGATCACTCCTGACAGGATTATGATTTCAGGGCTCAGGGATGCCGACAATCCGAACGCAAGGCTCGTGGTGAAGATGTCACCGGGTCAGGGCCCCGGCGTATCGAAAGCCTGGGACAAGACCGTGATTGTCGGAGACTTCGAGACTTCGGACTGGGGAGACCTGGACCTTCTGGAGGTATATGCCAAGAGTTTCGGAATTGATGTCATCCCTGGGCACAAATACTTCCTCGAATTGTACTGGATTGACGAGTTCTCAGGCTACGTATCCTCAAAGACATACATCTGCTTCCCTGCCACTGAAGGAGAGTCTGCGCACGGCCAGATCTTCTCTCCGCGAGCCAGACTCAAATCAAACGATGTGACCGGCGGTGACTCAAGTTCTGAGGCCATTTCCTGCGATTACGAGCTTGCTGCAGGGTCAAAGATTTCGGCCAATGAGATCGAGGCAAAAAGAACTTCCGGTTTTTCGGCTGGTGTACATCTCCAAATCGATGAGTCCGTCGATATTTCTCGTATTGGTTTGGTCCGTTCTTACCAGTGGGCTCGTGGATTCGAAGATAATAACATCAAGTACGGTGTGTTCTTCTGCGAGGTTTATCACGGCACTTGGGGTCGAGACATTCAGTTGGCAGGACGTGGCGGTCTGTTCCAGGACCACTTCATTACCTTCGGCACCTATATGGTTACCAATTAATCAACACCTAAAACCTACACTATGATTACTTGTACAAAAAACAACTTCGGTTGCGGACCTATTGAGTTCCGAGACTACCAGAGTGACCGCCTGTGCGTGCTCAACGGCAAGTTCGTTATCGACACCGCATTCGAGGAATACAAGGCCGCTGAACGCCTTGAAATCAAGCTTCCTGATGCTTTCAGGATGAAAAGGAGCGCAGTGTCAACTGCCATACTCATCAGCTCATCGGAGAAGACTCGCGGAACCGTGCTTCGCTGTCGTATCGACAAGGGATTTCTCTGCATTGAGAAACTAACCTATTGGGACGAGGAAGGACCGCTTACCATAATCGTTGCAGCTGGCTTCACAGTCCTCGGCTGGCACGGACAGTTCACTGAGACTGATTACAAGCGGGCAACTTTCGGCATAGGCATAAAGCCTGACAGCAACCGTCTCGTGGTAAAGGATGATTTCGTTTACGCATCGATTTCCTTCTCCTCGTTTCCTTCCACAAACAACGGCTACGGTCCGTTCTCAATCAAGATCAACGAGATGCCGGAGGATGTGGACGCCATTGTTCCCGTATCACTCCAGTCCGGCACTTTCACTAAAGGTCAGATTGGCACTTGGCTTGGCGAGGCTCGCATCCAGGGTGGTTACATCAGTATGAACCTGAACGAGAACTTCTCAAACTATGGAGGACAAGGCTCCTTCTTCATCTTCTTCGCACCGCGTCACCAGTTCGTTCCACGAGTGTCTGGTGTCGGCAAGATTGCGGTGGCTACGGATGATGTCACCTGCGGCTACAAGACCACAATGGAATCCCTGTTGCTCGAAATTGGCGACACGATTGGACTTGGCAGCCTTGAGTTGGAGTTCACTCAGTACAGCTCAAACGAGGGCATATCGTTCTATCTTGCGGAATACCCGGACTATGCCAAGTACGCTATGCAGATGCCGGTGCTTTCACGTGGAGGCACTTACAGCACAAGATACACCGTCGCGCCTCAGATCGTCTCATTCTCCGAGTACAACAAGTCCATCGCCCTGCGCAATCTGATTAGCTCAACCACTATGGAGACAAGCATTTTCGATGCATCAATCATATCCGACATCATTTTCGTCAACGACATTTAACAAAGCCTAACACTATGATCACATCAACGTCAACAAACTTCGGCGTGAACCCGATTTCATTCAAGTGCTATGATTCTGCGAAAATCGTAGTTCTTCAGGGAATGTTCACCCTCGATACCGCCAACGAAGACTATCTGGCAGCAGAGCAGCTTGAAATTACCTTCCCGGACCAGTTCAGTATCCCAGCCAGCAAGCCAACCACAGCCTTCCTCGTTTGTCAGAAGGATGACATGCAGAGCGGCACTATCATAAAGGGGCAGCTTCAAGGAAACAAGCTCATCCTTGAGAAACTGTCCATCTATGACGGAATAGGCACAGTCAAGGTAGTTCTTGCAAGCGGGTTCGTGGGAGAGACAAGCGAAGCGCAGCTCTCTCCAACACCAAGCGGCAAAATCACTATCTCCGGAAAGGATTATACATACTCCGTTTATATCTCTCAATACGCAAACTGCATCCAGAACGGATGGGGAATGTTCTTCCTACAGATGTCCTCCTGGGCTTATGCGCCCGGAGTTGAAAATGAGTACAGCATCAAAGGAATTCCCGCAGACCTGAGCATTGATGTACCCATCTTCACGTCGCGCATAAACAGTGGCCTTGATGGTTCAGAATGCGCCCTGGCCCACATCGAAAAAGGGAAGATTACCTTCAACGGCAAAGGTCAGGAAGGAGAATCCAAACAGTATCTCTATCGCGGCTTCATGAAGTTCTTCTATGTCAGGGAGCCTGCAAATGACCAGGGAAACAACGAGGCATCAGATTAAAAAACCCTTCACCAAGACATAATACGCATAGCGGCCACACAAGTGACCGCTATTTCATTTATCATTCGACTTCATGGCACATGCAATCATTTTGACGTGGAACATTTTCTAAAATGCTCCTGAATAGCGGCAACACTGCCAAGCAGTTCATCGAAACTCAAAGGGTCCTTCTCATAAATGAAACTGCCAATCATCTCATTGTAATCTTCCCTGAAGGTCTCGGCCATCGTCGCAGGTGGCAGGAAATCAATCACCTGAGGCAATTCTTTGCTGTAGTCTACATAGCTAGGATGATAGAATTTCTCCCTATGTTTCACAATCGCCAGATATAGATTGCCGTCCTCAAGGGCTTTACGCATATACTCTGTGCGGGAAAGCTTGTCCAGATCGTACAAATGCCTTGACATCCTGCTTGTTCTCGGCTTGTTCTTTTGAAATTCCTCGCAAAGCAGAAATGCCTTCTCCAGAAAGGTTCTCGCCGGGGATACTGTCCTGATTGTCTGATTGAAGGCATCATCGATATCGTCACCAAACTCAGCAGAGCATATTTGCTGTACAAGTGATGATATTGGCTTCATCTCGTACGGTTCGGACATAGACAGGCAACTTATCTCAATCTTCACTACAGGCTTCGCATATGACTTGGCAGAAGTGTAGAGAGAAGGATAGAACACATACAACACAGCTGGATCTTTGTCATGCGAGACCTTCCGGTCTTTACCTTCTTCGGCGACCACCTCGTTCTCGTCAAGCACCTTTATCACAGGCAGACCAAGAACTTTCAGTTTCTCGCGCAGCTCATTTTTGAACTCTCCGAAGACGAAGTCCTGATTCTTCTCACGCAGATTCCGAATCTGCGTCATTGTTGAACATTCAGCGCAAGCGTATCCCTTCACGTCCTTGTAGAACGAGCGATCAAGAGCAATGTCTATATCTTCACTGAACCGGCTGATAATGTCCCATCCTTTGCTCAAACTTGTACCGCCTTTGAAAAGCAAATAATCCGCAGCGCTTGTATGGAACACCGCATAGAGAACGGCAGTAACCCACCAATCCTTCTCCGCAGCAGTTTGATCAATATTCTTGGCCTTTGCCACTTTTGCAATAAGCGCACCCCGCTCATCAACGCTGTAATCAATCCATTTTGCCATAATCTATCGTCTTATCTGTTCAAGAATAAGTTTCTCAATCCAGGCTGGAGCCAGTTTCAAATCGGCCTCGAAGCGCCGGTCCTTCTCAACATCTGTTAGAATTGATGGAATCTTTGCTTTCATTTCGTCGGTTATGTTTTCGGCCCCGATGCTCCTGAGAGCCTGGACCAAAACACCAACCACCTCATTGTTAAAGGCGAAATACTTCGGTGCAGCCCGTTTCAAATCAACGGTTCTGCCTTCAATATTGAGTTTCCTCGCTGTACCGGAAGTCAGGAAGCACGTTTTCATCGGAACTTGCTCTGACAGTCCGATCAAATTCGCGGCCGTTTCTCCGGTAGGACATATTCTTGCCTTATCGCGTTTGGCGATCTGGCCTACAATCTCCTCCAAAGACGGATACGACACGCCAAAGCGCGTCTTCTTCGCCTTGAGGTACACCCCTTTTGAAATGCGTACCAACAGGCCTTCCTTTTCAAAAGCAGAAAGCAGTTTGGTGGCATAATTGGCAGTAAGACCCGGGAATGAAGACGGCGTGAATATTGCGCCATATTTTCCGCGAGTTATCTGTCGCCTAATTATTTCTTTATCAAAGAGTTCTTTGCTTTTTTCTTTCATATCCAGTGCAGAATCTTTGCAATTTTTTCTGCACAAATATACGATAAATTTTCTAAAAAAGTATAAGATTACAAACTCTTTGTGGAAACGGCTGTCGAATAAGTATTATCCGCGTACGGGCTTTTACTCAACTTAAAGCATTGCTTCAAATTACTTTTCGTACCAATTTATCATACAATATATTAAAATAATTTGTATATTTGTAAAGCAATAGTTTTTAAGACAATAGCAAACCTTACCTTAACCTAAACTTTAACTATTATGAAGTACATTCCTTCAATCGCCTTCGAGGAGATGTCAGGCTCCGCAAAAGGAGTGACCGCAGCCAAGACTCGCGGTCGCAAGTACATCCGCAACCGTGGATACGGCGGTTCAACCAGAACCGAGTTCCAGGCTTCCGTAAAGAGCGTGTTCAAGCAGCTCTCTCAGTCTTGGAAAGCACTTTCCAACGCCCAGATACTTGCCTGGAACAAGCTCGCTCAGTCTCAGGCCGGCCGCAGTGTCCTGGGTACCAGTTCAAAAATCTCCGGCGCCAACCTCTACATGAGGCTCAACTACTGGATCGTTTTCTGCGGCGGGGATGCTCTCGCAAACCCTCCTGAGCTCGTAGGAGTCGAGGCTCCGGGCGAGGCTGTCATCTCCCTCACCGCAGAGAAGTTCACCTTCGAACTCGAGCAGGTCCCTGCAGCTGCCGCAGACCTCCGTCTGGTCGTATGCGCATCAGCTCCTCAGGGCAACGGTATCACCCGCGCCTACAGCAAGGCCGCAGTAATCGGAGGACCTTTCGCTGTCGAAGCCGCAGAGATTAACATCAAGGCCGCTTACGAGACCAAGAACGGCGCTCCTACCGCCGCTGCTCCGAAGGTATTCATGAAGTACTTCTTCGTGAACACCAAGACCGGAGAGAAGTCCGGCGAGATGATGGCCATTGCAAGGCTCTAGCCGGGGTAACTGCAAACCTAAACCTACACTTAACCTATGAACCAGCCCCATCCTGCAGCGATGCACGGTGGGGCTCTTTCGTAAAACTTCATCATTATGACACCTGAAAACATCATCCAAATCATATCCCTTCTTCTTGGTGGCGGCGGTCTTGTTGCTTTGTTTCTGATTACAGAACGCAAGACCAAAGCCCAGATGGAGAACACCGCTCAGGCAATAGCCGAGTGGCAGAAGATTGTAGAACGCAGCCATCAAGACCTCAAAGAGGCAAAGGAACGAGCAAAGGAATTGCAGGACCTGTATCTGGTCCAGTTCGACATCAATACCAAACTCCGCAAGGAACTTGACGAGAAGAACACCAAGATTGCCGTCCTATCGCTCCTTCGCTGCCGCAAACTCAAATGCATAGACCGGGAGCCGCCTTACGGCTCCGAAGTGGAAAAGGAGGCGGCAAATGAACAGTAATGACCAGATCAGCATGAACTTCTGCTACTCTGAATTCACGGCCAGCAAGATTGCAGCAGGCTTCCACATCGACAACAGCATCCCATCAGAGTATGTAAGGCTGAACATCCACGCACTTGTCACTCTTCTTCTCCAACCGCTTCGTGAAGCCTGCGGCCACGCACTTAAGGTCAACTCTGGCTACCGCTGCAAGAAACTCAACGATCTTGTCGGAGGCTCCAAAAACAGTCAGCACACGAAAGGCCAGGCAGCTGACATCGCAAGCGATGCACCAATCCGCCTTGCAAGGATTGTAATCGACAGAGGACTTGACTTTGACCAGATGATCCTGTACCCCAACTTCATCCACCTTAGCTACACCCTTGAGAGAGCGAACCGCAAACAGATACTCTACAGTAAAGACTACTACGGACCTAAACTCTGAACGCTATGAACATCAAAGACGACACCATCCAATATTTTCTCAAAATCATAACCCTCGTTTTCGCAGTCCTGCTGATTTTCAACATTGTCAACGCAGTAGGATACTTCGTTAATGAGCGCAGAAACGCCCATCCCGGCGAGATGAAGGTCAAATTTGACACCTTGTTCGTTTATGACACCATCTTCGTAGAAAAGCCCGTAATCAAGAAAGTTGAGATAATAGATACTCTTCTGCTAACGGTTCCAATCACCGACACCCTGATGCTGCACGACACAGTCTTTGTCCACCTCCCAATAGAACAACGCCAATACTCAGACCCTCGCTACACCGCCTGGGTCTCCGGCTATCGGCCCCAGCTCGACAGCATTCAAATCTACCAGCAAACACAATACATCACCAAAGAGGTCAAGGTGGCCACCAAGCCCAAGCGCTGGGGAATAGGGCTTCAGGCAGGGTATGGAGTCAGTTTCAGCAACAAGCAAATTAAGGCGACGCCTTACATCGGAATCGGAATCAGTTACAACATACTAACCTGGTAGGCCAACTCTATCGGGCTATATACAGTATGCCGATAAAAAATCCCCAACTTTCCATTAGGAAGGCTGGGGAATTTTCTTTCATCCTGACTTTTGCCGGATTTTCGTGCTTTTTGAGTTTCCTTCGGTATAATACACATAACCCTAAAAATTCGTGTATATTTTTGTGTATTTAACACCTAACTCATTGATACACAATGTAAATTGTGGAGATGGGCGGAGTCGAACCGCCGTCCAAACAACGCGCCAAGAGGCTTTCTACACGCTTAGTCGTCCTTTGGTTGTCGGCCGCGGCCTGCCGGAAGACGGGCTAACCGAAGCTTATCCTTTGAGGCTTGGCCGGATTTAAAGGAGTCCTCCGGTGCGTCCTTCTTGAATGATACCCCGAACTCGGAACAGAGAAGGCGTAAAGTCCGCGGGATACTCGTCGGAACCGCATCCTAGGCGGCTCGGATTAAGCTAATGCGACTTGGTCGATTAGGCAGCGAGTGCGTAGTTGTTATCAGCAACTAAATTTTTGGAGATCCAGTTTGGCGGGCCGGCCCTCCAGGAGCCCGACGTGCTTACCGCCCGGAATCATTGCTGTCAAAACCAGAACATCCCCAAGCGATTTGTGACAAAGATACGATGAATATTCCAGATTTGTTTCAAATCATAAAGAAAATTTGATGTGGGAGGTAACTTTTTGATAATCTGAAAAATAAGCGGTTGCCTTTGGGAGAATTGGACTGAAGGTTGTTAACTATATCTTTGCTAATCAGGGCGTTGTGCGCCATTGGCTGATTCTGAGTTGGTGCCGCATAATGTAGTCATAATCAAATAATATCATTGTTACCTATAGTGGAAAACGACTGATGGATAATGGCTTATGTGCTGAACTGTAAAAGATTATCCTCCACGGCTCCCGATAGCGATGACAGGCGGCATCCCAAATAGCCTTTCCAACATTTGAAAGTGGGCTCATTGTTAAAAAATGATAGGCAAAGCTTTAAGAATATTCCTTAAGGATTGTTAACTTTGCAAACTATGGCAAAGAACACGATTGAGAAAGCGATATACAACCGTACAGAACTGCTTCTGGGCGATGATGTTATGGAGGCTCTGGCGGCTGTCAGGGTGATCATATTCGGAGTCGGGGGAGTCGGGAGCTGGTGTGCGGAGGGACTGGTGCGCAGCGGGATCACGAAACTGACGATCGTGGACTCGGACAGGATCTGCATCACGAATGTGAACCGGCAGCTTATGGCGACGACTAAAACAGTTGGCCAGGTGAAGGTGGACGCGCTCAAAGCTCATCTTCTGGAGATCAACCCTAAGGCTGAGGTCACGGCGGTCCAGCAGATCTACTGCGAGGAGACGGCGGGACAGTTCAATCTTGATGAATATGACTACGTTATCGATGCTGTTGATTCTCTGAAAGATAAAGTGCATCTTATCTTAAACGCCACGTCAAGCAAGGCGAAGTTCTTCTGCTCGCTGGGGGCGGCGCTGAAGGTGGATCCGCTGAAAATCAAGGTGGCGGAGTTCTGGAACGTGCGGGGATGCCCGTTAGGGGCGGCGCTGAGGAAGAAGATGAAAAGGGCCAAGACGATGCCGGCCAAGAAGTTCCTCTGCGTGTATGACGATGAGGTGCTGCCGAACAGAGGGCATTGCCATAGCTGCGGCACGGAGAAGTGTATGTGCCCGAAGGCTCAGGACGGGCCAGGCAATCCGGACTTGCTGAACCACGAGTGGTGTTCCTCGAAGGCGCAGATCAATGGTACGACGGTTCACGTCACGGCCATATTCGGAATGACCATTTCCGGGCTTGTGATTGATGATATCTACCGTCGTGTGCTGAAGGCTGCGGTGGAAGCTGTGAAAAAGCCGGAGTTCTGACGATAATATTCATAAACTTCGGTCGGCATATTCACGAATAAAGGTTGGCATATTCATAGATTCAGAAGGAGATGGAGCAGCAGAAGGTTTGGGACCCGTTGAGGAAGAAGGCGGTGGCGCTGACGCCGGAGGAGAAGGTGCGGCAGTGGTTCATCGGAGTGCTGAAGGAGCGGATGAAGGTGCCTGAATATATGATGATGAGCGAGGTGGCGATGAAGTTCGGAGGGAAGGATTTCAGGGCGGATATCCTCGTTTATGGCAGGGACACGGCTCCGCTGATGGTGGTGGAATGCAAGCGGGAGGATGTGCCGATGAGCAGGGAAGTGCTGGAGCAGGCGCTGCGGTACAATCTGGTGCTGAATGTGAAATATGTGGTGATAACCAACGGGTTGAAGACTTTTGGCTTCGTCCGGGACGGTGAGACTTATTCTCAGATGAAACAATTCCCGGATTGGGAGACAATGCAGAAATAGGAATATGGGTGCGACAATAACACAGGGATATCTTGACAAACCGATTTTCGGAATCGTGTCAGCGGCGGCGGAGGAACTTGGCGTGAGGGCTTTCGTGATCGGAGGCTATGTGCGTGACTGCTTCCTTGGCAGACCGAACGATGACATCGACATCGTGGTGGAGGGGAGCGGGATCCAATTGGCCGAGGCAGTGGCCGCGAAGATCGAGGAAAAGGAACGCCGGCATTGCAACGTGTCCATATTCAAGACTTTCGGCACCGCGATGCTGAAGTGGCACGGGGCGGAGATTGAGTTCGTCGGGGCCAGGAAGGAGTCCTACCGCCACGATTCACGCAAGCCGATTGTCGAGGACGGTACGCTTGAGGAGGATCAGGAACGCAGGGATTTCACTATCAACGCGATGGCGTTCAGCTTGCAAAAGGAGGACTACGGCGCGCTTGTCGATCCTTTCGGAGGCATCCGCGACCTTGCGGCGGGCATAATCCGCACCCCGCTGGAGCCGGAGCAGACCTACAGCGACGACCCTCTCAGGATGCTCCGCGCGATCCGTTTCGCCACGAAGCTCAGCACGCCGGAGCAAAAATTCACCATTGTCCTGGAATCCTTGCGTGCTATGAGGAATATGCGCGACCGGATGACAATCCTCTCAAAGGAGCGCATTGTCGAGGAACTGAACAAAATCCTCATCACGCCTCACCCTTCGATGGGTTTCAAACTGATGGACGAGACTGGGCTTCTTGAATATATCCTCCCGGATCTCTTGAAACTCAAAGGGGTGGAAACCGTTGACGGAAAGGGACATAAGGAAATATTCTCACACACTCTCCAGGTCGTTGACAATGTGGCGGCCTCTGAGATCGAGGGCATCGCGGCCGGTACTTTGAAGGATTTCACACCCGATGAGGGCGGAGACAGTTTTGTGGAGTCGGTGAGGACCCAGCCGAATGTGTGGCTTCGTTGGGCGGCCTTGCTGCACGACATCGGCAAGCCGGTCGCCAAGCGTTTCGACCCGTTGGTGGGCTGGACCTTCCACGGTCACGAGGTAGTCGGTTCCAAGATGGTTCCGAGAATATTCAAGGCTCTCAAGATGCCTCTGAACGAGAAGATGAAGTATGTCCAGAAACTAGTCAGTCTCCATCATCGTCCTATAGCCCTTGTGGATGAGGAGGTTACGGACTCCGCCGTGCGCCGTCTCCTGTTCGACGCCGGCAACGAGATCGATGACCTGATGCTCCTTTGCAACGCCGACATCACCTCCAAGAACCCGGTCAAGGTTGCCAAGATCCGGCAGAATTTTGAACTGGTGAAGCGCAAGCTCGTCGAAGTCGAGGCCAAGGACGCCATCCGCAACTTCAAGAACCCGATCTGCGGCGAATATGTAATGGAAGTCTATGGCCTGAGCCCGTGCCGCGAGATCGGTGTTCTGAAGGAATATGTCAAAGAGGCCATACTGGACGGCCAGATCGGCAACAATTTCGAGGAGGCCGATGCCTTTATGCGGGTGAAGGCCGCCGAGATGGGGCTCGTGGCGGTCAAAGGTTGATTCATCACCGGTTTAGAACTCTACGGGCGTAATAGTTGGCTTTTTTCGCTTATAGAGGTTCCGCGGACTCTCTACAGGCGGGATTTTCAGCGAATCACGCTCTTGGAAAGACACGGCTCTTTAATGATAGGTTCCACCGTTGGTGCCGGAAGCGTTGTCACACGTGACATCCCCGCCCGCTGCGTCGCTGTAGGCAACCCTTGCCGGGTGATCAGGAATATATCCCAGGACAACATTTGAAGAAAATACCAACAAATTAGGATTTCTGAAGAATTGTCTAAAGACTATCTTTGCGGACTAATCCAAATGAAATAATTGGAATTGAAGAGAAGAATAATTACCTTAGCGCATGGAAGGAGTGTTCTATATGCAGAGCTCTACTTTCGGAAGGCTCTGCATTACACAAAGAATTGACTTAAGAGGAACTTACAACTGCCCAAAGAAAGAGGTACATTATACGGATATCGACTTGATCGCCTTGGATAAAGGTGAGATATCAGTCAAGAAAGTTGTTGATCAGCTTATGGATAAGATGGAACAATATGCCAATTTCGGTTTTTCCTATATGCAGGAAAAAATGGAGGTTGATCCGAATTATTTCTTCAAAGAGACGGCATTCCTTCATACTTTCCTGTCATTTCTGAATCAGGATGGTAATAACGATGAAGAACAGTTGGAAGAGTTGTAATTTATTATGTTTAAAATTAATATTTGATTATGAAAAAAGGGTTGGTGTTTCTTCTCGGTGCCATTACAGGTATTGTGCTGACATTCGTTTTCTTTTTCATCTTAGGTTTGGCAACGAGTGGCTCTCGTGTGGATGGCGTTGACTATTTTGAGGAAGTCGGGCAAGTGATGTCTGTGCAGGAATATAAGGTTATGCAAGTTCTTCCTAACGGCAATGCATTGGCGACCGAGCTATCCAATGAGGAATATGATTGGTATCATGGGGCGGTTGTTCTTCTTGTGGCAGGAGATGATGTTCATTATTATGATGAGCAAGTCGTCAAGAAACCAGAAGGCAGCCGATTCAGGCAAGTTGGCACATATCGGTACAAAACCGAGCAAGGATTTGTCAAGACCGTTCCTGCAGTCGCCCTTATACGTTAGTATGGCGACATACACCGCTAGATGTCACTTGTGGCTCAAAAAAACATAATGGCATGCAGCTCTGTACTACACAGGTGCAAAGGCATGATTGTTGATTTTCTCTTGGCTAAACATTTGGTGTATGGCGCGAAAAAATGTATTTTTGTAAAGGTATGGATCAGGTTCATGCCTTTATGAAAATACACTTTGACTATGGCTATCGACAACGCTTTGCCTTGGTTTCCGCTGACGCCGGACTATATTGACAAATATTACAATGATGTCTTGAAGTACCTTCGGGACTCTTTCCTCAAGGACAAGACCGAACTTGATGAAGATAAATCATTCTGTACCACATCGTCTTTGTTGGTGCGGAGGGGCGAGGAAATACGTGCCATGTATGTTTCGCGTCCACTGCTTGACACCCTGTCCTCTGCTAAAAAAGATCTTGAAAGGGACGCGAAGATCATCGCGGCCACGACGCTGTACCTTAGCATGTTCGATAAGAAGGAAGAGGCGGTCCGTTATATGTCGATGCTTTGCTACCTCCTCTCGCTTGTCTTGCCGGAATTGTCAGGGTCACTCTCCTCGATTGTGTTGAGGTGTGTCAAGGCTTCAAAGATAACTGACGCCGGATATTGCATGGACGATGTCATAGAGTTCAATGTCCCGGATCTGGTGAAGAGGATGGAGAACGCCTCGATGGATGAGGCCGAGGATATTCGGTGGTTCCAGAATCATGGCGCGGTCAGAATCGACCCTGAAGGTGTTTCAATATATTCGATGAGCCGTCTTTTTGTGAATATGAAAGCGCCAGCTCTTCGCCCTGCCGTGGTCATAGAGGATGGTCAGGTGCGTGTCATGCAGGCTAAGAAGCAGGGAAAGTCCGGGGACTTTGACATGGATAGGTTTCTGGCCGAGTGTGCCGAAGTCGAGGATGACGAAGATAAGGCTACCCTGAAGACTTATGAGGATGGGGAGATGATTACCGTCAAGGTGAAGAGCGTGACGTATGACACCATATTCGCGGAGAGTATCGATCCGGCATACACGGTGGTCACGGGGCCTATCCGTATAATCGGAGCGTCGAATGTCCGAGGTTTGTACATGACGGACTTCGCAAGGAACATGAGGGTGGGAGATGTCATCAATGTGGAGTACCTCAAAGAGCAGGAGTGTTTCAGTATTGATGACACGGTAATTGATTTTATCTACGATCGTTATTGGGCCACACAGGATGACGGCTCGACATTCGAGAGCACAGTGGGAACCCTTTTGTTCCAACGATGTGGCGAGGTTCCAAACACTTGGCTGACAAGGGAAGGCTTTCTTGTGCGTACAAAGGGAGACGAATCTTATCCGCGCTTCACGCAGAAATGTCTGGACATCGTGGAATATGACAAGAAGTACGACTTCATCATCGCGGAAGTGTCTGATGATGAAATTGACGACAAACCGTTTGATGAGAGCGAGGCGAGAGACAACTTCATACATTCCCTTCTTTATCTGAACAAGAAGATCCTGTCTCCGGCACCTAAAAAGCCTGAGATTAAGAGAATATCCTCAGAGTTCCTGACTGAGTTCCACCGGATTGAGGAACTGAGGTCGGAAAGTGTGGTCATCGGCACCGAAAACCGCCGTGATGTCATGAGAACATGCACCTCACTGGCTTTCATATTGGGTGATGATTCTGATTTCGGATACTATGTGACAAGCTTTGACTATCTTGACACCCTTGTTTCCTTCGCCAGGATGGAGTTCGACTCGATTAAACCATTTGACAAGAAGAATCTTTCCGGAGAAAGGATTTTGACTATGGGAGTGATCACCAACATCCTTGCCTTATACGGAAAGCCGGAAGAGTCGGAGGTGTTTGACCGCACCATCAGGCAGCTGCCTGGTACATCCATGTCAGCTGTCGCCAAGTTGATCCAGGCCGCCAACCGGTTTATGGGCACCCCGTCTCTGGAACGTCTCCGCATAGACCTTCATAGGGAAATATGCACGATTCTCGGTGTGTCGGACTCAATTGTGGCGAAGGTTGAGGATGATGGCAGATTCCCGTTTATGCCGTAAGGAGAGAACATCGAGCATAAGATGTCATGGGTCTTCGACAATGAGACCGGACTGTTCAACGAGACGTCGCAGAGCTTCAAATGCATGAAGACAATCTGCGCTTTTATGAACAGGTACGCGGAGCAAGGCGAGAGCCATTTGTATATCGGAACCGATGAGAAAAGGCGTTTCGTTTCCGGTTTTCAGGCGGACATTGACGAACTCATTAAAAAAGGGGAGATAAAAGCGGCAGGGGATGTCGAGGATGAATACATGAGGGTGATCGTGATGGGAAAGATCCGGGACCGTTTCCCTGACACATATCAGAACGTCACTCCGAGAATCTGTTATGACGGCAAAGTGCTGGATCTGTGCGTCCAGCCGGCGAAGGAGGGAGTGGTGTACCTCAATGGTGTCGCATACTATAGGTCTGGTTCCGAGAGCAAGGTCATGAGCGCTACCATCGAGGAGGAACTGCGGAACAGAAAGTATCTTCTCCGAAGCGGAATGGCTGACAAGATCGATGCCGCGAGACGTGCCATAAACTCGGGACATACGATATGTCTGGTCGGCTATGACTCTTCGAACAGCAACACATCAGACAAGGACAGAAAGGTGGAGGCGTTCGCTTTCACAGATAACAAGCGTTGTGACTCTCTTTGGGCGTTTGATCCTAAGGACCGGAAAAACAAGGTGTTCCATCTTCGGCGTGCGGATGTGGTCAAGGTCTTGGATGAGAGATGGAAATATGCCAAACTTCACAAGACATACGAGCTTGACATTTTCGGTTTTTCCGGAAACGAGAACATCCCGTTTGACATCGTGCTGAAGACGACCAGGGGGAAGAACCAGTTCCTTGATCAAAATCCGTCGGCTGTGGGATATATTCAGAAAATGGAAAGCGGTGGCTGGAGGGTCAAGACTGTTCTGTTCAATTCCCTTTCTTTGGATGCCGCCTGCAGTTTCTATCTGGGCGTTTCGGATGAGATGGACATCAGCTCGTCTCAAGAACTTAAGAAAAAGGTCACAGAGAGATTGGATAGAATTGTGGCCGGAATGTAAAGTGAAAATTCACTAAGGTTCGACAGATATGAATATGAGAAAAGAGTGACCCGGAAACCTCTTTCGGGGTCACTCTCTTATGTAATACAGGAAAACTGTTCCTTAGTCCAGATACTCAATCTTGAAATCGTAGTCCCACTGCGTGAAGTAGAGGTTGCCTTTGTCCCATTCGACCTCGCCGCGCTGGAAATCAACGGTATCGCTGCGAGGATATTTCTTCTCGGGATCGAGATTGCCGCCGAAATCGGAGTTGATCACCATTCTGTATGGCTCGATGCCGCCGAGGAAGAAATCGCCGCCGTAGGAGGTTATTCCGAAACTCTGGTCAACCGGAACCCAGCCAAAGCCTTCGAAATAGACCTCACCCCAGTCGTGGAGGTTGCCGGCGCCCGGGTGCATCATCAGACCGCTCTGCCATCTGGCTGGAATCCCTTTGTAGCGGCACATCGTGATGAACAGCAGTGTCACCTGGCCGCAGTCGCCGTGGTGGTTCGTCAGGACATATTCGGGAATATTCTCAATTGTGGAATAGTCTCTGGCCGATGCCCACGGGAATGTCTTGTCGATCCAGGTGTAGATCGCCTTGGCCTGAAGGTAAGGGTTCTCGATGCCGGCAGTGACTGAATCTGCGGCGGCCTTGAGCCTGTCCGTGAAGATCACGTGCTGCTCACGTTCTGCGGTATATTCCTTATATTCAGGATCATTGACATTGTAGGCCAGGACTTTGGACGGATCGATAGGGTGCCATTCGCCGCTGGAGGTATATTCAAAGATCTCGTGGAAGACGGTCGGTTTGTTCTTTACGGTCTTGGCCTCCATATAGACGCTGCTGTGCGGGTGCGAAGGTTCCGAGAATGTGAGCTGCTCCACAGGGTACGCAGCGCCGTTGGCTCCGGCCTCTATGAATTTGAAGTCGGTCTGGCGGGCCACATCCTGGCGAGGAAGCGGCAGCCAGCAGCGGAGCGTCTGGCCTGGGCGCAAGGTGTTGGCGTGGACGGTCAGGGTGAACGTCACTTTCATTCTCTTCGGCAGGGCGAAGTAAGGATTTTCCTTGCCATCGGCGAGGTTCTCCAGAACCTGCCTCTTGATCTCAGGAATCGTCACCGCGTCAATGGCTTCGTGGCCGCTCAGCGAGGTCCCGCTCTTGGACAAGTCCTCGTCCTTTGAATCTGCCGCAGCCTTTATCGCGGCTAATTCGGGATTGATCCTGAACAGGTTGCGTGCGGCCGCCGTGAAGTACATCGTGCGCTTCCCGATCTGCATCGCCTCCAGCTCTCCGGAAGCTGTCCACTTGTCGATCTGCTCGTCAGTGACATCAGGAACATATTTCTGAATATATTCCTTGACATCCTCCCGCGTGGCGCAGAACTCCGTCGCAAGCCTTTGCGCCAAGTCCTTATCCCACGAATATTTGTACCTCATCTGCCTCGGCAGCCAGATGTTCGCGGCCAGCGCGACCGCCACCAGCGTCCACAGTACGATCTCTTTTCTTTTCATCGCCATAACTTACAACAGTTTGAGTCCGAGTCCAGGGCGGTCAGGGAGGGTGATCTTGCCGTCAACGACGGTCATTCCCTCGAAGCGGTCGTTGGCAATCAGGAGGTTACCGTCGAGGTCGGCGAAATCCACGGCAGGGGAGATCTGGGCGGCGGCGGTCACGGCGCAGGAAGTCTCGGTCATACAACCGACCATCACCTTCATCCCCTCGGCGCGGGCGTAGTTCAGCATCTTCCAGGCCTCGCGCATTCCGGTGCACTTCATCAGCTTGATGTTGATGCCGGTGTAGGCTCCCTTAACCCTCTGGACATCAGCGAGGCGCTGGATGGCCTCGTCGGCGAATGTCGGGAGCGGGCTGCGCTCGGTCAGCCAGGCGTTCTCGTCCAGCATCTCCTTCGGCATCGGCTGCTCAACCATCACAACCCCTTGATCCTTAAGCCAATGGATCATCTCAAGGGCCTTCTCCTTGTCTTTCCATCCTTGGTTGGCGTCTACGGCGAGAGGCAGGTCGGTGATCTCACGGATGGTCTCGATCATCTCCTTGTCATTGTCGAGCCCGACCTTGACTTTAAGAATATTGAACTGCTCGGCGCATTCCTTAGTCTTCTCGCGCACCACGTCGGCGGTGTCGATTCCGATCGTGAAGGTTGTGTTAGGAGCCTTGGCGGCGTTGAGCCCCCAGATCCTGTACCACGGCTGGCCCATCAACTGTCCCACAAGGTCGTGCAGCGCGATGTCCACGGCAGCCTTCGCGGCGGTGTCGCCCTCGTTGATCCCATCCACATAAGTTAGGATGTCATCGATCTGGAACGGGTCGCTGAACTGCTCCAGATTGACCTTGCCCAGGAAGTTGCAGACACTCTCCACGGTCTGTCCGAGGTACGGCGGCATCGAAGCCTCGCCATAGCCGGTGAACCCGTCATATTCAATCTTCACCTGCACATCCGGCGTGGTGGTTCTTGAATATGACGCCACGGTGAACGTGTGCCGCAGCTTGAGCTCATACGGCTCGAAACTCAGCTTCATTCTGGCCGAGCCGCCAACTTTGTATGGTTTAGGAATATTACCGCCGCTCTCCTTGCCGGCGCATCCTGTGACGAGTCCCCCCGTCCCGATGAGCAGTCCGCTCCCGGCGGTCACCATCCCCGCCGTCCTAAGAAAATCCCTGCGTTTCATTGTGCGTGAATTTTATATGTGTATAATATTTATCATGATTTTAAATTGTTCCTCCATATTCTCCTTTACAAGAGAAAGTTCGACTTAACATTGTTAAGTTTGACTAAATTATGGTTTGAGTGCTAACGCTTTATAATCAAAGATTTGCCCTGCCGTTTTGATGAATGTGCTAATTGTATTTCGACTAAAGTTCGACTAAAGTTCGACTAAAATCCACCTCTTGCCTTCTGTTAGTCTGATGACTCCATTTTTCTTTAGGGTTGATAGTAAGTTGCCGATTTTACGGCTTTTTTGCTCATCAACAAGCACCCAGGTGATGGTAGCCACGGCAGGGCTGATCAAGTGGGTGGATGTCTCTTTGCCTAAGAGTAAGATTGCCGCCCGTGTCAGTTTCCTTTTTATGGCCACACCAGCGTGGCATAGCAATTCCATATCATCCCAAGTCTCAACTTCTTTGGCCAAACGAGGATGAACAGACTTATATTCATTACGTGCCTTTTCCAATGCTTTGGTGTCAAGGTCGTTCAACGTGGCGTTTGGCACAATCTCCGCTGACCAGTCATAAACCGGACTGTTCTCTTCAAGAATGGCATTCAGCCTTTCTTGAGTCAGCTCAACCAAGGAATCCTCTATTCGTTGCCATGCTTTATTGTGGGCATAGACAGGAAGTTTGGGGCGGTGCTTAGGAATATGTATTACCCATACTTTCTTGCCAGTGTCATCGGTGACAAATTCTTCCACGTCAAGTCCTTCTGTCGAGAGATTGGCACAGCGTTCTGTCAATCTCAGTGTCGCTTTCTGACGATTATAATTATAAGTGTCGGTTCCGATGATCCTCAAAGAGTTGTCTTGTACACCTATCACAAGATGTCCACCCTCCATATTCGCGATGGCAGAGACATACGAGATGACATCGTCTTTCTCATCTCCACAAAAAGAGTTCTTCAAGTTCTTGAACTCTTTCCATTCGCACCGCGCATTCTCCTGAGGATATTCGCGAAGAAGATATTGTTGCAGTTCCTGTTCGAGCATATATCTTATTAATCGGAGGGTTGGATTCTCTTTAGTAGCTAAGTCAATGACAATCTGTGATGAATTCCATCATCTGAGGAACCTTGCCGAGGGCGGAGTGGAAGAGTTTCATCTGGTTGCGGGTGCGGACGAGGTTGTGCTCCGGGTACTTGATCTTGTAGTAGGTGTCGCCGCCTATGTAGTCGGCGAAGAACCTTACTGCCTGCATGAATGGGAACAGACAGGCGGCGTATGGCAGATTCTCCCTCTCGATCGGGGAGAGGAACGGCTTTGTCCCTTTCAGATAGCCTCTTGTGAAGGCTTTGAAGATCTCCATGTCGAAATCGACCTTGTCCAGTTCCGGCGAATCCTCGGCCACAGGGTTGGCGGCGGTGCGCAGGAAGTCCCCGAAGTCGGAGAACACATAGCTTGGCATCACGGTGTCCAGATCGATGACGCAGAGGATCTTGCCGTCCTTGTCGAACATCATGTTGTTGACCTTCGTGTCGCAGTGGCATATTCTTTTAGGAAGCTTTCCCTCACGGTGCAGCTGCTCGGCCTTGCACATCTGGACCCCGTATTTGTCGATGTCTTCCAGTATCCTGTGAAGTTCCTGATCTCCTGTCTTGTCATCTGCATGCAGACGTCCGGCCCTGTCCTCTCTGACAGCCTCGACCAACTGCCTGAGCCTCAGCTCCATGTTGTGGAAGTCCGGAATTGTCTCCCCGAGCGTGTCAGGGATGTCGGCGAGCATCGCCTCGAAAGCCCCGAAAGCCTCGCCGGCATATCCGGAATATTCCGGATTGACGGTCTCGTAGGTGTAGGCGTCATTGATGAACACCGAAACCCTCCAGAACTTGCCGTCTTCCAGGCAATATGTCTTCGGCTTCTCGCTCATCAGCACTTCAACCTTCTCACCTTCAGACCTCAACGGAATGAACCTCAATACCTTGCGGTCGATGTCCTCCGCTCCTTCGGCCTCTAATTTTTTACGAATATGTCTGGTCACGGCCTCGATGTTGCTCTGGAGCAGATCCACGTCCGTGAATATGGCGTTGTTGATCCTCTGAAGCACGTAATCCGGCGCGCCGCCCTCCGTGACAACCTTGTAAGTGTCGTTGATCAGCCCGTTGCCTAAAGGCTTTATCTCCTTGACCTCGCCCTCGATGGCGAAAAGTTCAACTATTTTTTTCAGATCTGTCATTGTTAGTGTCATTTTTAAATATCAATCTCTCAAAGATAACCATTTCAATCAGGAATTTCAAGTCTTGGCCAATCATTTGATTACGAAAATTGTTATTTTTGCGGTTAACTCTTCACCGCTTGCGGAAAGTGACTTTGCAATGACATTCGTGCGTGAGAGGTTTTTTATTAGTCATTATGGAACTTTATGAATATGCCCGTCCGGGGCTGATGGCCGGGAAAAAGATACTTTATGTGCACGGGTTCGCTTCCAGCGGGCAGAACGGGAGTGTCAGGACGCTGAGGCTGCTGATGCCGCGGGCTCAGGTGCTGGCGCCGGATCTGCCGGTGGAGCCGTTCGACGCGATGGAGTTGTTGAGGAATATGGTCGTGTCCGAAAAGCCGGATCTGATTGTCGGCTCCTCAATGGGGGCGATGTACGCGGAAATGCTGTACGGCGTGGACAGGATTCTTGTGAACCCGGCGTTTCAGCTGGCGGACACGCTTCTGAAAAACAATGGGCTTGGACGGCAGGAGTTCCATAACCCTCGTCAGGATGGCGAGACATCGTTTCTGGTCACGAAGACCCTTCTGGAACATTTCCGGGAGGTCAGCTCGCATTGCTTCGAAAGGGCTTCGGAGGACCAGGACAAGGTTTTCGGGCTTTACGGGAAGCGCGACACCCTGGTACACACATTCGATCTGTTCTCCGGACATTATCCGCAGGCGGTCAGGTTCGACGGCGAGCACTATCTCAACGACGAGGCTATCCTCCATTCGCTGCTGCCGGTGATCCAATGGATAGATGACAGGCAGAATGGCGTTCAGAGGCCGGTGCTGTTCATCTCGCTGAGCGACAGGATCATCAACCACTCCAGCGGGTTCCACAAGGCTGTGGCCACGCTGGCCGCGGACTATGACATCCACATTGTCGCCGGGGTGCCGTACAACAATCCCGAATTGTGTCAGAAGGTCTTTGGATGGTGCGAGGAGAACCTCGGTGTCCCTGTCTGGAACCGTGTCACGATAACGAACCACAAGAATCTTCTACTGGCCGACTATCTGATCGACGCCGAGCCAGAGACCAACGGCGGCGAGGACTTCATGGGCACGATGATCCATTTCGGCTCCGATGCCTTCAAGGCCTGGGAGAATGTCCTGACCTATTTCGCACGCCTTGGCGGGCAGTGAGTTTTATACGTTAACCGAGATTGTGGCCTTTGTGTCATATTGACTATTGTAGCCTTTGTTCAGAGTGCCGGCCTTTTTGCCTATGATAGGGCAATGGGCGGAAAATTCTGCTAAACACTGAGTTTAACAACACTTGACTGCCATATAGTCACCTTAAAAATCACGTTTTTTCCGTCTGATTGTTGTGTATTTGTGGAGAACAATCATTATCTTTGTATCATCCACACGCATAATGACATACTACACACATTGTTTAATTTAACTCTAATCACTAGATGAAGAAAGTATTTCTCTTGATCGTTTCGTTGTTCTTCGCGGTCAATGCGTTGGCACAGACGAAAGTCAAGGGCGTGGTTGTCGACTCTTCCAATCAGCCCCTCATCGGTGCAGGTATCGTCCAAGTCGGAAACACCACCAATGGCACGGTAAGTGACATTGACGGTTCGTTCTCTTTGAATGTACCCGAGACCGCATCTCTCCAAGTATCCTGTGTCGGCTATACGACGAAAATCGTGAACATTGAAGGCAGGACTCAACTTACTATCATTCTTGATGAAAACTCTGAACTCCTCAATGATGTCGTTGTCGTCGCTTTCGGGCAGATGAAAAAGGAGGCCTTTACGGGTTCCGCCGGGACAATGAAGTCTGAGGAGCTTGCCAAAGTACAGGTGACCAACGCCGCCTCGGCTCTTGCCGGCCGTGTCGCCGGTCTCCAGATCAACAACTCTTCTTCACAGTTGGGTTCGTCACCGAGCATTACGATCCGTGGCGTCAGTTCCATCTCCTCTGGTACCGAGCCTCTTATCGTTATCGATGGTATGCCTTTTGACGGCGACCTCAGTCTTGTCAACACCAATGACATCGAGACGATGACCGTCCTGAAGGATGCTGCCTCCAACGCCCTCTACGGAGCCCGTGGAGCCAACGGTGTGATTATGATCACGACCAAACGCGCGACTTCCTCCGATGCGAAGATTACTTTCGATGCCAAGTGGGGTGTTAACCAAAAAGGGCTTAGGAACTACAAGACCACAAATGCCCGGGAGTTCTTCGAGACATATTATAATATGCTCTACAACACCTATGTTAAGGAGGAGGGGGCGACAGCCGAGTCAGCCCACAGGAAGGCCAACGCGGGCCTTTTCGATTCCGGTATCGGTCCGGGCTATGTGCCTTACACCATGCCGACCGGACAGGACTTCATCCTTGCTGGTGGCAGAATGAATCCTGACGCTGTTGAGGGAGCGTTCCACAATTTCGGCGGCAGTACCTATTGGATCCAGGCCGATGACTGGGAGAAGGAAGGGCTTCAGTCAGGATTCCGTCAGGAGTACAACCTTAGCGCATCAGGCCGCTCTGAAAAGATGAATGTCTATGGATCCCTCGGCTACCTTGATCAGGAAGGTATCCAGGAGGGTTCATCGCAGACCCGTCTGACCGCCCGCCTGAAGGCGGACTATCAGGCGAAGAAGTGGCTCAAGATCGGAGGAAACTTCAACTACACCAGGTATGAATATTCCCAGACCTCCGAAGGCACGATCGGCACAGGCACCATCTGGAGCATCATCAAGTGCCAGGCTCCTATCTATCCGGTCTATATCCGTGACGCCAACGGCAACATCATGACGGATAACACCGGCCGCCAGGTCTATGACTTCGCCAACAGCCAGTTGGGAGACCTCAGCCGCGCGGGGGGCACCGGCGGCAACGCGATCTTCGCCAACAAGTACCGTGTCTCAAAAACCACCGGAAACTCATTCATAGCAAGCGGTTACGCCGACATCAAACTCTTCCCGGACCTTACCCTCACAATCAACGGCAACGCCTATGACTATGACCGCAGAGGCCTTTACACGGAAGACCCGTACACCGACAAGTACACGTCTGGCTCCAACAACGGCTACCTCTCGAAGTCGTCTTCCCGCACGTTCACCTACAACGCCCAGCAACTCCTCAACTACCATAAGGTGATATATAACACTCACGACATTAGCATGATGCTCGGCCACGAGTACTACAACTACCTTTATGAATATATGGGAGCGTCAGGCTACAATTTTGGTATCGACGGTGCTACCGAGCTTGCCCAGGTGCTGAACAAAAACGGTGACCCGTACTCATATTCAAACGCTTACAACAACGAAGGATATTTCTTCCGCGGAATGTACAGTTACGATAATAAATACTTCGCCTCTCTCTCGTTCCGTCGTGACGCTTCCTCACGCTTCCATAAGGATTACCGTTGGGGTAATTTCTGGTCGGCTGGAGCGGCCTGGATTATTTCCAAGGAAAACTTCTTCGATGTGGATTGGGTTGACGAGCTCAAGCTCAAGGCCTCCATCGGCAGCCAGGGTAATGACAACATCGGCAATTTCCTCTACGCTGACAACTACACGATTGTGAACAACAACAACTCCGTGGCTTACCAGTGGCTTCAGAAGGGAACCAAGGACATCACCTGGGAGACCAACACCAACGTCAACACTGGTATCGAGTTCAGCGTCCTTGACAGCCGCATCAGCGGTAGCCTTGATTATTTCTACCGCAAGACCACGGATATGCTATTCACCCTCAGCACCCCTCCTTCAGTCGGCTACACAAGCTATTGTCTGAATATGGGTGACATGCGCAACTCGGGTCTTGAACTTGTCCTCAGCGCCGATATCATCAGAATGAAGGACATCTCCTGGGGCGTAGATTTCAACATCTCCCACATCAGGAATAAGGTGCTTTCATTGCCTGACGATATCAAGACCACCGAGATAGAAGGTTACAACGGCTATGTGAACGACGACCCATCCTTTGTGTCCAAGTACAAGTACTTCGTGGCAGAGGGCCTTTCCCTCTACACCTGGTACCTTCCTAAATATGCCGGAGTTGATTCCGAGACCGGTGAGGCTCTCTTCTACAAGGATGTCACCGACGAGGCCACAGGAGCGGTCACCAGGGAGACGACCAAAAACGCAAGCGACGCCACTGAATATCTTTGCGGCGACGCTCTGCCTAAGTTCCAGGGTGGTCTCTCGACCTCATTCAGGTACAAGAACTTCGATTTCTCCGTCCAGACAACCTTCCAGCTTGGCGGTAAAGGGTATGACTATGTTTATCAGGTTCTTATGCATTCCGGCGGACAGACTGGAACGACCTGGCACAAGGATATGCTGAACGCTTGGACGGAAACCAATCATTCCGATATTCCTGCTCTCCGCTATTCCAACACCTATGGCCAGTCTCCTCGCTCGGACAGGTTCCTCACCAGCACGAGTTATCTCAGCCTCCAGAATGTGAATTTCGGCTATACGCTTCCGGCCAGGCTTACCCAGAAGTTCAATGTTGCTTCCATAAGGGTTTACTTCTCGGGAGAGAACCTTGGCTTCATCTCGGCCAGAAGAGGTTTTGACCCTCGTTATGCGATCGGTGGCTACACCAACTCCGAACTTTATTCACCAATCCGCACCTTGTCTGGCGGTATTACCTTAACTTTCTAATAACAAAGAAATATGAAAATCAATATAGCGTTAGCTTCAGCTGCGGCATTGGTTTGCCTTACTTCCTGTATGCAGGAGGTTCTGCCTACCGAGTCGGTGATCTCTGACCAGATCGGTCAGTCCGCTTCCGCCCTTGATGGCATGGTCAACTCCATCTACACCAATATGGTGGGCTACAAGAACGAAGACGGCGGTATCGAGACCATTTCATACGGCGGCATGCGTGTGCAACTTGAGCATTCCACCACAATGATGGTATGTCCTGGCTACAATGGATTCAACACTATGGGCGCATGGACGCAAGGTGCGGTTTCCGCCAGTGGTTCCAACCGTGGTATCTACCCTACATATCTCTATTACGGCTACATCAAGACTGTCAATGACGTGATCGGAATGATCGATCTAGGGAACGCCACTGACGAGATGCTCGTCGATCTTGGAATATGTTATGCCTACAGGGCTTTGTACTATATGGATCTCGTGCAGATCATGGAGTACAAGAAACCGCTCGATTCAAGGTATGTGTATGTGGATCCCAAGAGAGACCTCAGCAATCTTGGTGTTCCGATCGTAACGGACAAGACCACGACCCAGGAGGCTTCCAACAATCCTCGCGCGACGGTTGACGAGGTCTATGACCTGATTCTCTCAGACCTTGCAGAGGCTGAGAAGTATCTCGCCGGCTACACCCGTAAAGATAAGGTTGAGCCTGACCTCGCCGTCGTGTATGGCCTTTTCGCCCGCGCCTACACCAACCTTGCGTCACGCACTGAGCGTGCCGCGAAGTACACCGCCAAGGCTGATTACTGGAAACTTGCCGGGGAGTATGCCGACAAGGCTATCTCCCAGTCCGGCTGCACGCCTCTCACCGAGGCTCAGTGGACGGATCCCAAGACCGGTTTCAACAACCGCAACTCTCAAAATTCATGGATGCTTGCCACCCACATCGATCCTAACAACACGACAGCCGCCACTGACGGATCTTTCGTATATGCTATGATTATGGGTACAGAGACCACGTTCTCTGTCTATGGGTGGCGTGTAGGGCGAGCCCTTGATCGCGCCGCCTACGAAAGGCTTTCCGACAACGACTGGCGCAAGAAGTCCTGGCTTGGGCCAGAGTTCTTCTATGAGTCCAAGAACCAGAAACCAGGTGAAGCCTATCTGGTCGAGAAAGATGCCAATGGCAACCTGATCAACAACAAGTGGGCTACCGCCGGCAACAACAAGAGCACCGAGCAGGCCGACTGGAGTAACGACCCTGGCAAGTATCAGTTCAGCAACTCCGCCTCTTGGGTCCGCTCACGCATCAACACGAGTTACGGATTCAAGGCCTGGCCTTGGCTCTACGTGAACCTCAAGTTCCGTCCTAACGAGGGTAACTACAACACCTACGAGGTCGGCGGAGCGACAGACTTCCCGATTATGCGTGTGGAGGAGATGTACTTCCTGAAGGCAGAGGCCGAACTTAACACCACCGGTGTCGCCGCCGCCAAGGCAACTCTTGAGGGTCTAATTAAGACCCGCAACAACACTTACACCTGTGTGGCGACAACCAAGAAGGATGTCTATGAGGAACTTATGTTCCAAAAGGGCATCGAGTTCTGGGGTGAAGGCATCAACTACTTCGACAACAAGCGCCTTGAGACCGGATGCCATCGCTGGTATCCAGGGGCAAGTGTCGAGAGAGCCGCTCATGCCATTGACATGAACAGGATCCATCCGGGTTGGACTCCAGGCTTCAACAACGCCGAACTCAACGGCAACAGGGCCGTTTACGATTTCAACAATCCTTACACGACTTACAGTACCTACACGACCGCGCTCCGCACCAACGACGAAGTCGCAAGCCACTATGGTGAGGCTATCGAGGTTGAGGGTCACAAGTTCTTCGACGCTGAAAAGTTTGAATAATGTAAACGCTCCCGTCACGGGAGCCAACAAAAAAACGCTTACAATGAAATCAGAAAAAATAATATCCGCATTTCTCTCGGTCCTGGCGGTCCTATTTTCGGCTGTGTCCTGCAAGGATGATGGCGGCACGTCCGGTTCAAGCTCCGAGTGTTATTTCTTCCAGGAGTCCTTCTCATTTAACGTGACCTCCAACCCGGAGGTCGAGATTCCGGTCGTTCGTCTCGGAACATCCGGCGATGTCAGCGTAAATGTCTCATCCACGGGATCATCTTTGTTCACTGTTCCTTCCCAGGTTACCATCAAGGATGGCGAGAGGGTCGGTAACCTTGTTGTGACCTATGACAAGTCTCAGCTTGCCTTCAACGAGACTTACGAGTTGAACCTCTCAATTTCTGACTATACCTCCCTTTTCGGCTATGGCAAGGCCGTCGCAACGATCGAGTACCCTACCTCTTACTATGAATATGGTAAAGGCACCATCGAGGAAGGCTGGTGGGGTGAGCAGGAGGACAAGGTTATGTACGCCCGTGACTATGCCAAGAATATTCTCCAGTGTTATCTTCCTGACTGTTGGGGTCACGACACCGGCGCCGGCTACGATGTACAGGACTATGTCTTCTACTGGAACACCGAGACCAACAAGGTCTATGTGCCTCTTCAGTATATGGGTACAACGGGCGGCGACAAGATCCAATGGAACATCGCCGACCGAGGTGTGCTTGCCTGTATGTTCGGTGGTCCTGGACACAAGGAGGGAAGTTCCGCTTGGATGAGTTATGTGGATGGCTGGTACAAGGACGCCGGCCTGACACAGCCTTGCTACGATCCTGCCAAGAAGATGTTCTATCTTTCCGACACAGCCGCTGTTGATCCTGCCACTGGAAAGGTTGTATATGGCACAGCCGGAACGTTCGATGTGTTCAAACTTTCAGAATAAGATAGGTTGGGATAATATGATTAACCGGTCTGCCTGTCTGGTCAGACCGGTTTTTATGTCTTCAGTCGGCGGGGAAGACCACTCCTGCCTGGCGGCGGATCTCGTCAAGGATTTCAGCCGTGACGAGTGATGTCTCCAGGCTGTTGACGGACGATTCAAGGCGGCCTGAATCCAGCACATCGATGAATTCCTTGAACTCGCAGAGGTACTCGTCAGCGTCAACCGGCACGGAGATGTTCTCAGCCTGAGGGCCTGAGGACCGTCCGGAGGTCGGTGCGCCGCGTCTGGTCAGCGATGCCTCACGGGTGATGTGGATCTGGTCCAGCGACAATATTCCTCCGTCGCAGGAAATCTCGGTGCGAAGGTTCGAGTCCGCTATCTTTGAATATATTACCGTGGCGTCCATCCCGTCATATTCAAAGATCACACTGCCTTGCAGGTCAACACGTTTACTTATGGCCCCCACCGGCACCTCGCAGGTCGTGACGCTGGCCTTGATTCCTTTCGGCCGGCCGAAAAGTGAGACCATCGGATAGACCGTGTATATTCCTATGTCCATCAACGCCCCGCCCGAGCGCTCCGGATTGAGCGAGCTTGGCACCGCCGAACTGTCCTCTCCGGCGATGATCCTCTTGACCAGATCGTATTTCGATGAATATTGGCAGAACGCCGCGAAGAAATGACGGACATTCCCCAGTTCGTTGAGCCTTAGTCTGGCGTTCCTGAAATTCGGAGTCAGCGTGGAGATCATCGCTTCCATCAGCATCACACCGTTCTCCCTTGCTGCTTTGACCATCTCGCTCACTTCGCAGGCGTTGGAGGCCATCGGCTTCTCGCACAGCACGTGCTTGTGGTGCCTCAGGCACTTGATCGCGATGTCGTGGTGCGTGTCGTTGGGAGTCCCGATATAGATCGCGTCGATTTCAGGATCGGATGCCATCTCGTCAACGTCCGTATACACTTTCCCGATGCAATGCGCCTCGGCGAACCTCTTCCCGCTTTCCCGCGAGCGGGAGCACACCGCCGCGGCCTCGAACCGTGGCTCCATCACGGCCCCTTTGAGAACCCAGTCACTGATGCGACCGGTGCCTACTATTCCGAATCTTGTCTTTTTCATTTCAACGCCCCTCTAAGTTCAAGATAATCAATCGCCGCGGTCTTTGCGGAAGCTTTCCCCGCCGTGTCTATGGTCATTACATCGTAGCCGAGTCTCGGTACAAGCCCGGCGGTCTTGTCGCTGAGCTCAGGTTCGATGAGAATCAGTCCGCTGACCGCCTTTTTCATCTTGTAGGCCGCCTTGACCACGGCTTCGGAGGCGAAAGTGTCACAGACAAGGTATATCCTGTCCTTGTCCGTGAACTTCTCTTTCGCGATCTTCTTCACAATAAACTCCACGTCCTTCCCTTTTTCGTGGAAGGCGGTCGCATAGCCGATCAGCCCCTCTGGAACCAACGCCTTCACAAACCCTTCAGGGTAAGCGGTTTTCAGCGGTTCGTGGAAGAATATGACAACCGGCCTTGGCCCCAGCGAGTCTGGGAAGAAGCCTTTCTCGTCAGCGGGCTTGAATACCTTACCGAATATCTTGTCACTGTTGTGGTAGAAACTCAACTCCTCCACGATTATCCTGCTTCCGTTCTCAGCCTTCACCCTTTCGCGAGGGCTGGATTCCTTGAATATGTTCAGTCCGATGATGCCCAATAGGGAGACCAGCAAGGACGCGACTACCGAAATGATCACTTTTTTCATTACCGCATCAATATTTAATGTTTTACACTATCACAAAAATAATTAAATTTGTACGAATATGCCAAAGTTTAACCCCATATCGCGTTGGTCCGAAAGGAACCAGCTCCTTGTGCTCAGCCTCGTCGTCGGAATCGTGGTCGGGCTTGCCGCCGTGCTGCTCAAGACCTTGATCTCGGTGCTCCAGGAGGGCTTGCGTGACGCTTTCGGAGGAGTCCTGGGCGGATCATTGTACTATCTTGCACTGCCTGGAATCGGAATGCTCCTTGCGATGCTGTTCTGCAAGTATGTGATCAAGGACAGTATCGGCCACGGTGTCACCAAGGCCCTTCAGGCGGTCTCAAGGCACGAGTCCAGGATCAAGCCGCACAATATGTGGTCTTCCGTCGCCGCGAGTTCCGTCACCATCGGATTCGGCGGATCCGTCGGAGCGGAGGCCCCGATCGTCTATACCGGAGCCGCCATCGGATCCAACTTCGCCCGCTATATGGGATTGTCCTACAGGAGTATGACTGTGCTGCTGGGCTGTGGTGCCGCGGCCGCCGTGGCTGGAATATTCAAGGCTCCTCTCGCCGGAGTCCTTTTCGTGCTGGAGATTCTGCTTTTCAACATTTCGATGACCTCAATGATGCCGCTGCTGCTGTCAACCGTCTCAGCCACAGTGGTTTCCTATACTCTTCTTGGCTCATCCACCCCGTTTGAATGCACCCTTACCCCGTTCGTGCTCAAGAATATTCCTTATTACATCATTCTTGGACTTTTCTGCGGGGCGTGCTCCATCTATTTCATCCGTACGACCTTGAAGCTGGAGGACCGGATCGGCAAGATGGAGAATGCCTATCTGAAATGGATAATGTGCGCGGTCGGGCTCGGAATCCTGATATTCCTTTTCCCTCCGCTCTATGGCGAAGGCTATGAGTCTCTTGGTGTGCTGCTTAACGGGAAGGAACTTTCGCTTGACGGACAGACTCCGCTTGCGTTTCTGGCACACAGCCCGTGGTCCGTGCCGATCTTTTTCATGCTGATCCTTTTGTTGAAGGTGTTCTCAATGACTTTGACAAACGCCGGCGGTGGAGTGGGAGGAACTTTCGGTCCGACCTTGTTCGTCGGCGCGATCGCGGGATTCGTTGTGGCGAGAACACTCAATATGCTTTTTGACGGGACGTCTGTCATTGTCCCTGAACAGAATTTCGTTTTGGTCGGGATGGCCGGACTGATGGCCGGCGTGATGCAGGCCCCGATGACGGCCATCTTCCTTATCGCCGAGATCTCAGGAGGTTACGACCTGTTCCTGCCTTTAATCCTTACCTCGACCATCGCTTTCGGAACGACCAGAATTGTAGAGAAATATTCCATCTACACCAAACGTATAGCCCAGAGGGGAGAACTCCTGACCCACGATAGCGACCAGGCCGTGCTGACCTTGCTTAAGGTCTCCGACGTGATTGAGACAGACTTCTCCACGGTGAAGATAGACGACACCCTCGGCCGCCTTGTCGAGGTCGTCTCCGAATCCACCAGAAACATATTCCCTGTTCTGGACTCGGTGGACCGTTTTCAAGGGTTCGTCTCTTTGGAGGACATCCGCAAGGACATGTTCCGGACCGATGAATATGAGACCCTGCACGTCTTCAACTTCATGCGGAGTGCCGAGGAATATGTCTATGAGGACGAGAAGATGGATTCAGTGATGAAAAAGTTCGAGGTCACATCGGCTTGGAACCTTCCTGTGGTGAGGCGTGACAGAACCTACGTCGGGTTCGTCTCCAAGTCCAAGATCTTCTCGGCTTACCGGGACGAGCTGAAGGTCGTTTCCCAGGATTAATTGATAACACTCTGAATATGAAGAATATCTATATTGATTATATTGCCCGTGCCATCGGAGTCAAGGATTGGCAGGTCGAGAACTGCGTGCATCTTTTCGAGGAAGGAAACACCATTCCGTTCATCAGCCGTTACAGGAAGGAGAAGACCGGAGGGTTGGACGATGTAGCCGTCGCCGAGATCAAGCACTGGAACGATGTGTTCACGGAGATGGAGAAGAGGAAGGAGGGCATACTGTCCACGATCTCCGAGCAGGGAAAGCTTACGGACGAGTTGCGCTCCAAGATTGAGAATTGTGTGGTGGCCAGTGAGTTGGAGGATCTGTATCTGCCGTACAGACCTAAGAGGAGAACCCGTGCCACGATGGCGAAGGAGAAAGGTCTGGAGCCGTTGGCTGACAAGATGTGGAAGGTTGAGGTGGCTGACCCGGAGACTGAGGCTCGGAAATATGTCGGGGATAAGGTCGGTTCGGTTGAGGAGGCCCTTGCCGGAGCCCGTGACATCATCGCCGAGCGGCTTTCCGAATCGCAGACCGTCCGTGAGAACCTCAGGCACATATTCAGAACCCGCAGGATAGAGTCCAAGGCCACAAAAGCGGCCTCAAGCAATGCCGAGGCTTCGAAGTACAGGACTTATTTCAATTTCTCGATGCCGCTCCAGAGGATTCCTTCGCATAACCTTTTGGCGATACTTCGTGCTGAGAATGAGGGCTTTTTGTCTGTAGGGCTCGATGCGGATCCGGAGAAATGCGGCAACAAGATTTATTATGATTTTTGTCAGGAACATCGTTATCCTGGCTCCAAGCTTGCCGACCAGATCCGTCAGGCCGTTGATGACGCTTATAAGCGTTTGCTTGAGCCATCGTTGACCAACGAGATTGTCAAAGAGGCCAAGGAAAAGGCTGACATCGAGTCGATTAACGTTTTCGGAGAGAATCTCACGCAGCTTCTGCTTTCCGCTCCGGTAGGCCAGAAGAGGACAATGGCGATTGACCCAGGCTTCCGCAACGGCTGTAAGATAGTCTGTCTGGACGAGCAGGGAAACCTCCTGCACCACGAGATCATATTCCCTCACCCGCCTCAGAGCGAGAAGATCAAGTCGATAATGGCTGTTTCCTCAATGATTGATGAATATGCCATCGAGGTCATCGCCATCGGCAACGGCACGGCATCCCGTGAGACGGAGGACTTCATCAAACGTGTCGGGATTCCGGAGAACGTCAAGGTGTTCACTGTCAGCGAGGACGGAGCGTCGATATATTCGGCCTCCGAGGTCGCGAGGCAGGAGTTTCCGGATGAGGATGTGACAGTCAGGGGAGCGGTGTCGATCGGCCGCCGTCTGATGGATCCGCTGTCGGAGTTGGTCAAGATCGACCCTAAGTCATTGGGTGTGGGGCAGTACCAGCACGATGTGGATCAGAATCTGCTTCGGGAGAAACTGGACAACACCGTGGTCATCTGCGTGAACAGCGTCGGAGTGAATCTCAACACCGCCAGTCCTTACCTCTTGAGTTATGTCTCGGGCATCGGCCCGGCTTTGGCATCGAACATTGTGGAGTACCGCTCTTCGATCAAGAGCTTCTCCTCCAGAACCCAACTCCGTAAGGTCCCGAAACTCGGCCCGAAGGCTTTCGAGCAGTGCGCCGGCTTCCTTCGCATCCAGAACGCCGAGAATCCTCTCGACAACTCCGCCGTGCACCCAGAGTGCTATCACATCGTTGACAGGATGGCTTCCGATCTGGGCGTCAGCACTAAGGAACTGGTGGGTAATGAGGCCTTGATAGGGAAGATTGATCCGTCAGTCTACGTTGAGGGAGAGTTCGGCCTTCCAACGATCAATGATATTCTTAAGGAATTGGCCAAACCTGGCCGCGACCCTCGCCAGAGCGCGCAGGAGTTCAGTTTCGCTGATGACATCCACGAGATTGATGACCTCAAGCCAGGTATGGAGCTGCCGGGAATCGTCACGAACGTGACCGCTTTCGGAGCCTTTGTTGACATTGGCATCCACGAGAACGGCCTAATCCACGTCTCCCAGATGCGTGGCCAGAAAGTGAAACTCCACCAAAAAGTCACCGTCAGCGTCCTCGATGTCGATCTCGACCGCAAACGCATCTCGCTCCGTCTTTTGACCGGAAAGTAAACCGTTCGGTCGCTGAGCTTGTGGTTCGATGAAGCTCACCAACCATCGAATCACCCAAGTGAGAAGCTGTTTTGAATTGTTTGAAATGTTCTTTGAGGTGAAAAATCTTCATTT
>OICR01000082.1_pt1 | contig 45302 bp, 41 predicted proteins | sample 1581321 | NCBI WGS metagenome assembly OICR01 (sample SAMEA3882557, study PRJEB24775) | human gut metagenome | biome: human-associated habitat; feature: intestine environment; material: feces | place: Netherlands | collected 2009/2010
CCTGAGGCTCCAACTGCTTGCTGTTTATTTCTTATATCCGCACTTAGGGCATACACCGTTTTCGTCAAGCGCGACACCGCAGAGAGGGCAGCGGTCAATGCTGGTGTGTGATGGGAACTCTTCTGATGCGGCATTCACACCACTGGTGAAGGTGAGTTTAACGATGTTAAGTTTGTCCTTGAGCAGGTCATAGACGATCTTAATCATACCTTCGACAGTCATAGTCTCCTTGGTTACAACCAGTCGGCAGTCTGGGAATGCCTGGCAGAGATCTGTCTTGAAAGCTTCTCCCTTCATAGTGTTTTGAGGAGTGCCATTCTTGATTCCGGTCTTCTCATATACCTCGAGAATAGCCGGAAGAAGTGGGTCGTCCTCGCGAAGGATCAATGCGTGATCGAAATTCTTGAGTACGTTCCAGGCGATTTTCTGGATCTCGTTACAAGGATATGCCATATTCACACCTTTGTTAATCGGCTCTTCTACCTCGATGGTAAGAACGCCTGTGTGACCGTGAAGATATTGAGCCTCACCTTTGAATCCATAGAAACGGTGGGCATACTGCAAATCTAATTTAGTAATACTTCTCATAATAGATATTTTTAATTGTTTAACAAAAGTATGGAGAACTTCCTTGACAAAAAATGAGAATTAGGGAAAATTGATGGTAAATTTGACACATTGAATAGATATTTGTTCTTTCCTGTTTCATATTCACCATTATATTTCACATATTTGCAATCAAATGTTGTGCCTATATGAATGAATTGAAAGAAATATTTTGTCGCTATGATATGGTATGCGACAATCCATCAGGAGTGGGAATGGAGCTATACCGGATGCCGGAGTTTTTTCAGCAACTTAAGGGGATGGAAACCGACACGATGCATCTGCACGGCTTTTATGAGATAATCTGGTTTCAGAAAGGGAGTGGAACTCATTACGTGGATTTTAATCAGTACGCAATCGCACCAGGAACTATTATTTTCATTTCCCCAGGACAGATTCATTCCTTCGACACAAAGCATGACCAAGAGGGATATGTGCTGAAGATATGTGCGGAGTTGTTCGACGATTTTGTGAGTTTAAGTTGTGTTACAGTACAGGATAAGGATAGCGCTGCCCTTGAAATGTTGATTGGCGCGATGCAGGAGGAACTCAAAAAGGAAGATAGCCTCGGGCATAGGGAGGCTAAGCTACGATGGCGTTTTGCTGAGTATTCAGGCTTTTTACTATCTTGTTAGCAGTCATAAAAATAGCCGCCAGGAATTTTGTTCCGGCGGCTTTCAACTCTGTTTCTAAGTTATTATTTCTTCCAAAGTCCGTGCAGATTACAGTACTCATATACTGCTGTCGGCTCTTCGTCCGTATAGAAATCGGCTACAGCTTCTCCTTGAGGGTAAGCGACTTGGAAGCCTTTTTCTGTCTGGAGGACTATGAAACTGATATGGTGCTCAGGGAGCATCGGGTGAGGGGCGCTTCCGACCTTGACGCGGATTCTGTGCTCATCGAGCCTCTCCACTACAGGGACGTGCTTTTCAAGACTGGCATCTACGCTGCCGGCTTCCAACTCCTCCATTTTCTCTCCGCAGCAGACCATAGGAACATTTGAATCCACCAACTTAATGGCGACATTACCGCAATGACGGCATCTGAAAAACTTGATTTTCATAACTTCTGCAGTTTTAAACCTATATACTTTCAATCAAATTACATTCCAAACATTCTTAAATTTACATCTTTTTCCCCACACTTTCAAAATCCTTCGACATTTGGAACTCCTGAGAAGTTGAGCAGCCTCCGCCTTTTTACTCACCGCGGGGCTCCGGCCGGATGGTAAGAGGGAGCTACCTGAATGAAGTCGGGGGATCGATGTTGTGGATTACTGGTAATTGTCGAGTTTGAGTTTGCGGTGAAGTGTTGAATTATTGGATAAATAGTTGTAACTTGCAGAGTTATTGATATGACTACGGAAACTAATTTAGACCAAGAGAGTATTTACAATGGATAAAGTTAAATGCATATAGCGTCCAAAGGGTACTAGGTGTAGCGGAGTATACGGTACCGGGCTAGCGCGCAATAGGATACCGGCCCTGAAGGCCTGTTAGATTTGGTTTACAAAGATATATTTATTTCTTCTTTTTTCGTCTCATTGATTCGCCTTTCAGTTCGAGATGGACTGCATTGCTGACAAGTCTGTCCATTATTGCATCTGCAAGGGTTGGTTCTGCGATGTAGTCGTACCACTTTGAGACAGGCAACTGTGAGATTATTATCATTGATTTACGTTCGTATCTTTCTTCCAGTATCTGAAGAAGAGCAAGCCTTGAGTTTGCATCAAGAGGCTGAAGGCCGAAGTCGTCAAGTATTATCAGGTCGTTCTTCTCCAGATGGGATATGACCTTCAGGAAGGATCCTTCCATCTTGGCCAGAGCAATACGTAGATATTCCGGCGGATAGTTGGCCACCGATTCCGGTGATACTCGGCCACCTGAGTTAGATTTGCAAAGATATCAATATTTCTTTCTCATGCTATCGCCTTTTAGCTCGAAGCGGAGTGATTTGTGCACAATTCTATCAAGGCATGCTTCTGCAAGCATCTCATTGCTGAAGACACCGTACCAGTCGGCGACAGCCAGCTGGCTTGACAGGATCAGCGATTTTTTGTGATACCTGTCATCGATGATCTGCTCGAAGTCGTTCTGTTGCTGGCCTTCGAGTCGCTTCATCCCGAAGTCATCTATGATGAGCAGGTCCAGATGCTCGATTTTTTCAAAGAACTTGAGTTCGTGGCCCTCAAGTCTGGCAAGCTTGAGTTCGTCCATCAGCCTGCTGACAGTGTAGTATCGTACTTTGTATCCGATCCTGCAGGCTCGTTCGCCAAGAGCACAGGCGAGGAACGATTTTCCGGTGCCGGTCGGCCCGCTTATGACGATTGTCGCGCCGTTTTTCAGATATTCTCCAGTGGATAGCTGTGTGATGGCACCGGCTGGGATGCCACGCGCATCACTGGTTTCAAGTTCCTCCAGGCTGGCCTGCTGCTTGAAGTTGGCATTGCGTATCAGTCTGTCGTAAGCATTCGAGGAAGTACGTGCGTCGATAAAGTTTGACTGCAACTTGCATCAGTGTGATGCCGGTTGCAGTCTTTTTATGGGAGTGTGATATTGGCTCGAGTTACTTTGCGGACAAGGCGCGCCAGTTTCCGGGAAGAAGGTCTGCGTAGTCTTTCCATGCCTGTTCGTATTCCGGGATCCGGCGCAGGACATCCTCAAGCCACGCCCGTTCATTAACGCCTTGTGCCTTGCAGGTGGCAAGCAGGGAGTAGACCACGGCTGCCCTCTGTGCGGCGTCGTCGTCACCGCAGAACAGATAGTTCTTGCGCCCGATGGCCAGAGGCTTGATGCTGTTCTCCACCATATTGTTGTCTATCTTGTAACGGCCGTCGGTGACGTAGAGCGACAGTTTTTTAAGGATCTTATAGGTGTAGGAGATGGCCTCCTCCATCAGAGACTTCGGAGGGCACTTGAGGATGCTTGCCTCCATCCACGTCTCGAACTTCTTGATTTCCGGATAAGCCTTTTCCTGCCGCAGGGCCTTCCTGCGCTCATGGTCGGGTTTGTTGTCTGCCGCGTCAAGAGCATCCGCTTCTGCTTCCACATCATAGAGCCGCCGGATGTAGGACAGGGCTTCAAGCGCCAGCTTCTCATTCTCCACCTTGGCCTCGAAGAACCTGCGCCTTGCGTGGGCCCAGCAGCCCAGGAGCTTCTTCCCTTTCATCCCCTCGAAGTGTTCGTACACGATGTAACCGTCGCTCTGGATGGCTCCGGTGAAGTCCTTCAGCATACCCATGGCCACGCGGGTGCTACTGGAGCCATGTTCATAGAAGAAGAACCTGTCTCCCGTCATCACGTTCACCACACTCCATACATATCCCTTCACCGCGCGGCGCTTTTCTTTGTCTAAAAAGGCCGGAAAATGATCTCTAATCAAAGACCCTCTTATACCCCAATGACAACGAAAGAAGACCTTAGACTTAATTCGTTACTGTTTGATTTTCCTTCCGCTCCAGTTCTCCGAAAAACGCATCGAGGCACATATCTGTATCTGCTTTGTCGCCTACAAGGTGCACAAAGAGCTTGAAAGGGTCATCAAGAAAGCCGGTCTCGACCTCAGCGTGGATAAGGTGCTGGATATAGCCACGACGCTTATCACCTTGAGGTGAAGATACCATGGACTGACCATGTTCGGACCAGGACTCTGTTCCTAACCCCGGAGCATCGGTCGCTACTGCCGCTTTTTGGCAATATATCGAAACTCAAATTGGGTGAATCTTCGCCAAAGTCAGGAAGAAAAACGGAGCAAACCTTTGCGGTAGACTTTTCTAAAGATGAATAAGCCAGAACTTCTCACACGTACTTCAATAAAGATGATCATTTGATGTAATAGCCACCGGTCCCTTGTTGGTTGCCAATCTGACAAGGTGCCCATCTCCGTTCTGGTGACGACCGCCGGAAATGGTGCGCGTTTTTGTGCGACTTCGACGCCCAAAATTGGCCCAAGAAAATGCTTTATATTGACTCTCAGATGATTAAGCGTAGTACATGGGGAAATAAGAAACGAAAAGCCCTGAAAAGAAATGAAAACAAAATTCGCTTGTAACTACCTTTAAATCAATATGATTTCAGAGCGACAAACCCAAGATTTGCCCACTATCGCGATATCGACGACGATATGATCAAGGAGATGATCACCCTGCTAGACTAAAACAGCCACTTCAGACACATCCATTTCGGTTGCAACCATAAATTTTTCAAAATTCTTATGGTTTGAAATATGAAATCGCTATCTTTGCCCAGTAAACAAAACGGTTATTGTCATGGAACAAGCAGAACTTCAGCCACTATACGACAGCTATCACCGCAAAATCGCAAAGGTTGATCTGCGCTTCAAGCGTTATCTATACAGCCAGATCAATTGGAAAGCGCGTATCATCAGCATCAAGGGCGCCAGGGGCGTTGGAAAGACCACCATGCTCCTTCAGCATATCCTGGAGAACTATGAGGACATCGACCAGACTCTCTATGCCTCGCTGGACAATCTGTGGTTTGCCACACACAGTCTGATGGATCTCGTCGACTGGGCGGACCGGCACGGCATTTCCCGGCTCTATCTGGACGAAGTTCATCGTTACGAAGGGTGGTCCCAGGCACTGAAAAACATCTACGATGACTACCCCGATATGAGCATCGTCTATACCAGCAGTTCCCTGCTGGTCCTCGACAATGCAACCGTGGATATGTCCCGTCGTCAGACTCCATACACCTTGTACGGTCTCTCATTCCGCGAATATCTTGATTTGGAAGGCATCTTCAAGACCGACGCGATTCCGCTGGATGATGTCTTGACGCACCACGTAAAAAAAGCGATGGAAATCGTCGGAAGCATCAAAGTGGCTCCGCTCTTCGAAGCGTACCTTGCCCACGGCTACTACCCCTTCTACCGTGAATCCCTGGAGGATTTTCCTTCCCGGCTGCGTGAGACCGTCACTGTCGTCATTGATTCCGACCTTCCCGCCGTGGAGAATGTAACCTATGAGACGCTGCAGAAGGTGAAGAAACTCCTGATGATCATCAGCGAGCACGTCCCCTTCGAGCCCAACATGTCGGAACTCTGGCGGCAACTCTCCACGGACAACGAATCCGGGCTCAAGATGCTCTACGCTCTCGACAAAGCCCAGGTCCTCGCTCTGCTCACAGCCAAGACCAAGAATTACAAGTCCCTTACCAAGCCTGACAAGATATTCCTCGGCAATCCCAACCTGATGCACGTCCTGTGTCCGAAAGTGGACAAGGGAAACGAGAGGGAGACATTCTTCATCAGCCAGCTGCGCGTCCTGCACGACGTCCGTTACCCCAAGCAGGGAGACTTCCTCATCGACGACAAGCACCTCTTTGAGGTGGGCGGCAAGGGAAAGACCTTCGAACAGATTGCGGATGTCCCGGACAGCTACCTTGCAGTTGACGATACCGAGGTCGGCTCCGGTTGCCGGATTCCGCTTTGGCTGTTCGGTTTCCTGTATTAGACGATGATGCATCCGTTACTGACATCCTTGAAAGAACTCTCCGAAGCGGCAGGACAGGCACTGCCGCTTCTGGAGAAGTATGCAGATTGCTCAATAAAAAACTCTCCCAGATTGGTTGCCGGGAGAGTCAATGTCGTTTTACACCGATAAGTCCGAGTTTAGTGGCTAATCAAAGTCAGCCACAGTTTTCTCCTTGTCCCAAACAATCTCTTGACCTATAGACTCGCTGCTGGTCTTCAGGTATTCTTTGATGGGAGATAATCCCACGGTGCTTCTCAGGCTGTCAAGAGCAGCGGGATTTTCCACCGGCCAGAGACATAACTGCATGGCAATATCATCATCTACAATCGTTGCTGCCATCTTAATCTGGGTGCCATAAATCTGTGGCTTGCCCTCTTCCATACGAACTCTGTCATTCAGAATGGCATAGTCCGTTTTATCCAAAACGCCCTCTTCGGCTTTTTCCTTCACAAGACCAAGATACTTGCTCCGATAGGCAAGGTCGGAATGGTCAATAACGATCCAGATGGCCCTATTGGCCTTTTCGGATAGATGGTAGGGCCAACCCTCCTTGTCCAGAATGCCGAATACAGTCGCTTGATTCAATGAATCCACCCGTTCCATCTCTGTTGTATACTCCACAATCTCGTCAGCTGATAGTGAAGACATCCCTTTTGTCCACTCACGTGCAGCCTGGTCATTATCGTACACATCTTCTAAGATGCGATTATACTGATTGCAGCTGGATAAAGCGGCTATGATGAGAAAAAGAAGAACTCTACTATATCTAAGCATTGTAACGTTAAATCTCGATTTGTCGACACAAAGATACGCCCCTGCGGGGAATTCCACAAGGGCGTGTCTTTTCATTATGCTTTTTCTACAGGCGCCTGGATGATGGTGAGCCACTTGTCGGCATCCTCTTGATTCCAGATACCGTCGATGTAAACGGCGCGGGGAGCAGCAACAATCTTGTAGCCCTCTTTCTCCAGATAGGCGAAAAGTTCGACATAGTTGTCGTACAGTTTGTCATACGGGCCGAAGACTTTCAGGCAAGCCGCCAGCGGCACGACCGGGATGTCCTTGAACTTGATAAGAGCGGAGTCGGTACCCTTTTTCGTGACCTTCTCGCAATACTCGATGTCGATGTCCTGCGGCTTGTATCCGCCGTGTTCGATGGTGTAGCAATAGCCGGGTCCCGGGCACTCACAGCCCAGACGGGCCATTTCGGGGCCGATTACCTCGCAGCAGAGGCGGCCGAGGTCCTCGAAAGAAGGGATGATGGTACGATGGCTGGCCACGGTGATGGCCGGAAGTGATTCAAAGTAAACTTTTTCCATTTTGTGCAACTTCTTTTGGGAAGCCACCACCGCCTTGAGCATCCGTTTCCGCTCCTTGAGCACCGCCAGCTCATCCTCACACTTGCGGATCTTTTCCTCCAGCGATTCCACCGTAGGGAAATGCTGGTCATCATCCCACAGGTCCCGGATTTCCTCCAGCGAATAACCCATATTTTTGAGCTGGGTGATGCTGAAGATTTTCTGCAACTGACCTACGGAATAATAGCGATACCCGGTATCCCGGTCCACAATCTCAGGAGTAAGCAGGTCAATCTCCTCGTAATGCCTCAGAGCCCTCACGGTCACTCTGCCCAGGCGGGAAAACTCCCCGATTTTCAACTTGTTTTTACCCATAACAATTCGTGCACTTTTGTTATTCGCCGGCAAAGATAATATATGCCGTAGGGTACGAGTCAAGAGAAAAATGAAAAAAGTTTAATAGAATGTTCGCATCCGGCAAATGCTTCACGCTTATTAACCCGAACTTACTTGTATATCCGATTAATCTCCTCCTGTGGATTGGCCAGGAATCTTCCGGCGTGAGCACCGTCCACTTGAACATAGTCGCAGGCGACGATGCAGCCGGCGTCTTGGATCATCGATTATTCCCTGAATGGTGTCCACAAGACGGCGCCAGCTATGGGTAGGAACCCATCCGGAACCTCTGCCCTGGCGTACTTCCGCTTCCACCAGAAGTACTGGTGCTCTGGAATGCCTTTCTCTTTCAACAGGGCCTTGATTGCTATCCCTTTCTCCCGGGCCTCGCCCTGGATCTCTTCGATTTGTTCGCGCGTAAGCATGTCAGCTAGTATTAGTGGCGCAAAGTTATATACCACTTAATCAAACTGACAGTCGTACTTTATCGAATGCTTACAACGGTGGTGGCTCTGTGGCACTTTGATGAGGTGGGTGGTGTTGTAGCCACGGTGCTTGTCCTCGGCGACGTATTGCGGCACAGAATATACCAACATAGCCACCCCCAGCTTTCGGAGGTTAGCCATGATAATGTCTCTTACGGACCACTTATGCTCAAGTATCCATTACTGAATTGCCTCAATCTGCTCCTTGGAAAGTTTGGTGTACAGCTTGATCTGCTCAATCGGCATTCCACTGGCAAGCAGAGCCTTGGCCACGTCTAGTCTGCCTTCAATAATTCCTTCGGCCTTTCCTTCGGCCTTTCCTTCGGCTTTTCCCTTGGCCATCCCCTCGGCCTTTCCTTTGGCCATACCTTCAGCCATACCTTTAGCCATACCTTCAGCCATACCTTTAGCCGTCCCGTCAGCGATCCCCTTTGCCTCTCCGTCGGCGTATCCTTTCTCGAAGCCCTTGCGCTCGGCGAATTCCCGCTGCGCCAGAATGTCCCACTCGTTCATCTTGTCAATTTCGTATTTAAGTTTCTTATCCTTGTCGAACGCCGCGACCTCGCACGCCTCGGCGAGCCGTCTGGAGATTCCTCCGGCCTCCTCGATCCACTCCGGAATCTTTTGGAAGCCACCGCTGTTCCTGAATATGTAGAACAGCCTGTCGGACTCCGTCACGCACTCCTCCAGCGTCTTGGTGAACAGTGTCATCTCCACAAAGATAACACTAATTGTCTGATTCGCAACCATTCCGGTGCGTTTTTCCGTGAACTGCCAGTAGGAGATGAGGTGGTCGGTGTCCCAGAGCGACTCGTCGTCGTGCCTCAGGCGATAGTTCAGGAAGGAGACCACATAGACCGGGTGGAGCTTCCCGTACAGATCCCCCTCCGACAGTTCCAAATGGTACAGCCCTGACGCGTAATAGACGCACCTCTCGAAGAAGCTGTCCTCCTCCGAGGCCTGCATCTCCACGATGAACGTCCTGTCGTCCTTGTCCACACAGACCAGGTCGAGCACCGTCTTCTTCCCGTAGGAGACATCCCTCCGCTGCTCGCGGTCTGAATATTCCTTGATGTCCTCGATCCTTGCCTCTGGCGGTAGGATCTGGTTCAGCACTCCGATGAGGATGTCCTTGTTGTTTTTGTCGGCGAACACCGCCTTGAATCCGACGTCGCTCCGCAGGTTGACGAACGGGGCGAGCTCATTTTTGTCTTTAAAGAAGTCCATATATTTAGGTGTTAAATATTTGAACCGCAATAATATGGACAAAAAACGTAAAAAACGAAAAGAAACATATTCAAAACATAAGAAACAGAAAAATCGTCTTAAAAAACAGAAATATTTTTCTTCCTATTTTCCGCAGTTTTTGACTTTTAGTCCAGCAATCGGCCCTACAGCCACGCGAGAGGGGACTCAAACGGCTTGAGAAGCGCTTCAGGACGGGCAGGATCACCAAGGACAAGCTGAACAACCGCGGTTACAACCGCTTCCTCACTATGACGGGGGACGCCACGGTCGGGATAGACTACGACAAGGTCGCCAGGGACGAGCGCCTGGACGGCTACAAGGGCTACACAACAAACAGCACGCTCACGGATGACAGGGTGATAGAGGAATATGGATACCTCTTCATGATAGAACGCGCCTTCCGCCTCTGCAAGACGGACCTTGACATCCGTCCGATGTACCACAGGCTCCTCAACAGGATCGAGGCCCACGTCTGCATCTGCTTCGTGGCATACACGGTCTTGCTGGAGCTGGAGTGCGTCCTGAAGGCCGCGGGATCCGGGATATCACTGGACAGGGCCCGCTTCCTCGCGGAGAAAATATATCAGATTGACTACATCAATCCATACGACAACAAGCGAAAGTCAGTGCTCCTGCACACCAAAGAGGAGCCAGAGGTCACCGAGTTGCTTGACATCATCTCGGCCAACTGCTAAAATGGGTGTCCCATTGCGGAAAACAGGAAATGAGTTGAAGTCCCGTGAGGTTGACAAGGAAGAGAACCCGGTCTATTACCGTTTGGCCGAGGAGAACGACCTGTCGGACGTGTTCACCGATGAGATCATCACAATCTTCCAGAAATGCCTCGACGGACTGCCTGAGGAAAAACGCCGCTCGTTCCTCCTCAGCAATGTGGAAGGCCTGAAATACAAGGAGGTCGCCGAGTTGTTGAATATCTCCGAAGACAAGGTTGACAACAACATCCGTTTCGTCCGCAAAGCCCTCCAGTCCAGCCTGAAAGACTACCTCCCTGTGATTCTCCTTACCTTCATCAGTATCAAATAGATGGTTGGAAGGCAACAGAAAAACTCAATTGTTTTCTGGGAGTTAATCTACCTGAACAGCCTGTCGATGTCCTTGACGGTGTGCGGGAGGGCGAAGACGACGACTCGGTCGTAGGGCTCTATGCGGGTGGATCCGATCGCGATGTAGGATTCGCTGCCTCGGATGAGGCCGCCGATCACGGCGTCTTTCGGGAACGAGATGTCTTTCAGGGTGCCTTTCGTGATGGCACTGTTCGGGGCGACGGTATATTCAAGAACCTCCGCGTCCGTGCCGCTCATATACTTGACCAGGCGGGCCTTGCCGCTTAGGGTGAACTTGAACAGGCGGCCGGCGGTGATCAGTTTCTTGTTGATGACCGAGTCCACGCCCATCTCCTCGGCAAGGTGGATGTACTCGATGTTCTCGACCTCGGCGATGGTCCTGTCAACGCCGAATTTCTTCGCCACCACGCAGGCCAGCACATTGGCCTCGTCGTTGCCGGTCAGGGCCAGAAATGCGTCGTAGTCCTTGATCCCTTCCTCCAGAAGCAGGTCGGAGTTCCTGCCGTCACCGATGACGATGATCACATTGTCCGGCAGCCTTTCCGACAGAATCATTCCACGCTCCTTGTCCCGCTCCAGAATCTTCACGGAACTGATTTTCTGGCTGAGCCTTGCGGCGACCAGCTCGGCGATGTCCGATCCGCCGAGGATCATCACCTTGTCGATCTCTATGTTGCTCTTGCCGAGGAACTTCATCAGAAATGCCATACCTTCGCGGGTGGCTATGATGAAGACCAAGTCATTGAACATAAACTTGGTGTCGTACTTCGGCATAATGGTCTTGCCACCGCGTGAGATAGCGATCACACGGAACTGCAACTCGTCACTTGTCGCTATGGCGGCGAACTCAGCGAGCTTCATGTCCAGAAGAGGGGAGTCCTCCTCCAGTTTGAACACCTCGACCTGAAGCTTTCCACGGGCGAAATCCATCGACTCGGTCGAGGACGAGTGCTTCAGCAGATCGAATATCTCATCGGCCGCAAGCCTCTCGGGATAGAACATCAACTCGATGCCCATCTGCTTGAACAGCAGCTTGTTCTCGGCCGAGAGAAAGTCGTTGTCGTCAATTCGGGCTGTAACTTTCTTAGCTCCGAGATTTTTGGCGAGCAGCGCGCTCACGATGTTCACATCCTGTGGCACGAAAGGCACGACGGAGATGAACAGATCAGCGTCCTGCACGTCGGCCTCGCGCATCACCCTCAGCGAGGATGGCGCTCCTTCGATGGCGATCACGTCGGCTATCGAGCTGATGTTGGCAAGCCTCTGCGGATCATCGTCAATGACGGTTATGTCATTGGCCTCAAGACTAAGCATCTTCGCCAGATGCGAACCTACCTCGCCGGCTCCCTGAATGACGATTTTCATATCAACTTTCTTAAATATTCAAAAATTCCGTTCCCCTTGAGCATAGCAAGCGGCACGATCCACTCCGGGAAAAGCGCCGGAACATCAATCCTGCGGTGTGTGTCGGCATATTCCTGAATCGCCTTGACATCTGGCCTGACCTCCAGTCGCCGGAACTCCTTGTGCGCCTCCCAAACCGCCTTGAAGCAGTCTATCTTGCCTGTCAGCAGATAGACAAGCGCGGAGCAGCCGTCCAAGCACATTCTTAGGAATATGGTGCCTCGGGCGCGTCTGCAAGCCTTGACGGCAGCCTTTTCCGGCGTCAGCTCCCTCACTTCCTGCAATGAATATGTCTTCGCGAGGTTGTTCTGGAGCATCAGCAGATTGTTCCGGTAGTTCAGTTTCAGTTTCCACGGGGAGTCGTTCGGCAGTGTGCCGCCTCCGAGATGCCACACAACCGACTGAGGCACAACGAATATGTTCTTTCCCTCCAACTGAAGTCGCCAGCAGAGGTCTATCTCCTCCATATGGGCGAAGAACCTGTCGTCCAACCCTCCCATTTTTGAATATTCCGTCTTGCGGACCATCAGGCAGGCTCCTGTGGCCCAGAAGACCTTGGCCGGAGAATCGTACTGGCCGTTGTCCTTCTCAACTCTCTTGAGAACCCTTCCGCGGCAGAACGGATAGCCGAAACGATCCAGCATTCCGCCGGCCGCTCCTGAATATTCAAAGAAGTCTTTTTCGTACCACGAATGGAGTTTCGGGGCGCAGGCGGCGCAGTCCGGGTGGCTGTCCATCCAGTCGGTGAGCGGTTTCAACCAATCTTGGGGAACCTCGATGTCAGAGTTTATGAGCACGAAATATTCAAGATCTCCGGCGTCCGGCAGCTCGCATACAGCATTGAAGGCCCTGTTGTAGCCACCGGTGAAGCCGTAGTTCTTGTCCATGCGGATCTGCCGCACTGTCGGGAACTTCTCGGACAGCATCTCCATCGAACCGTCCGTGGATGCGCTGTCAGCGACCATGATCTCCGTCCCGTCCGTGGCCGAGGCCAGCAGACCAGGCAGGAAACGCTCAAGATATTCCTTTGTGTTCCAGTTCAGTATGACAACCGCCGTGCGCATCTTCCTTTATTACTCTTTGTGGCAGTCGCCGTTGCCGTGGCAGCATTCGCCGTCCTTCTTGCCTTCTCCGTGGCAGCACTCGCCATCCTTGTGACCTTCGCCGTGGCAGCCGCCCTCGCCCTTGTGGCAGTGGCACTCGTGCTCTTCCTGTGGGAGAAACTCGCCGTGGAGGCCTTCCTTGAGCTCTTTCTCCGTAGCTTCCCTGACGCTGACCACCTTGCCGGTGAAGTTGAGGGTCTTGCCGGCCATCGGGTGGTTGAAGTCCATCACAACGGTGTCTGGCTTGACCTCGTGAACGGTTCCCTGTACGACCTGGCCAGTGTTGCTGAGCATAGGGATGATCTGGCCTACGACGAGAAGATCCTCGCGAACTTTCCCGTCGATCTCAAAAGCGGCCTTAGGCAGCTCGAAGAGACGGCTGGCATCGAATGTGCCGTAGCCTTCCTCCGGAGTGAGGGTGAACGCGAACTCGTCGCCCGGCTCCTTGCCCTCGACCTCGCTCTCGAATTTAGGAAGAAGCATATGTGTCCCGTGAATGTAGCCAAGCGGACGCTCCTGCGTCGCCTTGTCGGCGAGTTTTCCGTCCACAATCAGTTCGTAGGTCAGCTCGACCACATTGTTTTTCTGTACTTTCATAATGATGTCTTATTGTTAATGAATTTATTTTCTGTTTGTTATGAACTGCTGACGATTCCGCGTCACGCGCTGAAATCAACATTTCCGAACGCTAAGGTAGGAATAAGTTTTGACTTACAGAACCTCGCATCGTTTCCGGCGGCCAAAAGATTGTTCCAAAGGGTGAGGAGATTGCCGGTTATGAGCATCTCCCTTACCGGATGGACGATCTTTCCGTCCTTGAAAAGGAAGCCTTCGACTCCGAAGGAGAAGTCGCCGGTGGCTGAGTTGCTGTTGCCGCCGTTGAAGCCGGTGACAAGGATGCCTTCGCCGACTATACGCATCAGTTCCTCCTTGCCGCAGGTCGCTTCGACAGGCTCAGCGACCGATGGCGCGAAACAAGGCAAAACCACCGGTCTCGTAGCGTCCTCAACCGTAGCCTCGACCCCCATCTTCCTCGACATATAAGTATTGACGAAATATTCCTTCACAACCCCGTTCTCAACGATCGGCATCTCCGCGGTCGCAACCCCTTCAGAATCAAACAGCCTCGACCCCGTCTCCCCGACGCTCACCGGCCTGTCCCATATATTCAGCCACTCCGGAAACATCTTCTTCCCCAGCGAATCCAGCATAAACGAATTCTTCTGCTGCAATGAATATCCTCCCAGAGCGTTCAGCACAGGCGTCACAAGCCTCGATGCCACCTCGCTGTCAATGACCATCGAATATTTCCCGCTCTCGATCTTGACCGGGCCTATCTGTGACATCGCCCGCTTGAACGCTATCTCACCGCAGTCCTTGATATTCAGATCCTTGAGCATCGGTGTGGCGTCCCACCAGTAACTGCTGAACCTGTTCCCGTCCGCATCCTGCACGGTCACCTCGGCCCCATATTCAAAGGAAGTCTCGGTGTGGCGGCATCTAAGTCCGTTGGAATCAAGCACAAGCGAGTCGAAGATGGAATCTGAATATTCCCCCTCCTCCGAGATGAGTCCTTCGCCACAGTGCATTTTGAATATGCTCGCGTCGATCGCCATCCTTAGTCTTTCGTCCGATGTCAGGGCCGGATAAGTCTCGTCATAAAGTCCGAGTTCCTTGCCGGTCACGGCGTTTTTCGCCGTTCTGGACGGATCCGGCAAGTCTCTGCAAGGGTCTTCCGCAAGCATCCTGACCGTTGCGATCGCCTTTTTCAGGAAATCATCCAATTCGCTTTCCACCAGCCGGTTGGTGGAGAAACTGCCAAATTTTCCGTCCACGAAAAGGCAGACGCTGATCGATCTGTCCAGACAGTGCGAGACCTTGTCAAGTTCTCCGTTAAGGGTTCCGAACAGCTCCATCAGGCTCTTGTTCAGCGTGATGCGCACCTTGTCCGCTCCAAGTGCCAGAGACTTCTCCAGACATTTCTCCGCGACGAGAATCTCCTCCGCAGTCAACATTCCGTTTATCTCTTCCATCTTATTCTCCTCCAACTGTAAGCTTGTTGATCAGCACGGTAGGGATTCCGCAGGAGACCGGGCAACTCTGTCCCTTTCCGCACGTCCAGGCCCCCTCGTCAATCTTCAGGTCATTCCCCACGGCCACAATGTCGGCCAATGCTTGCGGCCCGTTACCGATGATGTTTATGTCCTTGACCGGCTGGGTCAGCCGTCCGTTCTCGATCAGGAATCCGCTCTTGACAAAGAACGTGAAATCTCCTTCACCGATCTGAACCTCACCGTTGCTGAACTGATCCACATATATTCCTTTCTTCACGGATGCGATGATGCTTTCCTTGTCGGCCTTGCCGCTTTCCATATATGTCGCCCTCATTCTCGGGATAGGAGCGTAACGGAATGATTCCCGCCGTCCGTTGCCGGTAGGGGAGCCCCCGTAGAATCCGGCGCTGATCCTGTCGTGCAGGTATGAGGTCAGAATCCCGTCCTTTACCATATATGTCTTTTGTCCCGGAACGCCCTCGTCGTCGAAATTGATGGAACCTCTATTGAACGGAATCGTGCCGTCATCCACGATCGAGATGCTTTCGTCGCAGATTTTCTGTCCCATTTTCTCTGAGAAGACTGACTGGCCTTTCCTGTTGAAATCCGCCTCGAAAGCGTGTCCCATAGCCTCGTGCAGCAATATCCCCGAAGCTCCGGCACCCATCACGACAGGCATCTGCCCGCCTTTCGGGCGTTTGGCCACGAAACGGTCGTCTATCCCCGCCTCAATGCTGTCCGCGATCTCGTCCAGAAGCGATTCCGTAAGCATCTCTGTGCCCGCTCGGTACGCCCTGGAGGTGTTCTTGCTCTCGATCTTGCCGTCCTGGCTGAACACGACTGAGGCTGACAGGATTCCCATCGGCCTTGTCTCGAATGTCAATTCTCCCAAGGAGTTGAACATCAGGATATCGCTTACTTGTCCGGAGAACGAGACGATAATCTTCACTATTCTGGAGTCTTTCGCGGCAATCTTCTCCTTCAATTTTTCCAGCCACGGGACAAGCCGCGTCGCGTCGGATGATCTCCAATCATATTCATAAGAATATCTGTCCTTAGGCGCTGTGACGGTTCTGCAGCAAATCGCAGACGCTGTTCCGGTGCCGCCTTCCGCTATCTTGGAGGCGGCCAGGGCCGCCTCGGCCATCGAGCGGGAATCCGTGCTTTCGGAGTAGGCATAGCCGGTCTTGTCTCCTTTCAGAACCCTGATTCCGACACCGTAGTCGATGTGGAATCCGCCTGAGGAGACGATTCCGTCCCGCAGCAGCAGATCGTTGTAGGACGTGTTCTCGAAGAACAGGTCGCAGTAGCTTCCGCCTCCTTTCAGACCATCGGCCGCAAGCCTTTCCAATTGTGCTTCGCTGACCTGGAACAGGTTGAGATAGAAATTCTTATCCTTGTACATTCTTTAGTTTCCTTTTTTCTTCTTCCAGATGTTTTTCATATTCTTCGTTGATCGCCTGGATCTTGCTGAACTTCTCCGGCTCCCGGATTATCTTTCCGTCCTCCGACGCCTCGGCCACAATTGAGAACGGCACTTTCGAGTTGTCAAGGAGAAGCCATCTGTCGCAGATCGGCATAAAGTCCCGGAAAAGATAGTGGAGTCCGACATTGTAGCGCCTCCGGATGGTCTCTTCCTTGATGTTATGCCCTCCGGTGGCCACCCTTGCGGCCACTCTTGCGACTGCAAGATCCGGAGAGTTCAGCCATAAGTACAGAATCGTGACATAGTACCCGGCTTCCTTCGCGTCCTTTATCACCTTGAGAAGAAAACGTGTGGCGAGCGTGGTCTCGATGCAGAAATCGGCCTTCCTCTGGAGCAGGAACCTCATCTTCATCAGCATATAGCGGCTGGCGGCGACGTAGGCGCTTTCCGGATGGAACGGCGAAAGGCTTTTCGCGAACTCATCGGAGTTCACGAATTCGCTGCATTCCAGCATCCCCGGCAGAAGCGCGTAGGACGCCGTGGTCTTCCCGGAACCGTTGCAACCGGCTATGATGAAAAGTCTTGGCATATATCAATTCCCAAAGGCGGACAATCATTTGCGAATATTGCAAACTGTCGGCCACATTTATTATTATACGAATATATTCGTTATTTTGTTTTGGTCGGCTTTGGATGTGTCACACCGTAGCCGAAGAGGGAGAAGTCCCCTTTGCAAGGATCGCCGGGGAATATGTCCGCGAAGCAGTCGGTGATCTCCCGTACGGTCGTGATGTCCTTCTGCTTTCTGGTCGTGAGCCCGAGCGCAATCGCCTCGTCATAGACGTGCACATCCAACGGGATGAGAAGATAGGCTGGATCCGTGTCCTTCCATATCCCCAAATCCACCTTGCCATCGTTCCTGACCATCCACCGCCTCATCATATTGATCTTCTTGTTCGGAGCCTTGAGGTCGGATTTCTGGCCGAAGATATTCGTCCTGAACTCGTCCTGGGACAGAGATTCGAGGGATGGGCTTGCCTCATAGGCGCTTTTCAGACGGGAGCATATTCCAGCCACCTCGCTCCATTTGATCGTGCGGTGGATGCTGGTGCCGTCGTCCCGCCACTTGCCGCGCATCACATATTCATAAGGCTTCCAGTCCATTTCCTCGAAAAGTCTCCCGCAGTCCCTGATGATCATCGCCCTGCGGCCCCAGGCGAAATGCGCCGCGAAGACCGCCGCGATTTCCACGTCGGCCAATGAGCGTTTCCCGGCCTTGAAACGCTGCGCGAACAAGGTCGGGAAAGCTATCGGATCTTCCTGGAAGTACTGAGGGTCGTTGTAGGTCTCAGCCCACAGGATCAAAGTTTGTCTTGTCTCTTCTGTCATTTAGAAGTCATTTTTGCCGAGCCTGAAGTATTTTGTTTTAATCCTTCGTCGCCGCCTCCAGTTTCTTAAGCAGCGCGAACATCACCACACCGGCGGCGATGCAAAGTCCCATCAGAATGCTCCAGTTGGCCGTGAGGGAAACCTTTTTCCAAAGCAGTCCAGGGATGGAACTGAGGTAGTTGCCGACAGCGGTCGCCGCGAACCACAGACCCATCATAAGACCTTTGTACTTAGGAGGCGCCACCTTCGACACGAACGAGATGCCCATCGGGCTGAGCAGAAGCTCGGCGAAAGTCAGGATCAGGTAGGTTCCGATCAGGTACATCGGCACCACTGGATCCGGAGCTACCGTGCCGTTGAGCGAAGCCGGTGAAGGCTGGCCAATGGAGGCGAAGATCATCACCAGATAGCCGCAGGCCGCCACAAGCATTCCGATACCGATCTTTTTCGGAGCGGAAGGCTCCATTCCCTCAGGATGCTTGGCGGTCTTTTTCGCGGCGAGGGCACTGAATATGGCCATAGACACTGGAGTGAGGGCTACCACGAAGAACGGATTGAACTGCTGGAAGAGCTGTGGCTGAATCTCCAGAGGGTTAGGAAGGCCTCTGAATATCGCATACGCTCCGCACCAAAGGACGGCAGTCACGACTCCGCAGCCTACCTTGCCGGAAGTCTTCTCAGACTGGAATATTCCGAAAAGAGTATAGACTGAGGTCGCGATGAGAGCCAGCGCCCAGATGTTGAATCCGATTCTGCTCCAGCCCTCGGCAGTGCTTTGCGTGTAGTCGCGTGCGAACCAGGTCAGCGACTGGCCGTTCTGGTGGAACGCCATCCAGAAGAAGATAACCACAGCAAACACGAGGCACAGGGCCACGATACGCTCCTTGGTCTGTTTCGGAGTGAGTTCCACGTAATTGCCTCCGGAGGTCTTGGCCTGTTTGGCGTTGACGTCAGCGTGCTTGAACCAGCTCTTTGTCGCGAAATAGATCGCTATCGAGACCACGAGTGAGATGCACGCCACCGCGAATCCCATATTGTAAGAAGCAGAAAGCTTGTCGATGTAGTACGGACAGAACTGGTCGAGCCCCATTCCGGCCGCGTTTGCGTCCGGCATCATCGCCATAAGCCCGTTCAGTTGCTCGGCTCCCTCCGGAGTGATCGTGCCGGCCATCTGCTGGTGGGCCAACGCCGGAATCGCAGCCTTGTATATGAGCCCCGCCTTTGCCAGGAACTTGTTTGTGATGGCGGTGGCGGCGGCAGGAGCGAACATCGAACCGATGTTGATGGCCATATAGAACAGGCTGAACGCGCTGTCCCGTTTGGATGCGTACCGTGGATCATCGTAAAGGTTGCCGACCAGAACCTGAAGGTTCCCCTTGAATAGACCCGTTCCGACAGCGATGAGCAGCAGGGCCGCGAGCATCATGGTGACTCCAAACCCGTTGGCCGCTGTAGGGACTGCCAGTACCAGATAACCGATGAACATCACGCAGATGCCCGTCACGACGCATTTTCCGAATCCGATTTTGTCCGCGAGCCATCCTCCCACGACCGGCATAAAATAGACCGCCGCGAGGAAGATTGAATATACCTGGCTGGCCGTTGACTGCTCCCATCCGAACTTAGCCTGGAGGAACAGCATGAAGATGGCCAGCATCGTGTAGTAGCCGAAGCGCTCGCCCGTGTTGGCGAGGGCGAGCGCGAATAAACCTTTCGGTTGGTTTTTGAACATACTATGTTACTTTGTTACTTTCTCAAGCCACTTGACCATGCCGAGCATAACGCCCATTGCCAGGAGGCACATGCAGAGGAACACGCTCCAGCAGGCCCACAGAGGCATCTTGTTGTACATCAGAGGGCCGATCCACAAGAAGAGGTTGCCCACCGCGGTGGCGCCGAGCCAGAGTCCCTGGCAAAGTCCGAGAAGGTGCTTCGGGGCGACCTTCGACACGAACGAGAGACCCAGAGGAGAGATGAAGAGTTCCGCTACCGTGAGGAAGAAATAGGTCGCTATAAGAACCCAAGGTCCGGCCTTCATCGTGGCCTGCTGGGCGACTTCCATACCTCTGAAATCGGTGGCTGAAGGGTAACCCATCACGCCTGAGAATATCGCGAGGAACAGATAGGCGGTCGCCGCGATTCCCATTCCGTAGGCGATCTTGCGAGGGGTGGAAATCTGCTTGCCTCTCTTCCCGAGCGCGCCGAAGATCCACATGATGATCGGGGTCAGCACGATCACGAAGAACGGATTGACGGCCTGCCAGATCTCCGGGGCGATCTTGTCGGTGTTGACGAAGTCACGCGCGAAGAGCGAGAGGGACTGTCCGTTCTGGTGGAACGCGAGCCAGAAGAAGATCACAACGCCGAGAACCGCGAACAGGGCGTACATTCTCTGCTTGATCTCCTTTGCCATGGTGGCCTTCTCCTCAGCGGTGTAGCCTGCGTTGGTGGAAGCGGCCTTCTTGGCCGGGGTAGGGAACTTCTTCTTGTTGACAATGAATATCACAAGAGAGATCATCATGGCCACGACGGAGGCGATGAAGGAATAGTGGATACCGGCGTTGAACACGTCCAGATAGTTCGTGCAGAAAGTGCCTACGGCCTCTCCGCCCTGGGCCAGCATCGCAGGATCGGCGCCCGCCTTCACGGCCTCGTCCATGAAGTTCTGCGAGGTGGTGCCGTTGCTGATGAACTCATGGCAGAGTCTAGGGAGCTGTGAGTTGTAGATGAATCCGTTGACTTTCAGCCACCAGCTTCTCAGAAGAGGAGCCACGAACGGAGCCACGAGGCCTCCGATGTTGATGAACACGTAGAAGATCTGGAAACCGGAGTCACGCTTCCCCTGTGCCTCCTTGAGTGCCTCGGGACCTTGCTTGGCGGCCTCGGCCTCGAAATTGTCGTACATCTGTCCGACGATCGCCTGGAGGTTGCCCTTGAACAGACCGTTGCCGAACGCGATTAGGAAGAGAGCGAAGCAGGTCAGCGGCAGGAGCCAAGACTTGTTCTCAGGTGTCGCGAGGATCGGAACGGAGAGAACCACATAGCCCAACGCCATAATGATGAGACCTTTCTGGATGGTTCCCTTGTAGTTCTGCGTGCGGTCGGCGATGATACCTCCCACAAGGCTGAGAATGTATATTCCAGCATAGAAGAATGAGTAGATGAGTCCTCCAGTCTCGTCACTCAGCCCGAACTTCGAACAAAGGAAGAGTGTGAGAACCGCATTCATAATGTAGTACCCGAAGCGCTCGCCCATGTTGCTCAGCGCCGCTGAAATCAGTCCTTTAGGATGTCCTTTCATACAATGTGCTTTACTTTTAAATATTTGTGTTATTAATATTTCATTCAGTCACCGCTCGGCTCCCTGTTCGGCCGCCAAATGCGCTCCTTCATCTCTCTTCATCTCCCGCTTCCCCTACATCTCTTTCCGCTGCCGTCCCGCATAACAAGTCACTAATATACGAAAAACTCCTAAACCGCCCAAATTTATGTGGCGGGTCAAATCAATGAATAATAACAAGCCTCCCATCCGCTGGTTCTTGGGCGACAAAAAATGAGGGTGGGTGTTACTCAAAAGAGTAACCGGACACTCTCCGAGAACGAAAAGAGGCGAATATGCTTCCCGAGAGTGCGGAGCAGGTCTCCGTGCGGATGCCGAATGGCCTTTCGGAAGCGTAAAAGGGGAATAATGTCTCCCATGGGTGTGCCCAACAGCACCCTTGGGAGACGATAAGTGGGGTAAACGCTTCCTGAGAGTGCATCCTGCACTCTCGGGAAGCAAAAGAGGCCGAAAGTGTTACCGAACGGGAGACAGGATATTTTCACGGAATCGATATCGTGAATGGCGAAGCTCGTTTTAAGTCTGCTATACGAATTTCAGGGCTGCAACACCGAGAATGACAAGAATCATAGTTATGATTGCAATGATATTAGTTGCCTTCTGATGCTTAATAAGTAGAACTATCTGATTTTGAGTCTTGTTCTCCTCTGCTTTGACTTCGGTGATGGCGGCTGCAATATCCTTGAGTTTTTTATCTTGGTCGCTATGTGAATTTATGAGTTCTTTCGCTTTATCGTCCATTGCCAAGGATATCTCCGCAAATTTGGACTCAATCTTGGAGTTAAGAGTCGCTGATTCAGATTCGATCTTGTCTAAAAGATCTGCTGACTTTGAATCAATCATTCCAGCTATCGAATCCGATTTTTCCAACAATTCATTTTTTATGTTGGTTTCAACGGATTTCAGTTCTGTTCTCATTTCTGAAACCTGCTTTACCGCATTTGAAATCTCTTCCTTCAGTTGGTTGAGAGATTGAACACAGGAACTCAATGAATCAATAGCTCCATTGAGACGAGCAACTGACTTCTCAACACCGTTTTCCATTGATTTCTGCGCAGATACTAGAGCAACTTCTGTCTTTTCAAGAATTGTATTGCTGGATGTCTGGAAGATAGTCAATATCGCTTTTGATTCAGAGTCAAGCGATTCTGCTTTCTCCTTGATTGCTTTGAGAACATCGTCTAAGCATTTCTTGACTCCTGACATCGATTTGGCAAGGTCATCGAATACTTTTTTAGCCTCTCCATTGCTTTTTACAACATCATCAACCTGCTTTTTTGCAGAGTCTATGCCAGCGATACTTTCTTCAAGTTTGGCCAATGTGGTCAGAATGTTTGAATTGTCCATTTATTGTCGTATTTTACTTGTTATCAACATATTTCTTCTTGAAATCAGCGGCCCAGTCAGCGTGGATATCGACCTCACTGAGCATATCCCACTCCTTCAACACCTCGATTTCTTTCTTGGTGGCCACGTTCCTTCCATTGGCTCGCAGTTCCTTCTTGAATTTCTCCATTTTCGAATAGAAATCCTCTTTGCTTGCAGTTGCCTTATAGAAAGCTTGATATCCTCGGATATAGCTATTCTGCAGTTCCTCTTGAAGATTCTGATTGTTCCCAACCTTCAGGTATAGCAGACAATATACATTCAAGAAGTCCAGCACAGGATTGCTTTCTGTCACGGCCCTACGAATCAGACGCACAGCACCCTGAAGATGCTTTATGTTATCTTTGGGCGAACTGGTACCGAGTACGTCATCGTCGATGACTCTCATATACTTGAACAAAAGATCGTAGGCCCAAGTGCGGCCTCTGTTCGACTCGTCAGTAAGAGAGAATGGCTCTCCGTTTTCTGTCTTGTAGTCTGCCCTGGCGTATTTTGAGTTAAAGTAGTAATAGATAAAATCCTTCATCTCTTCATTAGCTCGCTTCCAATCCTGCCCATAGCTTGTGCCCTCTATGCAGAATGTTCTGATATCATCAATCGCCTGCTTCCTCTTGACGGCTATCTTATCATAGATAAACTCCGTAAGGTAGGCAAGGCATTTGTGCACTTCATTATCTCCCGGAGCATTCGGAATTTCCTCCGCCATCTCAGCAGCCTTTTCTTTGGTGTAATACCTCTCAAGGAAAGCCTGCAGTGCTTTGTAATATGCACCATCCGGCTTCCTTCTGGCCACGACTCGGTATACCTTCTTTCCATAATCCTCAGTGAAGTCATCAATAAGGCCTATGCAGCACATTCTGTAAATAGCTTTAGCAACATCCGACTTTTCTCTATAAGGAGTCAGGTCTTTCTTGTTCACATAGAATTCCTTTTGATTTTCAATATTCTTGACTGCATTGTTATTGTCTCCAACCTTAAGGACTCTCACTTTCTCCGTAATGCCGTTTACATTTGTCTCATAAATAGATATTGCTGAAATCAGAGCTACTATCTCCGTATCTACTTCCGAAGCCAACACCTTCTGAAGGAAATGGCGAACCGGGACTGTATCTTTCAACTCCGCATCATTTCCATAGAATATGTCAGTGTCGCAATCATTCAACAACTCCATCATAGTCCTCATTTCTATGAGGGTTCCCTTGAAGTTGTTGTTGTAGAAATACATCACCGTTTCATAGTCAACATTCTGATACTCGTAATGTCTAGGTGATATGGTCAGGTCATTTTCACGGAGGACTTCCTTGAGATCTTCTGTATACACATATCCGCGCCCCTCATCAGGAACCTTCCTTAGCTGACAGTGTTCATACTCACTGCATCGGATCTGGCAAGGCCCCTTGTTGCATCGCGTGCAGATTGATCCGCAAAGCTTGAATGCATAGCGGATATTGCAAACATCGCAACGGAGCTTAACCATATCCTTGTCTGGCGTGCAATACACCAAATCATCGTCATTGACATTTATGTCGTAATAATCAAGAATTACCTGCAGATCTCCATCCCGGAACCATTTCCCTTTGATTATCATCATTGGGAATTGATTATTTGTGCACGATTTCTTTATACTGACAAGACGATAGTCAGACAACAATATTGTCGACAAGGCCATCTTACGGTCACGCCCGGCGCGCCCCGCTTCCTGAACGAAACTCTCAAGGGAACTGGAGTAGTTCATATTGACGGTGAAGCGAACATTCGGTTTATCGATACCCATACCGAATGCTTTGGTTGCAACCATCAATGGGAGCTTATTCTCACGGAACAGATCAAGGTTTTTGAACGATTCTCGGTCAATCTCATCGGCATCATCACCGTCACCGCTGCCCATAAATGTTCCGATATCCTGAATTTTGCCTAAAAGAGACTCTTTATTCGCATTCACTGAAATGCCAGTGCTATTCTTATGTGGACAGAATATGATTCCGGCCTGCGTATAGGATTCATTTTCCGCGAAGAATTCTTCAGGAAGATCCGTTGTTAAGTCTGTATAAATTACACCATCGATGTTCTGACGTTCATTGAACCTTGTCTTTATGGTCTTGATAGAGTCCTTGTTCTGGAGGTCCTCAATATATCCGGGGAGTCTGTCAAGATAATCTTTAAGAAACTCCTTTTTGGACTCATACACGGTCCATTTATCAGTCATCTTTACGGCTCTCGGGAGACTCTCGTCAATGTACCCTTTCTGGTTGTAGTATTGGTCATCTTCGTACTTTACCGGCACTTTTTCAATCTTATACTGCAACTCCAGGCGGTTCGTATTTTCATCGCGCACGATTGTATCCGAATCGAGTTCAAATGCCCCATCTCCGGAAAGTTCCCTCTCCACATCGGCAAGTACATCGAAGGAGGCCGTGGCTGTGAGTCCGAGCAATGTCAGATGCTTTTCCGCTCCGGCTTGCTTTGGCAATACATATTGGTAGAGATTGCGTCCAAGGTGCAAATATGTGAAACGGAAATCGTGTCCCCATTCTGAAACGCAATGAACTTCATCAATGACACCATAGGTGAAATAGACTCCAAGCTGATGCATATTGCGCAGCTTCTCTCTGAATGCATATGTACACAGACGCTCTGGAGAGAGGAATACGAACTGCACCTTTGATGTTTCCATCATTGATGCCCTTCTTTCCTTTTCAGTTGCATCTATGGTCGAGTTGATGAACGTGCAAGTATCGATGCTGGCTTTCAAAAGTCCATCGTACTGGTCTGCCATAAGAGACCTCAATGGGTCCACGACAATCGTAACGCCTGGCTGGAGCATAGCAGCGAGTTGATATGTGAGTGACTTGCCGCCACCGGTAGGCAGGAGGCCGATTACGCTCTTATTCTGTAGGGCACGGCTAAGTATAGGAATCTGTCCGGGGCGGAAGTCCTCCTTTCTGAATATCAGCCTCAGAAAATATTGCAGTAATGCTTTCTTGTCGGGAATATCCTCATAATTGCCTTGCATATCTTTTTTCACCAGAGGCTGGTACTCTATCGTGTCTGTAGTATAGATATGTCTATCACCCCTCACGTAGTTTGATGTCCTGATGCAGAAATAACACCTGCTCGGGCATTTGAACTTACTGAAGGCTTTATTCTCAATTTCAGCCCTTCTGAGGATAGCCACATCAAGCACCACATCATACTTTCTACTGCTGTCGGCAGCGTCCTCGGAGTTGAAAATATTGACCTCAATGGTGGATGAACCATTGCCGAAAGTATGCAGAGCAGAGTCGACAAATTCCTTTGAGCTGACTATGTCCAGATGGACTGACGGGAACTTGAGGTTCTGATAATCATTGCTCAATGCGGTTATGTTATTGAACATCTGACTGAGGTCCCTTATGGCAAGCGCCACACAAGGCACATCTCGCTCTATCGCAAGAATATGCCATTCGGCATTCTCAATCTTTAACTTGCCGGTCATCAAGGCCTCGAGTAGAGTTTTCTCCACACGGGCAATGCCCAACGGACTCATCGTCATCTGCAAGCTACGCTTCCAGTCCTCGGTGAATTCCTTCTTGTAGGCCTTGTTTACCGTAGTGAAATACTCGTTGTTAAGATCTTTGAGTTCATTGCCTATTTGCTTATAGTCTGAGATTCTAACGCATTTCCAACCGCTCTGCTCAATGTCTTCTGCCCGCTTGGCAACATTCAGACTGTTCTTCTCATTTGAATGATACACGCCATCAAGCTCGACAACGCAACCCTTATACTGTTTCCCATTGATATCAACGATGTCATATGGATATTGACAAGCAAAATCCACTCTCTGAGAATGGTGTACAGTGCTCTCCGTTATGGAAATGAGACTGCGCTGTGGTTGGAACAGCTGTCTAAAGAACTGTGGAGCGGAAGAGTTAATGAATGTCTTTTCAAAATTACCTTCCAGGATGGCGTTGTTATAGTTTTTGGCATTCAGCACAAATCTGGAATCAATTATATGCAATGCCAAGAAAAGTTCTTTAGCATCAAGCTTTTCTGCGGCATAATTCAGAGATCCCAGTTTATCCTCCTGCCGGTGGTTGCCCATAGAGACAAACGCTTCTTCTACGAAAGGGCTGCTCTTAGTAGGAAGGCCTCTTGTCACGATATTGTTGAGGACAGCCAGCACTGGATGGACATCGTCATAAACTCCGGCACCGAAATCAAATGGAGCAGCCACATCGAAGCTTGAAAGATATTTATAGAGGCTGCTTACCTTCTTGTTAAATTCCTCGTCATCCGTATTCAGGGCATCTCGAACAGCATCCAACTGGTATCCTGCATAGAACTGGGTGTCTGGATAGTAGTTTACGGAGATGACGTTGACCTGATTGCTCTCGAGCCTGAAGACTTTGATATTGTATGAACACGGCCTATTGTTGTTGGGATACCAGTACTCCGCTTCCGTCTCATTCATAAAGGTCTCAGGTGCATTGAAATACTCATAGAAACGGTCTATGCGGCGGTTGCCACTATTCATAGGTCCTATACAGATGATATATTGCTGCCCCTGAACGCTTGCGCCAAGTTTCTCGGCAAGTCGTTTCAGATCAATGCTGTTGATGTCCAGGATGTTTGAGAAGAAGTGGATGGTGACAGGACTTTCTGACTTGATTTCTTCTTCTGTAACATCATCGATATACTTTCCAACGCATCTCACATTCGTGTGCGGTTCGACGTATGCCTTGACGTGGATCTCAGCTCGCTCTCTAGCGGAGTCCGAAGGCTCAATCAGAATTATGTTCCCGGCCCTATTGGTGATGTGTCTTGTCTTCAAGTAATCAAAGAAGCAGACAGTGGCGAGGCCTTGGCCGCATCCCCAGTCGACCACATCAAAGTCGTTTTGGGTAAATACATTCAAATCAAGACTTTGTAGAGCCCTGTAAACCTTCGCTTGGTGCATCTTGCCGAAGGAATACATATACAACTTCATCTGAGCATCCGAATCAAGGAGGTTCACTCCGTGATTCAATGAATCAAACAAGGCATTTCTATCTTCTTCCGGAAGGCTTATGACATAATTATATGCCACCCTTCGTATCTTTTCAAAGGAGATTTCCCCTAAAGCGGCCAGTTCTTCTTTGTATGCCATCTCATTTCCCAATTATAGTCTCCGCAAACGGATTCTGTCTGTGCGTCTGCAGGTTGCGCAGCGCGGCTTCTTTCGAGCTATTCGCATAGCAGTATTCGCAAAGGTGGGCGCAGGTGTTGTATTCACCGATGTCCTTGCTGGCGATGCAACCACAGAACTGGCGCTGACCTTTGTCCTTGTTGTTCTTTTTCTTAATGATTGTGCGCTCTCCGCTGAATAGGTTGGCATCCTGAATCTCAACGCCCAGATAGTCCATCAACCTCGCATCATCTGAGAAGTACTTTATCATCAGGTCATCATCCACGCACTTATTGTGAACGATGCCGTATTTCTCGATGTCAATCTTTTCGCCACAGGTCGCAAGAGTGTATCCCCAAGTCTTGTTCAGTTCCTGAAGTCCGGAGGCGAACTGAATCATATCAGCTACCGTGAACTCGCGATAGTTGATGTTGTTGTGCTCCATATTGGCCTTGACCCTCTTGTAAGCGGTGATGTCAGCGAAACTGAAGACAAGTTTCTCTGTGTATCCTTTCAGTTGATTGCCGATGTTCTTGACTTTGCGCAATAGGTCATCAACTCCTATCTTGTCTGTAAGAATCAGCGGGTCGAAGCGCCAGATGACCTTCCCGAAACCGAGCTTCCCGACAAGGGCCTTGAAGGTGGCAATACGAGTCTCAACGGAAGGTACACCCCGTTCAAGTTTTTCCTCTACATAGTCATTGAGGGTGAACTGGACATAACTGTTGATGCCTTTTTCCTGCAGAAAGTCTATCAGACCGTTCTTATCTATCAGATGCTGAGGATTCTTGGACCAGAAGACAATCAGTCGTGTGTTCCGATATGACACATAACTGCGTACTCCGTTGAACGGATTTGTCCAGACTGAGTAGCCGACCCTCAGCCTATGGAGAAACCAGTCACAGTAGAACCCCGGTATATCGGTGCTCCTGCTTGCCGATACAATGACTGGAGCTTGAGCTTCAATCTGTTCGCCATTTTCACGTGTTATTATAATTTTGTCGTTAGCAGCCATATTACTCTTGGTTACACTATCGCTCGGGCTTGCTGGAAGACGCGGGAGTTGACGAAATTGCGGAAGGTCTCGTTGTCGAGGTAGTTACGGGCAAATTCGGTGTTTTCGGCCATCATATTGATGACTATCTGGAACAGGTCGGTATTGCATTGGAGCTGGGCCGTGTCGCTGTCAGAATTATGGACAGCATTGACAAATGATTCGCTTTTCGCAAGAAGGGCCGGGAGCTGTTGGATCTGCGCGCGGACGGTGTCAGCGTGCTCCCATTCGATGCCTCCGTAGAGAGTGTTGAAGTCCTCGATTATTTTTGAAAGAGATTCCATCTGTGGTTCAGACTTTCCTCCGCCAATAGTTACCGGCACCGGGTCAATTTCGGCGTTCGAGTCAGAGAGTGACAAATTAACCTCTTCCTGTTCGACAATACGGTATTTGTCGAAGTCTATGGATTCGATAAGGCCTTCGGTCCAGTCATCGATTGCCAGTTTCGGCAGTTTCGTTCCCAGATAATAGTAGAAATGGTAGAGCTTTTCCCATTCCTGGCTGATGAACGGCATCACAGCAGCGAGGAAAGGATAAGTACGTACATAACTCTTGATGGCGCTTTTACACTTTATTTGTTGTTCTTCGGAGAGTTCGTCTTTGAATCTGGCAACACAACGGTTGATTATTGCATCAAGGTCCTCACGTGGCGCGGATGTCCAATAGAGTTTGTTGAACTCTAAGACATCTTCATCAGTGTAGATATTGGCATCTTCTACAATTTCGATGAGGTCGTTGAGTTTGTTCGGGTCTGTCTCGTGTGAGAGCGATGTGCCTTTATAATATGTCTGAAATGCACGCTGAATGTCCTCCGGGTCATTGGCGAAGTCCAGGATGAATGTGTCCTTTTTCTTTGGATGACAACGGTTGAGACGCGATAAGGTCTGCACGGCCTTTACATCGGAAAGCTGTTTGTCAACATACATTGTGTGCAGAAGCGGCTGATCATAACCGGTCTGAAATTTGTTGGCCACGACAAGGATACGATACGGGTCTTTTTCTATCTTCTTTTCGATTTCAGATGACGGGAACCCGTTTATTATCGCTTCTGTAACCATCTTTCCACAATATTCCTTTTCTCCTGAGAAAGCGACGATGGCTTTATATGGGCTGTGCATTTCTTCCAGCTGCTTTGTTATGGCATAGTAAAACTCAATGGCGCGGATGATGCTGGAGGTTACGACCATTGCACGCGCCTGACCGCCAACCTTATGCGCGCCGATGACTTTGTCGAGGAAATGATTGACGATGATAAGGGATTTTTCCTTGATAGTCTGAGGCTGACGCTCCACGAATCCCCGCATTTTCTTAGATGCCTGATTCTTGTCAAATTCGGGATCGGCCTCTATTGATTTAATAATCTTATAATAGCTCTTATATGGAGTATAGTTACGCAGTACGTCCATAATGAAGCCTTCCTCAATGGCTTGCTTCATTGTGTACTCGTGGAACGGGATGTGTCCTGTTTGACCATCCGGATGCTGGACAGGAGTTCCGAACATCTCAAGAGTCTTGTTCTTCGGTGTGGCGGTGAAGGCGTAATAATTGACATTCGGAGCCATCTTGCGCCCTTTGATGATTTTCAGGATGCGGTCTTCTATGTCTTCTTCCTCGTTCTCAGAGTTGCCGGAAACCACGATGTTCATATCGGCGGACATCGCTCCATTCTGGGAACTGTGTGCTTCATCAATGATGATGGCGAAATTCATGTTTCCCAATGAACCGCCGATGGTGTCCAGAATGAACTGAAACTTGTGGATGGTGGTGATTATTATTTTCTTGCCACCTTGCAAGGCTTCTTTTAATGATGCCGAGTCCTCTGCCCAGGCGACTATGTTGGAGAGACGTTTGAAAGCGGTGATGTTGCCACGTATCTGTTTGTCAAGATTGATGCGGTCCGTAACCACTATGACAGAATCCACGATATTCTCGTCATCCTCGACAAGTGTCACGAGCTGATATGCAAGCCACGTGATGGTGTTGCTCTTGCCGGAACCGGCACTATGCTGAATCAGAAAGCGCTGACCGATTGGATTGGAGCGAGTCTCGAAAAGGAGCTTGCGGACACAATCAAGCTGGTGATAGCGTGGCCATATAACTCGCTTTACCGGTTTCGGCTTGCCCTCTTCTTCTTTTTCTATTACTTGTGCATAATTTTCCAGAATGTCTGCGAGAGAGTCTTTTGTCAGAACTTCCTGCCAAAGGTATTCCGTGAGAATCTTGGATTCTCTCCACGGGTTTCCTGCACCTCCGTTTACCCCTTTGTTGAACGGCAAGAACCAGCTGTCCTTGCCTTTCAGCTCGGAGCACATCATTATCTGCTCGTCATCAATAGCAAAATGGACCGCGCAGCGACGAGGTGCAAAGAGAGGGTCTGTGGCCGGACGGTCATCTTGATACTGTTTTATGGCATTCTTAACAGTCTGCCCTGTGTAATGATTCTTAAGTTCAGCTGTGATTATAGGGAAACCGTTGATGAATATGCAGACATCGAGAGCGTCAAGGGTGTTTTCTGCGGAATGGTGAAGCTGACGTGTGACACTGAAGATGTTCCTCTGGTAAAAGTCTATTGCTGACGGATTCAGTTCTGATGGAATAGGGTAGTATAAGTCGAACAGAAGTCCGTTGAAACGGAATCCTTTGCGTAGCACATTCGTGATTCCGTCAGCTGCGATTTTGTCGGACAGACGGCGAAAGAAATTGCGTCTTTGGCTTTCTGGGCCAAAGCACATAGTCTGCTCCACTTTATCTGGCTGCGTGGAACGGATGAAACGTTCGACACGACCCGGATCGAGAGTGTATTCCCGGTCAAAGTCCGCGGACTGTCCCTGTTCGTATCCGTTATGGTTACGGAGGTATTCCACCATTATGGTCTCAAGACCTTTTTCTGTCATATCCGTGTGCGGCATAGGCTATTGGATTTGCTCGCCTCTGACATCTATCTGTCCTGTTACGACATCGGATATCAGACGCTGTTTATATTCTGTAAGACGGTCGATTTCTGCTTTCAAGGCTTCGATCATCGTGTCTATCTTGCTTGTCTTCGATTCAATATATTCTACTATGGCATTTTGTTCTTCAATGGGAGGAACTGGAATAAAATTATTTCCTAAAACAGAATAATTTATGTTCTGTCCTTCTCGAATACCAGTTACACATGTTTGTAATAACTGAATAAATGGATGCGATTTGAAGAGATATTTGAAATATTTAGAGTTGCGCTCGTCTTTTGGTGTAAGAATAGTGTATGCGGAACTGATTATGCCTTGATAATAAGCATATTCTATTCCGCCTTGAAAAGAGCGTAAGCTGATTACAAAGTCACCAACCTTTACTAGTTTTAAACCATCAAACCCTTTGTTTACCACAACAACTCTATTCTCATATAGCGACTGAGGGATTACTCCTTTTGATTGTGTCGCGCATAAAACAGGCTCGTTAGGAAATCCTTTTTCAGAGCGTTGATTGAAACAATATTTCAATTTTATAGTATCCCAATGTGCAGGTACTTTCCCGAATTGAATCTGCCCACTGTCCTTCATCGGGACATCGGGGTTGAGACCTCGCGTGACTACGGAGGCTATTTCTGCTTGCTTTAATTCGTTAAGAGTTTGTAACTCTCTCTCTCTCTGGCATTTACAATTTTCAATTAAAGTTATTCTTTTATCAAGGTAGGCAACTATCTTGTTCTGTTCTGGAATTGGCGGAAGCGGTATGGAAATAGCCATGAATTTGTCTTTCTTCACAACTTTTCGAAGTCCAGAATAATAAGGGCGAAGAGCCTTGACGTCATCAACTGCTGTATAATAGTAATTAATGAATTGGGGGCATACGACGTTAGACATAGAAAATGTATCATAAGCTCCCGTTAGCATACCGTTCAGTGATGATAATCCGACTGTTCGAGGTGTTTCATCAACATCGAATAAACAGAATACAATATCGTTAGGTTCGACGGTTTGATATGTATCAAAATCTTTTGGAAACTTACCTTTCCCGCTTTCAATGTCTCGAAAGACGATTCCTTTGGTAGTAAGTGAAAGAAGAGGATATTTATTTGCGTCTTGTCCGACGGGTACCAACTTCGGGCGCAGAAATACACGATTCCTCATCATCGTCCAATGTGAAGGAATTTCGTTTGTTAGCAAGTTCGCTGCTATAGAGTACTTCTCGTACCTCTTCATACTTTGTCCTCCTTTTCAGCAAGAGCTCGTAAAAGCATCATTCCTTTGGTTGTCAGAAGGTATTTCTGGCGGGGATGCCTCGGCGAATCAGGATACAGCGCTCGTATGAAACCGTCGCCTATTGACGGAGAAAGATAGACTTTCAGGAAATTGTCCCGTCCTTTCAGCCCGATGCTCTCCATCATCTCTTTCACGGACAACTCCTTGTCCCCTATAGTGCGGATCAGGACCTCGATGTTCGGATTATCCGTGTGGAACTTGTCCCGTACTTGTCCTGAACTTGTCCCGAGCTTGTCCTGAACTTGTCCTGCCCCGAAATCCAAGTTCGGCTGTACGCTCCACTCTGGAGAGGGATTGATGTGGAGGTAGCGGTTCCTCAGGTCCCAATGTTCGCCGAGGAGCAGGTTGCGGAAGAAGCGCTCAAGATAGACCGGGGAATAGTCGATGCCTTTCACAAGATTCTTATAGTTTGCCCGCACCAGAGCATTTCGGAAATACCAGGAATGGTCTGCGAAAAGGTCATTGTTGATGTCGAAGCCTACGGAGCGGAGGTATTGAATGGTAAAGACGGCGGTGGTGCGCGTGTTTCCTTCGCAGAATGCGTGGATTTGCCAAATCCCTGAGACAAACCCCGTCAGGTGGGCGATCATTTCATCTCTGGAGATTCCTTTGTAGGAGAATGAGCGTTCCTGTTCGATGTCATATTCCAAGGCCTGGTGCAGATCCTCCCAGTTCAGGTAGCTGACGGACGCGCCTTCCAGCACCCATTCTTTCTTCGAGATGTCATAGTCGCGAATCCGCCCGGCGTGTTTGAATACTCCGTCAAAAATTCTTCGGTGCAGAGATATGATACCGTTCGCGCTGAAATCGAATGTCCCGGAGGACAGGATTTTAGTGATGTTTACCGAGACTTTGTCCGCTTCTTCATTGTCCGCATCTCCTGAATTATGCGTGGTCTTGGAGATATAGTATTGCTTCAGGAGTTCACGGGCTTCATCTATGGTTATGTCGCCTTCGATGTTCCTGCGTGCTGTCTGCTGAAGGTATTCGGATGTCTTCAGCCCATCCACAGCCTGCAGTCCTATTGCGACGCGCCAAGCCTCCGCCCTGTCTTTTTGGGCGGGTTCTCCTTGCCGGATGTACTGGTTGAAGTCAAGATATGTCTGCATTATCTTTCCAATATTTCATTAAGAAGTCCTTCTGTGCTCTTTTCGATGTCCCGTATGTCGGCAGTTATTTCCGCAATGGAACGGAGCTGCACGGGTTTATAGAAGTATTTCGTAAAACTCAGTTCATATCCGATCGTCGGTTCTCCGAAGACTTCTTCCGGCTCGTAGGGGAGAACTTCGTTCTTGTGAAATGCTTCAATGCCACCGGGATAGGTAAATGGAATCTGCTCCACCTCGCCTTTGACTTTAGCCATCTTTGCTTTGCCCTTCTTGTCCTTGATGACATTGCCGCTTTCGTCTTTTGCCGGCTTGAAGAGCTCGACTTCCCAGTAACCGAATTCTTCGTTGGGGAAGATTTTGCTATATTCATTATCTTCGAACGCCATAAGCAGATCGAGGATCTTCTTGCGGTCATCATCGTTGGTCTCGCAGTTCTTCTCTCCGAGATTCTTGCGCAAAGGCGTTTTGATGGCTGTGGCATCGATGAGTTGGACTTTGCCTTTCCTGCGAGCCTCTTTACGGTTGGTGACAATCCAGATGTAAGTGCCGATGCCTGTATTGTAGAAGTCTTTCTCCGGCATCGCGATGATGGCTTCCAGCATATCATTCTCAATGATGAATCTGCGCAGATTGCTTTCTCCGCCACCGGCATCGCCGGTGAAGAGCGACGATCCGTTATGAACCTCGACAATGCGTGTACCCAGTTTTGTACCGTGCTTCATACGGCTTACATTGTTCGCAAGGAAGAGCATCTGCGGGTCACCGATGCCTGGAATCACATTGAAATCCGGATTATCATCATAGACGAACTTAAAACGAGGGTCGGATATTTTCTTTTTCTCACTATCGGCAAGTCCCCATTTCTTCAGGTCCTCTTTCCAAGGAGTGCCGAACGGGGGATTCGAAATGCAGAAGTCATATGTCTCACCTTTGTGACCGTCTTCCGAAATTGTGGAACCGAATGCTATGTACTGGCGTGATGAACCGTTGAGAATGTAGCTGAAAGAACGGCATTCGCCGGAAATCATAAGGTCGGCTTTGCAGGTGGCGAATGTTTCCGGCTGAAGTTCCTGCCCGAAAATGTTGATGTTGATTTTTCGACCCCGTTCTTTTGCCATCCGCTTCATTTCCTCTTCGCTGATGGTCAGGATGCCGCCGGTACCGCAGGCTCCATCGTAAATGCTGTAGGTGCTATCTTCAATCTGGTCTGCCACAGGGAGTATGGCGAGGTCAGCCAACAGCTTCACGTAGTCTCTTGGTGTGAAGTGCTCTCCGGCTTCGGTGACGTTGTTTTCCTCGTTGAACTTACGAAGAAGTTCCTCAAAGAGGGTTCCCATCATATGATTGTCGAGGGCTGGAAGAATTTCATTTCCTTTTTCGTCCAAGACTGGCTTGATGCTGAGGTTGATGGTGCTGTCGGTGAACTTGTCTATAATCGAACCAAGACGCTCTGCATCAGTAAGGTTATCCACTTGCTGACGAAGACGGAATTTGTCTATGATGTCCTGAACGTCTTTACTGTAGCCGTTAAGGTATTCGATAAAGTTCATCTTCAGGCGCTTAGGATCAACTTCGGCCTTCAGTTTCTTCATCGTAAAATGTGATGTGTTGCAGAAAGGGTAGCCAGTGGTCTGAAATAGAACTGGTTCCTGATTGGAAATGCCGGCAGCATCCAAGGCCTTTTTGCGTTCCAGAACCGCGTCTTTTGTCGGCTCCAGCAGAATATCAAGACGGCGGAGAACCGTCATCGGCATTATGATTTTCTTGTAATCTCCTTTCTCGAACGCGTGTACCAGAACATCATTCGCGATGTTCCAGATGAAAGAGAACAGATGGTTGTATTGCGCTGTATTCATTAGTTTACTGTTATGTTCGGCACTCAAAGATGTCTCATATTAATTTTTGTGTAATTACATTATTTTTCCGAGGTTTCCGAAATAACAAAAATAGTGATTTTTTAGGAGCTTTATGCAGAATATTCATAAAATCAGCTTCAATATTTGATAATGAAATAGTCAGGCGAAAGATTCGGAAATACGAGGAATCCAGGTACGCCGTTTCTGAGTTCTCGTTCCCATAACCGAAAAATTGCCTAAATTTACACCCAAAACAGAAACGCAGATGGAAATCGATGAATTGGAACGTGGCCGGCTGAGGAGCAAAGTGCTGAACTTCCTTAAGGCCAATTATATTGAATATAAGTTGTACGAGCATCCGGCATTGTGCTCGGTGGAGGAGTGTCTGGCGTATTGGGGGAACATTCCTGACGCGACGCATTGCAAGAACCTTTTTCTGCGGAACCATAAGGGGAACAGGCACTACCTTGTGAGTATGGAATGCCATAAGACGCTCGACATCCATAGCCTGGAGCATACGTTGAAGCAGGGAAAACTGTCTTTCGCGTCGGAGGAAAGGATGGTTCGATGCCTTGATCTGCATCCTGGGTCGGTGTCGGCCTTCGGACTTATCAATGACATCGATCCGAAGGATGCGGATCCCAAGGAACTCTTCCCGAACGGTCACCGTGTCAAATATTACATTGACAGCACGTTGCGTACCGCCGACAAGATAAGTTTCCACCCTTGCGAGAACACGGCCAGCGTCGTGATCTCAGGCGCGGACTTCTTGCGTTTCCTGTCAATCTGGGGCGGCGAGGTGGAATGGCTGGAAATATGATGGGGTCCTGACCTCAATTAAATTTCATATTGACCTCCTCTTTCATTATATTTGCCTGATGTGCGACAGATTGTAGAAAGATGAAGATTTTGACGAAACTGATGCAAGGACTTCTGAGGGTGATCTCGGCGCTTCCGCTGGGATTCCATTACGCGTGGGCGGGCTTCTTTGCCTGGCTGCTGCGTGATGTGATGCATTACCGCCGTGATGTCGTGATGATCAACCTCTCCCGCGCTTTCCCTGACAAGAAATACAAGGAACTGAAGCAAATCTCCAATGCCTTCTACAAGCATTTCGGCGAGGTGATAGCCGAGACCATCTGGTTCGGCGGATGCCGCAATCCTGAAAGGCTGCACAGGAAACGTTTGGTTGAATATACCAACCTGGACACCGTGGAGGCCGCGCTTGCCGAGAGCCCCGGGGTTGTCGTCTTGAACAGCCATTTCGGCAACTGGGAACTAACCGGTGGCTGCCTGACTTACGACTATAGGCCGGACTCTGAGCGGTCAAAGATGGAGGCAAATGACATCATCGCTGTTTATAAGCCTTTGAGCAGCAAGATGTGGGACGAGATAATGCGGGTCAACCGCTGCGCTCCGGTTCTGCGTTACGGCTACACCGGTTACGTCAGTTCCGTGAACCTCCTGCGTTTCGCCTTGTCTCACAAGGAGGACAAGAAAATCTACATAATCCCGACCGACCAGTGCCCTTACCGGAACTCTACGGTGAATGACGTTGTGGACTTTATGCACCAGCCGACCCGGACGATGCTCGGCGGCGCGTCGATCGCCCACAAACTGCACTACAGCGTCTTCTATATGAGCCTGATTCCGGTCTCCCGAGGCCACTACGAATGGACCTTCAAGGAAATATGCCGCGACGCCTCGACGATGACCCCTCACTCGATAATGCAGGAATATTACAGCCTGCTTCAGGCCGATCTGGAAAAACACCCGGAGAACTACCTCTGGACGCACAAAAGATGGAAATGACAAAAATATTATGAATATGAAGAATTACCGCACAGTATCGCTTCTCTGTCTGGCCGCCGCTTTGCTGCCAGAGGGAAGAATCTCGGCCCAGGATCCCGTAGGAACCGTTTCCTACGCCCTTCCTCAGACCACCATCACGATCGAGGTGGAGGCCGTCCGTGAATATTTCTATGCAGGCCCTTACGCCAAGTACGCCCAGAAATATCTTGGCGTTGACGCCCGTCAGGCAGACCAGACCACCTGCACGCTCAGCACGGTTCGTATGACCCCGTACATCGAGGCCGACCAGAATTTCCGCTACTATGTCAATCCGGACAAGGCCACGCAGTCTTTCCTTTCGCTTACCTCCCAGGGACTTATCGCGGTCAATGACGGAAGTTTCGGCGAGAGCGCCGAGTGGAGGTTCACCACGCAGGCCGGGGCTGATTTCAACGGAAAGGGTGTAAGCTCCAACCTTACATCCGAGGCCGCCACGCTTTACCGTGGAGTCAAGGAGGACGCTTCCTACAACCGCATCGCCGTGCAGCAGAATATGGTTGTCCAGAAGTCCCTTGAGCAGAGGGCCAAGGAGGCAGCCGACATGATATTCAATCTTCGTCAGAAAAGGGTTCAGATCGTCACAGGCGACACCGACGCCACTTACAGTGGTGAGGCTATGGGGGCGGCCCTCAAGGAAATCTCCGCTCTGGAGAAGGAATATATGTCCATGTTCATCGGCTACAGCGATTTCCAGACCCAGAAACTCAAATGCGATGTCGTTCCTGTAAAGAACAGAAAGTCTCAGACCTACGTGGCGTTCAGAATCTCAGATACAGACGGAATCGTCTCGGCAGACAATATGTCCGGAAAACCTTACCTTTTGGAGATTGTCCCTCAGCCGATCGGAGAGGCTTCCGGCAAGGGTGCCCAAGCAAAGTCGAATGTGGCCATCTACAGGATTCCGGCCATCTGCACAGTCCGTCTTTCCGATGGAGTGACCTCGTTCCTTCAGGACAGGATGGCCATCTACCAGCTCGGGACCGAGGGCTATTTCCCGCTTTCAAAGTAATCCGGAAAAAATATTCAGCAAACATTAAAGAATACATATTCACATATTAATAGAATAACGCTATGACAATTAAAGATTTGCAGCCAAAGGCCGTTTGGGAGAACTTCTACGGCCTGACAAGGGTTCCTCGTCCTTCAAAGCACGAAGGCAAGGTTCAGGACTATCTCCTGGGCTGGGGAAAAGAACACGGTGTTGACGTGAAGAAGGACGACACCGGCAACATCATATTCACAGTTCCGGCCACTCCAGGCTACGAGAACCGCAAGGGAGTGATAATGCAGGCCCACATGGACATGGTTCCGCAGAAGACCGCTGACACGAAGCACGACTTCCTCACTGATCCTATCGAGACCGAGATAGACGGGGAGTGGGTGACCGCGAAGGGAACTACCCTCGGAGCCGACAACGGAATCGGAGTCGCTCTCGCTCTTTCCGTTCTTCAGGACAAGACTTTGAGGCACGGCCCGCTTGAGGCTCTCATCACCTACGATGAGGAGACCGGCATGACCGGAGCCAACTCGCTCAAGGCCGGAATATTAAAGGGAGACATTCTTCTGAACCTTGACTCTGAGGAGGAAGGCGAGCTTTGCACCGGTTGCGCCGGTGGAGTTGACGGCGCGGCTGACTTCGCTTACAGAACATATAAGACTCCTGAAGGATTCGTCGGCTACAAGATCACCGTCAAGGGACTCAAGGGCGGACACTCCGGAATGGACATTTCCCTCTTCAGGGGCAACGCCAACAAGATCATCTGCCGTCTTCTCCAAGCCGTAATCTCTGAATATGACGTGAAGGTCGCGTCCATCACCGGTGGATCCCTCCGCAACGCCATCCCGTTCGAGGCCGAGGCCGAGATTCTCGTCCCGTCAGCGGACTCCCGTAAGGTCAAGGCTCTCGTTGAGAAGAAGTTCGAGGAGTCCAAGTTCGAGTACCAGTACTCAGACCCGGAGATGATTCTCATCTATGAGAAGCAGAGCGCTCCGGCTGCCCGTTACATCAGCCCTAAGGTGATCGGCAAGGCTGTCAAGGCCATCCTTGCCTGCCCTCACGGAGTCCAGAGGATGAGCGACACTCTTCCTGGCCTGACCGAGACCTCTACCAATATGGCTATCGTCCGCACCCAGAAGGGACATCTCACGGTTCACTCCTTGACCCGCAGCTCGATTGACGCCGCCAAGATGTACCTCGCCGACTCGATCCGTTACGTATTTGAGCTCGCCGGCGCGAAATATTCGACATCAGGCGCTTACAGCGGTTGGGCTCCGAAACTCGGCACTCCGATGATCAAGGTTCTGGAGGACACCTTCAAGAGCCTCTTCGGAAAGGAACTCAAGATCACGGCCACCCACGGAGGACTTGAGTGCGCCATTATGGGAGCCAAGTATCCGAACTGGGAGATGGTTTCCATAGGACCTACCATCCTCTATCCTCACTCTCCGGACGAGCGCGTGAACATCGCTTCCGTCGCCGAGACCTGGAAGTTCCTCGTCGCCGTGCTTGAGAATATTCCTGAAAAGTAATTTGTCTTGACCTCTAATTTGCGAAAGTTGAGATAATTGACTATATTTGCAGTCCTTTTGGGTTGGCATACGTCCCCGAAAGGACTGCAATTTATTTATTATTAAACAATTAAGTCAAATGTTAAAACAGTACGAGACCGTTTTCATCGCAACTCCCGTTTTGTCTGAACAACAGATGAAGGAAGCGGTTGCCAAGTACACAAAACTGATCGCCGACAATGGTGGCGAGGTAGTGTACGAGGAGGACTGGGGACTTCGTCAGCTGGCATATCCAATCCAGCACAAGACCTCAGGATTCTATTATCTTATCCAGTTCAAGGCTGAGCCAAGCTTCATCGCCACCCTTGAGACCCAGTATTTCCGTGATGAGAGGATCATCAGGTTCCTTACCGTGGCTCTTGACAAGCACGCCGAGGCTTACGCCGCGAAGAGAAGGGAGAACAGGAACAAGCCTGCCGCTCCTAAGGCAGAGGAGGCTCCGGCTGAGGCTCCGGTAGCCGCTGAAGAGAAAACAGAGGAAAACGCATAATCAAGGAGGAATGAATTATGGCACAGAATGACGCACAGAACGCTGGAATCCGCTATCTCAATCCTCCTACAGTAGAGGTTAGGAAGAAGAAGTACTGCCGTTTCAAGAAGGCAGGCATCAAGTATGTTGATTACAAGGACGCTGAGTTCCTTAAGAAGTTCCTCAACGAGCAGGGTAAGATTCTCCCTCGCCGTATCACCGGTACTTCTTTGAAGTTCCAGAGGAAAGTCGCTCAGGCAGTGAAGAGGGCTCGTTCCCTTGCTCTGCTTCCTTATGTAACTGACCTTCTTAAATAATAGGAGAGCGAGATTATGAAGATCATTTTGAAGAAAGAAGTTGCCAATCTCGGCGAGGCCGGAGATGTGGTAGAGGTAAAGTCAGGTTACGGCCGCAACTATCTTATCCCTCAGGGATTCGCTTGCGCCGCCACTCCATCCGCTCTTAAGCAGCTTGAGGAGACAAAGCGCCAGAGGGCTCACAAAGAGGCCAAGCTCATCGCTGACGCCGAGGCTCTCGCGGCCAAGATCGCGGCCACACCGGTTAAGGTGACCGTAAAGGTCAGTGAGTCAGGCAAGATCTACGGATCTGTCACCACCGCTCAGGTCGAAGAGGCTCTCAAGGCCGCCGGTATTGAGGTTGACAAGAAGAACATCACCCTCGGTGAGATCAAGACCGTAGGCGAGTACGAAGGTACCGTCAAGTGCTACAAGGCTGTCAAGGCCACCGTAAAGGTAACCGTTGAGGCCGAGGCCTAATCCCAAGTTTATGTGAAGCCAATTTTGGCTGACAATATTTTAGACCGCAGATTTCCTGCGGTCTTTTTTCGTCCCTCTTTAGCAACGAAATCACGTTAAAATGTTGCCACGGATCTCTTCTTAACCTTCTCGGGCAACGCTCGGGGCCCAGAAAGCGCAGTGTTGCACAAAATTGCTTCCGTCGCATTGCTTTTTATCTCTGACGGGGGCATATATATCGCAAAATGTTCTCGACGAGGTGGTACTTATCTTTGAGAAACAGTCTCGATTGACTAACAATGTGTTACAAATTATTGCTAGTCATGGCAGGAGAGTAACGTTTTGTAACTTATTTATTAATAGGATTTTATCAATTATAGCCGTGTGAGAGACGTCTCTGAACGGTAACGATTTATGGCGTTTTTGTTGCTTAAGAGGTATTTCATGCTCTTTTCGGCAACGTTTTGTGGGTGAAGTGTTACCCAGGAGTGCGAGTTCAAAGAATGATGGCATATTCATAGATGCGAAGGGCAATGGAGGCGGAATATTCCGGCACTTGAATATTCATTAGCATATTCATTAACCTTTAGAGGAAAGGTTGGAGTTGAAAGGAAATTTTTTTTACTTTTGTTTGGACAAACTGCCATGATGGAATCGTTTGTCTGCTTGCTTTCCAGGCAGGCGTGACCAGGATTATTAACACGTTAATGAAGATTAGTTCTTGAATATGAAAGAATACATCATCGCCCTGGATCAGGGCACGAGCTCGTCAAGAGCCATTGTTTTCAATAAGAGGGGCGAGGCTATGGCTGTTCGCCAGAAGGAATTCACACAGCATTTCCCGAAGCCGGGGATGGTGGAGCACGATCCGATGGAGATCTGGGCCACCGAATATGCGATGATGACTGAGGCGGTCACATCGCTTGGACTTGGGGGAGCGGACATCGCCGCCATCGGAATCACCAACCAGCGCGAGACCACTATCGTGTGGGACGCCGAGACAGGAAAACCTGTTTATAATGCCATCGTGTGGCAGGATAGAAGGACTTCTGAATATTGCGACTCGCTCAAGGCCGCGGGAGTGACGGATATGATCCGCCGCAAGACCGGCCTCATCATCGACGCTTATTTCTCCGGAACGAAGATACGCTGGATCCTTGAGAATGTACCGGGAGCCCGTGAGCGTGCCGAGCAGGGAAAGCTTCGCTTCGGTACAGTGGACAGTTGGCTGGTGTGGAACCTGACCGGCGGACACGAACACATCACGGACGTGAGCAACGCCTCCCGTACGATGCTGTTCAACATCAACACACTGGAATGGGATGAAGAACTTCTTGATCTTCTGAATATTCCCGCATCGATGATGCCGCAGGTCAAATCCTCATCGGAAGTTTATGGAGAGACTGATCTTTTAGGCGGAAACGTTCCTGTCGCGGGAATAGCCGGTGACCAGCAGGCCGCCCTGTTCGGTCAGATGTGCACCGAGCCGGGATCCGTCAAGAACACTTACGGCACAGGTTGTTTCTTGCTGATGAACACAGGTGAGAAGCCGATAATGTCTAAGAACAACCTTCTCGCCACCATCGCGTGGAAGATCGGCGACAAGGTGAATTATGCCCTTGAAGGGTCTATATTCGTTGCCGGCTCTGTCGTTCAATGGCTTCGTGACGGCCTTGGAATCATCAAGAGTTCATCTGAGGTTGAGGCTCTTGCGGCCTCTGTACCGGACAATGGTGGAGTCTATATGGTGCCTGCGTTGACGGGACTTGGTGCTCCGTACTGGGATCAGTATGCTAAAGGCGGGATATTCGGAATAACCCGTGGAACCACGGCGGCTCACATCGCCAGAGCGGCTCTTGAAGGCATCGCATTCCAGACTATGGACATTGTCTCGGCTATGGAGAAGGATTCCGGAATCCATCTCGGGGAATTAAAAGTGGATGGCGGCGCGTCCCGCAACAACCTTATGATGCAGTTCCAGTCCGACATCCTTGGCGCCAAAGTCATAAGGCCTAAAGTGACCGAGACGACGGCTCTCGGTGCGGCTTACCTTGCCGGGCTGGCTGTCGGCTTCTGGGAGAGCCTTGATGACGTGAAGAAGCAATGGGAGGCAGACAGCGTCTTCACTCCTTCGATGGATGAGGATGCCGTCAAGGCGGCCAAAGCCGGATGGGCCGACGCTATCGGACGAACATTAACCAAGAAGTAGTGAATATTATGAATCCATATTTCGCCGAGTTTCTCGGCACACTTGTACTAATCCTTATGGGTGACGGAGTCTGCGCCTGCTCCAGTCTTGAGAAATCCAAAGGCAAGGGCGCCGGTTGGGTAGTGATAACCTTGGCGTGGGGCTTTGCCGTGATGTGCGGAGTTTTCATTGCGGGACCATATTCAGGTGCGCATCTCAATCCTGCCGTGGCAATCGGTCTGGCGGTGGCGGGCTCGTTCCCTTGGGCTTCGGCTCTTGGCTACATCATCGCCCAGATGCTCGGTGGCTTCTGCGGCGCCGCCCTTGTTTGGGCTTTCTATAAAGACCATTTTGATGCTACGGACGATCCGGACACGAAACTCGGTACATTCTGCACGATGCCGGCCATCTACAATCCGGCGAGGAACTTCTTCTGCGAGTTCGTCGGAACCTGGCTACTGGTGTTCTGCATCCTTATGTTCTCCGTGAGTGGCAACACCTCGGAAGTCGGCCTTGGCGCAAGCGGCTCGTTCCCTGTCACAATGCTCATTATGGCGATTGGTATGTCCCTTGGAGGTGCGACAGGCTACGCGATCAATCCGGCAAGGGATCTTGCCCCGCGCATCGCCCACGCCGTTCTTCCGTTCAAGAGTCCGAAGCGCGACAGCGGCTGGAACTACAGCTGGGTTCCTGTCCTCGGCCCGATCGCCGGAGCCGCGTTCGCCGCTCTGTGTTTTATCTTGATATTCTGACGTTATATGGTTGGTGAGCCTGCGGTGCACTGAGCTGCCGAAGTGTCAAACCTATCATATAAACAACTTCTAAACATTAGGTCATATTATGAGACAACATATTCATAAATTGTTTTGTCTGGCGGCAATGGTTATGCTCGCGTCCGCCATGGCTCCGGACGCTTCCGCGCAGCAGGCGCTTTGGAGCGGGGCGCAGGTGGTGTCCCCTCAAATCAATGAAGACAACACGGTGACTTTCAGGTACTCCGGCTCTAATGTCATAAGGGTCCAGGTGACCGGCGACTTTCTGCCGCCACAGAAAATCAGCACTCCGAACGGCGAGTTCGAGGTTCCGGGCATCGCTGAACTGACACAGAATCAGAACGGTGTCTGGGAATATACCAGCGCCCCTCTTGAGCCGGAGCTTTACAGCTACTCCTTCATAGTGAACGGCCAACGGATGAACGACCCGTCGAATGTCTATCAGATAAGGGATGTGGCCACGGTCACGAGCATATCCATTGTCGGCGGCGGACAGGCTGACCTTTACAAAGTCAGTGACGTGCCGCACGGGACGGTGTCAAAGGTTTGGTATGACAGCCCTTCGCTTGGAATGAGGC
>OICR01000109.1_pt1 | contig 41567 bp, 25 predicted proteins | sample 1581321 | NCBI WGS metagenome assembly OICR01 (sample SAMEA3882557, study PRJEB24775) | human gut metagenome | biome: human-associated habitat; feature: intestine environment; material: feces | place: Netherlands | collected 2009/2010
GAGCTTAGTATTAAATATTTATGACTTTTTAGTACAAAGTGCTGCAAAACTCAGATGCTAAATCATACTCAAGGCCAGATATATCTTTGGGTTTAGGCAATTCGCCAGATTCTATCTTGGGACCACCATCCTTCAAAGGTGGTCTGATAGCCTCTGACGGAGCAGGGACCCTCGGTGAACCAGTCCAGAAAGTCTGCTTGTTCTTTAACGCAATGCATCCATTGGTGACACCGCCAACCAAAGCTCCAGTTGCAGCACCTGACAAAGCGCCAAGACTCGCACTTTTCAACATGTCCTCCTCATCTCCACCAGCAAGCGAAGTCATACCGGCACCAGAAATAGCACCACCTACCGCGCCACCTGCAGCCCCAGCAATTGCGCCTCCACAAAAACCACCTAAGCTACCAAGTGCTCCAGCTACGGCTCCTCCTGTATATATTGATGCCGCACAAGATACCGCACCAACCGCACATCCACCAACAACTCTCCAAACCTTATCCCAACCTTTAAGGCCATTCTTATCTGCGATTGTGTAGGCTTTATACCCTCCATACGCAGCACTTGCCAATATTGCACCTGCTATTATAATAGTAGTGGCCGTTATAACAAACTCCCCATTCGGATCACCATATTTTAATGGATTGTTAAGAGCATAAGAGTAACGATTATAGTTCTGGGTGAAATCCGGTGCTTGAACGTATGGGTCTGGACTGAGGAAACGGCCTGTGAACGGATCATAGAGACGGGCGTTCATATTGATCAGCCCGAAATAAGGAAGATGTTCGTGGCCAGTGAAACCTCTTCCGAGGAAGAGTTCCGGTTCTTCGCCGCTTGCGTACAATTCGAGAGTCTCTGGATTACGGAGACGTCCCCACGGATCATAACTGTACTCAGCCACAAGTGCCCCATCAACTGACGTGATGCAGGTCACACTCCCAAGATAGTCTCGGCCGATGTTGTAAAGCAACCACGGACTGGAATCATCCTTGACATACACCATCGGTGCGGAATAGGCATCTCCACCAAGATATAGCCTTTGGACTGTCCCATCAGCCTTCGCATCAATTTCATACTGTCCTCCAATATAATACCTCGAAAGAATAGGTGTCGCTCCGTTTGCTATCAGCATCTTTGCCCTATTTCCATCGCCGTCATAAGTAAAAGAGCAACTTACTCCATTCTCAATTATCCGGGAAGGGCGGCTGTAGCAAGTATATGAGATTGACTGCGGTACCCGTGGGACATCCACGCCGCTCTCAAGGTCAATTTTAGTCAGTTGATAAGGTCTTGCATTGTTTTCATAGGAGAAAACTCCTGTACCCTCCTTCTCAGAAATATTGCCGTTGGGTCTGTAAGACACTGAATATTGAGACAAATCACCGCAAGCATCCGGGATAACCGTATCCAATCTATTGAGATCGTCATATCCAAAAATTTCCCCTGCACTATTAACAGCGTCGAATCTATCATCAAGATTTCCTGTGACAGGATCAAAGTCATAAGCGAATTCTTGGACTGTCCCAAGAGCTCGTCCAGTAGGAAGGCCGTGTGCATCAAATGAATAGAATCTGTCAACATTCCCTGTTAATGCACGGGTAGGTTGGCCAAAGTTATTCTCTTCAGCAAGACGCCAAATAACCGTTCCTACGGCAAGTGCAATCTGAACATTGTAACCATTGGAATATGAATACACCTCGGTTGCAATCTCACCATCCTGACTTGAATACTTTACAGTATTCACAACACTGCCATCTCCGTAAGTATATTCCTTCAAAAGCCATTTGCCGTCAGGCACTGTGGTCTTTACACTTGACACCCTATCCAAATTGTCATAAGCATAGACAGTCGATGTTCCATTGGTAGAAACCTCACTAATAAGAAGGTTATCGTCTGAGTAAGTGTAAACAGTGTTATATTCTCCGGGCCTTTCAACCTTTGTCTTACGACCATACACATCCAAGTAGGTGACCACAGATCCATTCGGATTTGTTTCCGTTACAACGGAGGATCCATCATTATTATTCACATAAGAAGTGGATCTGACACCTGCGCTTGGGTCTATGATCTTTATTCTTCTCCCGTAGGCATCATACTCAAAACTTGTCAAGACACTTTCCGGAGCCACAACCTGATCAAGTTGACCATCCGGACGATAACTGTAGGTTATCTCTCCTCCAGGATCCTGTATGCCGCACACACGTCCTGACTGATCTGAAGTTTTAGTAGAGGAGATGCCTTCTCCCGTTGTTGTCATCGACAACCCTGAATAAGCCCACGTAGAGACTTTCCCTGAAGCCTCCTCTATTTTAATTGGACGTTTATAGGCATCATAATCATACAAAGCCCATCCAGATGCCGAATCCTCCTTGAATGGCAATGAGACCTTGTTTACCAAACCGTCAGCACGATATTCAGTGTCTGTGACAAGCCAAGTACCATCAAAACGTTGAACCTCTGACCTTACCTCTTTTCCAGTGGCATCGTAATGGTTTTTCGAGGTCGGTTGTTTGGTAACTGATTTAGTCACAGTATAAAGACCCTCTCCGCCCCATTCTGTTGCCACTGTTTCTTCAGACAAGTCAGGGTATCGTTTTCTTGTCACATTTCCGAAACAATCATAACTATAGTAAGTGGAACGGCCTTTTGGATCCACGACAATCATAGGTGACCCATAAGAATTGTACAGTGTATAACTGGTCGTACGCCCTAAAGCATCGGTCTTGTATTTTATAAATCGACCATTATTATCATAGGCATAAGTATCACCCACAAAAGCGGTACTTGAATATGGTGCCGACTTTTCAGACAAGACATTGCCATAACCATCATACGTCCACCTTGTCTCTCCGGTTTTCCTGCCGCCATCCACGCCCGTAAATATTACGACAGAAGCCGGTCTCAAAACAGACTCATCATACGATGTGACTGTCCGGTCAATCCACGTAGATTGGTTGGCAGATTTTCTTGTAACCTTACGACTGGCCTCCAAGCCAAGAACATACTGTGAAGGATTCCGTCTATGCGAATATGTGATCTCTACCGTCTCCGAACTCGAATCATCCCCAACACCTGTGACAATCTTTATAGGATAATCAAAAGCATCATAAGAATAGGTTGTCGTGATCTTTTTTCCTGTCAAATTATCTACAGACAAAGATGAATATAAGCGTGGATGATACTTCCTATAAGTACCATATACCTTATTCCAGGTATATGAAATAGTTTCAAATGGCGATGTGGAGGACGTTACATTACCAAGATATCTATTCATCTCAGTAACCACTCCCGAGTTTTCAGGATCCCGCCTCTCCATTGTTGTGATCCATTCACCGGACCGCTGCGACAGCATATCAAGAGCGGAAACTTTCCCGAAGCCACAAAAACCAAGTCCACGACTGTTGGCAACAGCATCGTAATAAATGTAACTATTATGCGCCAACCTTGTTGAGGATAAATCCGTTGTTGTGGATTCTCGGAGAAGATTCAACGGAAATATCCTCCGCACAAAGCCATTCACCAGCGAATATGAACGAGATTTATCTATTGAATAAACCTCTGAGTATGGAGTGCCAGAAAGGCTCAATATCTCTTGACTCGACATATCAACATACCTATCCTCGGTCACAGTCCCGTAACTATCAACAACAGAAGTCAATAGTCTATTACTTGAAGTGTTTGCGCTGAATCCATAGCTTTTGACCTCATATCCAGTAACCGAAATCAAACTGCTTGTGCCGCGATAATTTGTGATATTACATGGAATGAGATTGGATGCAGACACTGAGGAAGATAGACGATGTTCTATTTGGATAGCCCCGTTTATATTTCTGTATATTGATATATTAGAACCTCGACCAGAACGACTGGTATTCCGATTATAACGCCCTCGCTCCACCAAATCAGGATATCCATCCATATCAACATCTAAAAACAGGTAATCAGAACCGCCATGGACAGGCAACAAAAAGTTAGAATCAACAAAAGACGAACCTGTAAATTTGAATACTTTCCATGAATTTTCAACAGGAGTCGCACGTGTTGATCCTCCTTCCGCTATATATCTCGGAATAGATCGATTTATCGCTCCATCCAACACAGCCGGAGCTATGACAATATCAAGGTACCCATCGGCATTCAAATCGGTAAAAAACATCGATTTTCCTATTGCGATATCAGTGGAAGCAAGGCCCCAATATGTCTTTGTAAGGTTGAATCGGCCATTGTAAAATCTATAAGATTCGACTCCAGATGATGTTAAATGGCACAATTCAGCCTGACCATCATTGTCAAGATCTACAGAGAAGATTGCTCCACTTGCATAATCTTCCCGTGAAAAATCAAAAAGGGTCAAATCACTTAAAACGCTTCCGTTCATTATGTCGACAACCGCAAATCTGGAACTGCGACTATTACCCTTGATATCTTCATCAAAAGTCATTGCGAGCAATTCCATTTTGCCATCACCATTATAGTCTCCGAATTGATAGACTCGCTCAAGTGGACTTGTGTATCTTTTAACAGTGATTGTCCCTTCCAATGACACCGTCTTTGATGACAGCACCGAAGGCGCTCGCCCATTGGTGTACTGATAAACCGTAAGGGTCAACGTCGTCTTGTCGTCTTTGACATCCCCGAAGTTTATTTTCACCAATTCCTCTATCCCATCTCCATTGACATCCACCGCTTCTATAGTCTGAAAGCCCGCTCCTGTCGTAAGCGTGCGATCAACATCAAACACGCCATCCTCTACCCGAGGTGCGACCAAGATAACTTGATCTTCGGGATACCCACTGCCATATTTGTAGGAACGTTTCGTCTCATACCACTTCTTATCCCAATAGACCACCTTGTATGGTGAGAAATAAGGATAGATGATCAATCCATCATCATAACTATTTGGAACAAGTTTCCCCCTGTTCTTTACGGTGGTTATACTGTCATTGAAGTAAGACATTAGATAGCCATCACCCGTCTGTCGAAACGATCCATTCTCAATATGAACTACAGTCTGCCCTGTTCCTTCCCCTCCATAATGGAAACGCAGAGGATTAATCGATTGATCTGCAACCTTGCATTCCACGTTATTTAAAAGATTGACACCATCGGACAGATTGTGACTCAAATTGTACTCGTGACGTATGCCGGGACTACTCACCCTCGTAAGCAACTTCTTACAGCTTACAAGTTCTCCGGCATAGTACATTTCGACGCAGTCCGTCCTGTCCTCATAGAAAAAATAGATGGACTCTTTCGGGGGTGTGACAGTTCCGGAAACTCTTCTATGTCCATAATCTATTTTAGAGACAACATAGACATTACCAGTATACGACAGTGACTCATAATTGAACGTTATCAGATTTCCTATCACATCCTCTATCTCTGTGACAGGGTAACATCTTCTTGCCGATGAGTTTGTTTCCCAGCCATACTTAACCTTACGCCCGTCTGGATAAATAGCTGTGAAGTAAGAAACAACTCCGTTGGAAGCAAGGTGCTTCATTACCTTGATGTTTCCTGAAACTGTCTCAAATTGATAGGTAGGTGTATATGAGTCAGTATTCTTTACAAGACGAACGCCATCAAGGCTCCATATCGCATCAGATGAAGATGGGTCCGGAGCCGCCCAACTTCCATCATAGTACGGAGATTTTCCAGACACGGTGACAGAGGACAGTCCACCGATACTCCATCCATAACCAGCAATGCCATTAGAGCCCTGACTGTTATACTGAAGAGAAATCTGAGGAGTCAGACCATAACCAGGAGCGGTTGCTATCGGGATGCTGTAAGTTCTTGCTCCAGTTGGAGAAATGCCAGATACAATCGGAATCCCAGCCACCGGAAGGCTTATGTCAATCGCATCAGCGGCAGACCTCTGAAACGCCGCCTTTTTCAAGCCATTCACTTTCTGCATCCTTAATATCTGTCTGGCAGAAAGGGCAATGCGTTCAGAATTTTCAGATGTCACCGATGCCGGCTCCACAAAAGCTTGCGGCACCAACGTAAACGAAGAATCCCCCTTTTCGTTCACCTCATATCTTTCATTATACCGTTCATCAAAGTTTCGGCTTCGTTGTCCATTCGCCAAAATCGGCATTAACAATGCAACTAAAGCTAAAACCGTGACTGCGCTTACTCTTTTACCCATAAATCTTTTCTTTATCCGTCTTCTGAAATAGTTGATATTGTATCAATTATATTTCAAAAAAATTGGTTCCGCGGATACTTAATGACAACAAAAACAATCCGTATCTTTCAATTTACAAATCAAATTCACCATAGAAATTCACGCCATCGGAAAGAGTTACCGAAATGCGATAGTAACCGGTTCCGGAAAGAGGCAAAAGAAGTGTCGTTGTAGAGATCTGATCATAATACGAAGCATAATCTCCAGTTGTAAGATTCTCAATCTCGACTTCAACAGAAACAACTTTATTGGCAGAAAGAAAAATCGTGTTGGCATTACCTACCAAATAACAAGATAATTCGAAAGGATCTCGTTTCGGTACTTTATGGTTCAAAGAAGAATCTTCGTTTGTCTTATGCATAGTGACTGGTGTAATTACTTCTACACAAGTAGTGGATAACATCTTCGCATAAACGGGAAATGATGCGGCTATACACATCATAAATAAAACCAGAAGGTAAACTTTTCGCATACTCGCTTGTATTATTTTTGTTTGTGTAAATGTATACCTATAATCCTCTAAAAACTCAAAAAGGGGCATTTTTGGCGTTACAGATTTCCGCAATTTGGTAGCATCGAGAACTAAATTTTCAACGTTTTACAAATAGATAAAAACTATTGCTAAAGATGATGCATCCATAAGTCACTGATTATCAATACCCCCCCCTAAAATTATTCAAACTGTAACGAAATTATGCGAACAATCGGTACAGAGTCTCGTTTGGGCCGGAATAGCCGTTCAATTTTTCACGAAGGCGATGCTTCTTCACTCTGACATTCTCCTTGGAAATGTCCATCAAGAATGAAATTGTAGAGGTGTCAAAGCCTACTATCAGGTAACAGATAAAGCGGATGTCATCATCTTTCAACTTTGGAAAGTCGGATCTGATCTTGGAGACGATGTCATCAAGGTCAGCGTTTATCCTTGCCTCAAACTTTTTCTGGCCTTCCGATCCGCTGGCGATCTCCTCAAACAAGGCTTGGGTTGAGGATATGACATCGTGGTAGGCTTTCTCCTTTATTGACTCAAGTCGATGCGATGATGCGGCGTCATAGTACTTTCCTATCTCGTAGAACCGCTTTTGATAAAGGGAAACGTACATATCACGCAATTCTTTGATCTTGTCCCGCTCACGTTCATTGCGTGATTTCAGATCAAAAATATCCTTGTCCCTTTCTTCTTTTTCCTGCTTAGCCCTGTTCCTTACCGTTTCCAAAAGTCTCTCGGATTCTTCCACAGCCTGAGCCAACCTGTCTTTTTCACGAATCAAAGCGGTTTTTCTTTTCATAAAGACAATATAGAGCAAACCTGCCATCATTAGACTCGCTATGAGAATTATGACGCTTCTCTGATTGGCTATGGTTGATTTTTGTTCAGAGACCTCAGCAGTAAGACGATAGTAGTCACTTTGAGCCTTGAAAACAGATTGAGCCAACTGTTTCTTTACCACGTCATTCTGGTACAACAACAAACCTTTCAACAAAGTCAAAGCTTCTTTATCGTGTTCTTCATACTTCGCTATCCGATATCTAATTTCCATAGTCTCCACACTTTCATCAATCTCAGATAGCTGCGAAAGAATATTCTCTGCTGTAGATTTATTGCCAATCAGAAGAAGAAGATACGCATATTCATAATATGAGGTCAATGTAAGATTGCCGCGATGTTCCGCAACATATTCAAGCAATCTCAGGTCTCTCTCAACATCAGGTCCTTCCCGTTGCAGGTCATTACTGACCTGATCCTCCATCGCATAAAATGCAAGCTTGGAAGTTGAGTCTAAACCCGAATAAACCGAGGAATAAAGACTGTCTGCCAAATCGAATTGTTCGTTGTTGTGATAAGCTTGTGCAATTTTATAGCGAGATAAAGCAAGATTCTTGTCTCTAATTTTGTCGAAACAATCATGCGCAAGAATAGCATTCCTCAATTCTTCCTCAGTATTGAAAGATGCACTGTACGCATTTGCGAGGGCTTCATACGCCAATCCTTTATGATAATAGTCATCAGCACTCGATTCCCGCAAAGCCTGTGAATAGAAAATGACAGCGTTCGGGTAATCCTTTCTGTTGGCATAAATTCGTCCCAAATAATAGCAGGACAGCATCTTGTCCTGCGGCGAACCTAATCTCTCGTAATATGCAACTGTCGGTTCCAAAATAGACAAGGCCGTCGTGTCAATGTAGTTCTTGTCCAACGCCATCGCAAACAGCAGGGAATAGCGGGCACGAAGCGACTTGGTGTTCAGTGTCAGTGAATCAACTTTCCTCAGAACCCGCAGGGCACTGTCCGGCCTCTCCTGAATGTAGGTCTCGACATCCTGAAGCAAAGACTTGGTCTGCCTGTTGTCGCAGGAGACTAATAAAAATGACATCAAGAGGAATATAATTACGAATCTGTTCATCTGTCAATAGTTACAAGTTACGGACTTTTAGAGGCCTACTAATATTCACCGTAAATTTATAAAGGTTAACGAAATAATCAAAATATTCAAGAATAGGTGTGAACTATTTAACCTTCCAGCCGTTGATGCGGCCGGAAGGTCACGTTGTTACTTCTTTATAGATTTAATAATTTGAATCAAAAGTCCTTCCAGCCGCCGCCGAGAGCCTTGTACAGATTGACCACGGAGAGATTCTCCTTCGTCCTTGCCTCGCTTAACTCCAACTGGGAGGCAAGGTACTTTCTTTGCGCGTCAAGGACATCCATATAACTGATCACACCGTTTATGTACTGGCTGTTGGCCAGCACGACATATTTCTTGGACGCGCGCTCCATCTCCACCTTCACGTCAGTGTTGGAACGGGCGGAACGGAAAGTCACGGTGGCGTCATAGACCTCTCTGAACGCCTGCATAACATCTTTCTCGTACTCCAGTCTTGTCTGCTCGTAGGAGGCCACGGCGGCTTTGAGGGCGGAACGTCGTTTGCCGAACTCGAAGACCGGTGAAGCCAGTGTGGCTCCGGTGAACCAGAACGGGGACTTCAGGAAATCCTTAAGGGCGTTGTTCTCCTCTCCGGCTCCAAGATTGATGGTAAAGGACGGGAACCTTTCGGCCATCGCCACGCCCACGCGAGCCTCCGCCACCCTGAGAGCGTTCTCGGACTGCATAAGGTCAGGCCTGCGCCTGAGGATGTCAGACAGAACCCCGGACGGAACAACGGTCTTTGACATTTCCGATAAGGACAAACCTCGCTCCACATCCTTCGGATACGATCCGGTAATAAAACACAACTCACTCTCTTTCAATGCGATTTGTTTCTGAAGATCCGGCACCAAAGCCTCGGTGGAAGCCAATTCCACAAGAGCCTGCTGGTAAGGGATCTCAGATGTCAGTCCTCCTTCCGCACGGAGTTTGGCCTGATTCACGGACTTCTGCCTTGTGACCAAAGTGTTGGTGACTATCTCAAGTTTCTTGTCCAAGCCCACCAGTTCATAGTAGGCGGAGGCCACACTGGCGATGACGCTCGTCCTCACCGCTTTCTGAGCCTCGACAGTGCCGAGATAACCGGCCAGTTTCTCTTTCTTGGACCATTTCAGTCTTCCCCAGAAATCCACCTCCCACTGAAGCGAGGCCTTGACTCCGAATTCAGGAGAGTCCGGTTTCGGATCCGTTCCCCCGTAATTGCTGTGATCATTCTGCGCATAGCCTTTCACCGAGACGGAAGGCAGCTGGGCGGATCTTTGCACACGGTACCTGTACTCCATCTCCTTCAGACGCTCCGCAGCGATGAGGATGTCTTTGTTATATTCCAAAGCCGCGTCTATAAGCTTCTGCAATTCAGGAGACTCATACACTTCCCGCCAGTCAAGGTCAGCGATGCTCCTGTCGCTCGAATCCTCGAAATAGGCTTTCGGCATCTCTCCGAGGTCCGGCTTATCGCAATACCTCGATGTGGAGCAGGAATCTAAAGTCAGGGAAGACACGGCCATGACTGCGACGACCGACAAGGCCTTTCCCGCCTTACGGAGTTTTGGTCTCCACTTCGAGATCCTTGATCTCAACTTGTAGATCAGCACGAAGAAGAACGGAACAAAGACGATTCCGACGGTTATGCCGGTGATCATCCCGAAGAACACTCCGATGCCGATGTTCCTGCGGCTCTCGGATCCCGGGCCACTGGCGAACACGAGAGGCAGCATGCCAAGGATAAATGCCAAGGATGTCATCACGATTGGTCTGAACCTCAGTTTTGCGGCGGTGACCGCAGCCTCTTCCAGATCCTTTCCGGCCTCAACCTCTTCTTTGGCGAACTCTACGATCAAGATCGCGTTCTTGGCCACAAGGCCGACGAGCATCACGAGACCTATCTGGAAATAGATGTTGCTCTCCATTCCAAGCACAGCCACACCGAGATACGCTCCGGCTATCGCGATCGGAAGCGAAAGGATGACGGCCACAGGAATGGACCAGCTCTCGTACTGGGCAGCGAGGAAGAGGAACACGAACAGCAACGCCAGCGCAAGCACGAGTCCAGTCTGCCCGCTCTCCTTCTTCTCCTGATAGGACATTCCGCTCCACTCCACTCCGATGTTGTCCGGCAGATGCTCCTCGGCGATCTCCTCAAGTATGGCAAGGGCCTCGCCGGAACTGGTTCCGTTGGCGGCCTCTCCGCTGATCGTGGACGAATTGTACATGTTGAACCTCTTGATCGTACCCGGCCCTGTCGTGAAACGCGTGGTACCCAAAGCATTGACAGGGATCATCGTGCCTCCCGAACTCTTCATGAAGAAGAGGTTCAGATTGTCGGAGTGGGCGCGGTACGGGGCGTCGGCCTGGATGTAGACACGGTATATTCGGTTGTACATGTTGAAGTCGTTGACATAGATCGCACCGGTGAACGCTTTCAGGGTCGCGAAGACATCGGCCATCGACAGCCCCAGAAGCTGGATCTTGTCACGATCCGCATCGAAATACAACTGAGGGATGTCCTTTTGCATTCCGGAGGACAATCCGGTGAACTCTTTCCTCTTCATCGCATAATGAAGAAGCGTGTCCGAGGCGTTCTGGAGATCCTGATAGGTCGCGTCCCCCCTTGCCTCAAGCACCATCGAGAATCCGCCCGAAGTACCGAGTCCAGGGATAACGGCAGGTGTGCTGATGTACACCTTGCTCTCCGGATAGCGTGACAAGGAGTCTCTCACCATCGCTATCGTCTTGGACATATTAGTGACCTTGCGTTCTTTCCATGGTTTCAGGATCACCGTCAAGGTGCTGCTGGACTGCGCGGTGCCTATCCGGGGACTGGAGCCGGTGACATTGAGGACATATTCAACATCGCGCTGCCGGAGCAGAAAATCCATCGCGCGGTCCGTCACCTCTCTGGTCCGCTCAAGCGTGGCACCCGTCGGAAGCTCCAGCTCCACAGTGAAATAGCCCTGATCCTCCTTGGGGATGAAACTCTGCGGAACGAGGCGACCGAGTATGAATATTCCCACAATCGCGACGCCGAAGACAGCGAACATCCTCTTCGAATTGTGCAGCGCGAAACGGACCATCCTCGCATAGAGCGAGGTTCCTTGCTCAAGCCACTGGTTTATCTTTCTGAACACGAAGTTCTTAGGCTTGTCATCATCGTGCGGCTTCAGGAATTTGGAACACATCACAGGGCTTAAGGTCAGCGCCACAATGGTGGAGATTATCACGGAAACAGCGATCGTGACTGTAAACTGCCTGAATAATTGGCCCGTAATTCCGGAAAGGAAACTTACCGGAACAAAAACGGCGCAGAGCACAAGCGACATCGCCACAAGGGCGCTTCCTATCTCCCCCATCGCCTTTTTTGTAGCCTCGTACGGGGACAGATGTTCGGTTGACATGATCCTGTCCACATTCTCCACGACCACGATAGCATCATCCACAACGATTCCGATGGCCAGTATGAGGCCAAGCAATGTCATCATGTTCAGAGAGAAGCCGAAGATCAGCATCACTCCGAAGGTGCCGATCAGGGAGATCGGCACTGCTATTGCCGGGACGAGCGTGGCCCTGACATTCTGAAGGGAGAGGAACACCACGAGGATGACAAGGATCAAGGCTTCGAACAAGGTTCTGTAAACGTGATGGATGGACTCCGAGATGTAGGTGGTCATGTCGAACGGAATGTCGTAGGACATGCCGTCAGGGAAGCCCTTGCTGATCTCGGCCATCTCCGCCTTGACCTTGTCGGCGACCTCCACGGCGTTAGCTCCGGGAAGCATAAAAACGTTCATCACTGCGGCGTTGCGGGCGTTGATGCCGCTCTCGGTGTTGTACGACTGGGCCTCAAGCGAGATCCGGGCCACATCCCTGAGGCGGATGATTGATCCGTCCTCGCCCGTTCTGACCACAATGTTCTCGAACTGCTCGACCGATGAGAGACGGCCCGGAGCCGTGATCGGGATGGTGACATCCACATCCGTGATCGGCTGCTGCCCGAGCACTCCGGCCGCGGCCTCACGGTTCTGATCCTTCAGAGCGTTCTGCAGATCCTTGACCGTTATCCCGAGGCTGGCCATCTTGTCCGGCTGTACCCAGATCTGCATCGCATAGTAGCGGCTTCCCACGTTCGAGACAACTCCCACGCCAGGAACACGCCTCAAGCGGTCCTGAATATTCAAGGTTGTGTAGTTGCTGAGATAGACCTCGTCGAATTTCGGGTCATCCGACATCACGGTGATCGTCATCAGCTTGCTTGAGGACTCCTTCTCCACCGAGATTCCGTTCTGCACAACCTCGGCCGGAAGTCTGGACTCGGCCAGCTTGACCCTGTTCTGAACCTCCACGGCGGCGAGATCCGGATCGGTGGAGATGTCGAATGTCAATGTCGCCGAATAGCCTCCGTTGTTGGAGTTGCTTGACTCCATGTAGAGCATCCCCGGCGTTCCGTTGAGCGACTGCTCGATAGGTGTCGCCACGGCCTGCGACACGGTCTGCGAGTTGGCGCCCGGATAGGATGTCGAGACGCGCACGACCGGAGGGACAATCTTCGGGTACTGGTCAACCGGCAGCATGGTCAGTCCTATGAGCCCGACAAGTACGATTATTATGGATATGACAGTCGAGAATACGGGCCTGTCTATAAAGAAATCGGATTTCATAAGTTCGTGTCTGTTAACATATTCCTTAAGAGCGAACCGCCTCCACCTTCATTCCGTGGCTCAGCTTGTGCTCCCCTTCCACCACAATGACCTCTCCGGGATTGAGGCCACGCTCCACGACAGTCGTGTTCTCCACTTCAGGTCCAGTCTGGATGAAACGCTTCTCCACGATGCCGTCATGTTTCAACACGAATATGAACGAGCCGCTCTTTTCGATGATGATGGCCTTGGTCGGCACCGCCACTGCGTTCTCCCTCACGTCCAAAAGGACTTTAACGTTGGTGAACTGACCCGGCAGGAGTTCACGGTCAGGGTTAGGCATCTCGGCGCGTACCGAGAACGTCCCTGATTTGGCGTCCACAAGAGGATCGGCGAAATCCACCAGCCCTTTGTACTTATAGACGGATTTGTCAGCCATAGTGATGGTCACATACGGATCCCAGTGCCTGCTGGTGTCCTTCTGGCCGAGGTTCACATTTCTGGCCTTTGATTTCTGGTAGTCAAGATCAGTCATCTTGAACTCCACAAGCACCGTGTCGCTCTTGACCACATTTGCGAGGAGGGACTGCGATCCCGGCCCGACAAGAGTGCCTATGTCCACATGCCTCTCGCTGATGTAACCACTAATAGGAGATCGCACTGTGGTGTAGCTCAACGCCAGACGGGCTTCCGTCAGATTCGCCTCGCTGACCTGCACGTCAGCCTTGGCGCTCTCATAGGCGGCGACAGCGTTGTCCAGATCAAGCTGGCTGGAGGCCTTCTGCTCGAACAAAGGCTTGATCCTCGCCAGATCCCTCTCTGCCTTAAGGGCCATCGCCTTGTTTTTAGTCACCAGTGCCTCTGCCCTGTCCACCTGAGCTTTGTACTGTTTCGGATCAATGATGAAAAGTATCTGGTCTTTCTTAACGTATGTTCCTTCCTCAAACATCATCTTCTCAAGATAGCCTTCGACCCTCGCCCGCACCTCCACGAACTGCTGGGCGCGGATCCTTCCCGGAAACTCCCCGTAGATCTCCACATTCCTTGTCCTGACCGTGTCAACGCTGACAACAGGAAGATCCTCCAAATGATGCTTTGGCCGGAGAACAATGATGACAACAGCCGTGGCGACAACAGCCACAGCGACCGCGCCAATAATGGCTCTTTTGTTAAGCTTGCTCATAGCGATCTTTTTTGCGAACCAGGCTGCCCTGATCCCGTGTATTGAGGCATCGCCTCATCAAAGACCGTTCCAAATTAAATATAGGCCCGCAGTGTGTTCTTTTTCAGAATTGTACACAACCTCTTTTTATGATTGGATTTCAACCGACAATCACGGCGGGCACCCTCTTTCTTACAAAACACCTTCAGCCGATGTGCCACTGAAGCCCACTCCAGCAGCACATCGGCTGAAAAACTATTGCTCTAATCTTAGACTTTTTCAGCCGTGGCGGGCACTCACCCACTTCTATGGCACATTAACGTGAACGCGTTTTGTAATCGGGAAAGGTTTACGGCTCCGACGGGACGGAGTTTTAGCGGCAATATTCGCAGTCCTTTTAGAGATGGTCTGGTCTACAAACACTCGTGGCACCCAAAGTGCTGATTATCAAGGAAAAAATGGATTACGTGGTACTCCAAAACGGCACCAGATGATCGGTCTTATTCCTCATTTTCAACTGGTTAAGTGGCACACGCAATCCTCATCATCAGAACTGGAAGTAGATGAACGACTGTAGGTCGGCGGTGATGAACTGGCAGATGATGAAGACGGCGAGGACGCAGACGAGGGCCATCAGCGGGAGGGGCATCGAGGCGAACCAGATGCGGTAGCGGCGCTTGAAGTTCTCGGGGAGCCAATGGATGACCATTCCGATGACGAAGACGAGGATCACACCTATGTGCTGCTGAGCCATTTGCGGGATCAGGGACAAGTCCCAGTCGCCGCCGATGCGCTCGACCATATTCTTTGCTGTGCTCCACGCTTTCTCGTTCGCCTCGGCAGGGTTCAGGTTGGAGCCGCTTCGGAAGAAAAGGCGGGTAAAAGTAATGAATATGAACGTCATAGCGACCGCCCAACCTGTCTCAAGCCACGAGAAAGCGGCCTTGAAGCGACAAAGATGATAGAGCATCCGCACGGCCGCGCCTATGAATATGATCAATGTCCAGACGAAGAACATATTGAACACCGAAGCCGGCACAGTGATTTTAAGAATATAAAAGGCCATGCAGACGAGACCTATGACGAGCGTCCTGACATAGACATTGCAGCTCTTCCAGAACCTGTAGATCAGCATTCCTAGGCCGTTCAGACCGCCCCAGATCATGAAGTTCCAGCTGGCGCCGTGCCACAGGCCGCCAAGGAGCATCGTGTCCATCCTGTTGATGTCCGAGATGAGTTCCTTGCGGTATTTCTGGCAGAAAGTGATCAGAAGTGCCAGCACTGCCGCAATGACCAGAACCACTCCGAAAACCCACCAGTTCTTGGCCAAAGCCGAGGCCAGGAAGGCGATGCCGAGGATGATCGCATACGAGCCGAATGTGCCATTGCGGTTGCCTCCAAGCGGGATGTAAAGATAGTCCTGAAGCCATTTGGAAAGGGAAATATGCCACCGCTTCCAGAACTCTCCGGCGTTGCGGGCCTTGTACGGAGAATTGAAGTTCTTCGGCAGATAGAAACCCATCAGCATAGCGACACCGGTGGCGATGTCAGTGTACCCGGAGAAGTCGGCATAGACCTGAAGCGAGTAGCCGAAGAGAGCCGTAAGGTTCTCGAAACCGGTGTAAAGCAAAGGGTTCTCGAAAACCCTGTCGCAGAAATTCACAGCCAGATAGTCACTGAGGATCAACTTCTTGGCAAGTCCGTTCAGAATCCAGAAAATCGCGATACCGAACTGTCTGCGGCCAAGGAAGAACGGTTTGTGAAGCTGAGGGAAAAACTCTTTGGCGCGCACGATCGGGCCGGCCACAAGCTGAGGAAAGAAACTCAAGTAGAAGCCGAAATCCCAGAAGTTCTTGATCGGGCCGATTGTCCTGCGTGAAACATCAACCACATAGCTGATCGCCTGGAAGATGAAGAACGAGATTCCGACCGGAAGGAAGATCGAGTCAACGCTGAACGCCTGAGAGCCTGTCAGTTGGTTACCCACAACCGCAAACCAGTCTCTCACAATGAATTCCGTTCCGAAAAGATTGTTCACGACATCGGTCAGGAAGTAGGCGTACTTGTAGTAGCAGAGCAGCGACAGATCCACGACAACGCTCAGAACCACAATGGCTTTCCGGCCAAAGTTTCCTTTCACACCGGACAGAGCGAAACCTGCCAGATAGTTATAGACAATCACGAACCCAAACAGAATCAGGAACAGTCCGCTCGTCTTGTAGTAGAAAAATAGGCTGACAAAGAACAGGAAGGCATTCCGAAGCACGACCTTGTTCTTGAAAACGCACAGAAAGGCCAGCACGATGGCGAAGAACGCCCAGAAATAGAACTGGGTGAACAACAACGGGTGAGCCTGATCAAAAGAGAACAGGTTCTTGAAAAAGTCAGCGGCAACGTCCCAAAATCCCATCACTTACCTTTCTTTAAATGTTCCACATACTTATCCATCAACGCGTTGAACAGCAGGTCTCCCACCAGTTCATAGCCCTTTTCCGTAAAATGAATCTTGTCCCTCTTGGCGAGGCCGGCCTCTTCCCATTTCCTCATCGAACCGAGTCCCCCCATAATGTCAAACAGATTCCAAACGCCTGCGTCACAATCCTTTCCGAGCCTCAAAAAGCTTTGCTCAGCCAACTTGCCGTTAGAATTCACGACATAGCCTTTACGGCGTATCCTCCTGAAACTATCGTTGTTGGAGACGAACAGCAGAGCGCAGTCGGGATTCACCGAACGAATCTGCGACACAAGCACCTTATAGCGCGCGACAAAATCATCCACAGAAAAATTCGCGGCGGTCGCATCATTGATCCCGACGGCTAAAATCACCAGATCCGGATTCACCAGCCTCAAATCATTCATCAGATCCGGGCACTTTGAATATGACCCGAGCGAAGCCCCGTTCACGCCGATTCCCGTCACGGAAATGCCCGGAAAAGGGTTGTCCAGGAATATTCCCGTCAAGGTGAACTCGCCTTGTCCCTTGGTCGCGATCTTGACGGAGTCCGCAAACGCGGGAAGGCCGAAAGACCAGCAGGAATCCGCCCGGCACCCTTGCAGCGTGTCACCCTTAGCCAAAACCACCACCGGAACTCTCTCTCCTGCTGATGAATATCCAAGGACTTTCACTTCGTTGAACCGAAACGTCGGATCCTGCGGTTTCGGATCCCTGGCCACAGTGGTGACCATAACCGAAGCCTTGTCATCCGACGCGCTCAAGGCTATTCCAGTAAGTCCAAGCCTATGATCCGGCTCCCTTTGGACATTCTTCGTCACCTTCCAGGACCCTTCGTAACTTGTCGTGAAACTGCTTGGATTGTTCGTGTGGGCGGCGGAGAACGGGAAAACCAGTCCCCTGCCCCCGTCCAAAGCCGTTCTCAAAGACAGAAGGTCGTTCCGTAACTGCCGCGTCAAAGTCCCGGCCTGCACGTGAGACCCCCCGATGTGCATAATCCTAAGGTTGCCTTTACCCAGAAAAAGCACGGAATCCATCTTCTTGAAAAGCCTCTCAAAGGCCGAACTATCCCCCTGAAACCCAATCCGGTTCTTCTCGAAACGCGCGAAATCATATTCAGGAACCGCCTTCCGCAGCGACTGCCCCCAAAGGGTCGCCGGAAGCAGCAAAAAGAGCAATGAATATGTCAGGAAACGTCTCATAACTCTGTCTTTGTCAAGGTGTCAGGCACGGCGGGACGAGGATTGAGACTGTCCCGCAGGTCGCGCAGATATATTCCCACAGCCTCGTCTGAAAGTTCCTGGCGGAGCTTGTAGAAGTCGTGGTAAAGAATGAAGGACTTGGCGAGCGCGTTTCCGATCTCAAGCGCTCCTTTGTGTGTGAAATGAATATGATCGGGGCCGGCCAGAGCGGGATTGTGGCTCACCCACTTCCTCATCGAGCCCGGGCCTCCCATCACGTTGAACGTGTCCCAGTAGGCCACGCCGTTCTTCAGACAGTTAACCTTCAAGGAATCATTAAGTTGCGGCAAAAGCGGCCAGGTTATCAGATTCCCGTCCTCGCTCTTGCACATGTCCGCCGGGCCGATGAACATCAGCTGGGCCTCCGGAGCGACCTCCTTGAAGTAGTCGAACTGCATCACGATCTTCCTCACGTAAGAGGAAATGGCTTTCTTCGAGGCCATTCCAGGCATCGCGTTTCCGCCGAACTGTAAGATTATCAGCCGAGTGTCCGTCTTCGCGAAACTCTCTTTCATCACCTGGCGGTTGATGGACGAGAATATGAATCCGGCGCATCCACGCAAGGCGACATTGTCAACGGTCACGCCTCCTTTTCCGTCCAGCATTATTCCATAGATCTCAGCATTGCCGGAAAAGCTGATCGTGCCTTTCTCCACATCGCAAGGCAATTCCCAAGTGACCATCGAGACTTCAGCCTTGGCCGAATCTATGACGGTTTTCCTTACCGGCAACGTGTCGCATTTCAGGGCCATCTCAAAGCCTGCGGAATTCTGCCCCAGAAGCACGGAAACCTTTGAGATCGACTTGACCAACTCTTGGGAATACCTGTTCTTGGTTCTTGTAAAAGTGAACGTTCCGTTGCCGGAAACGTCAGTGAACTGTGTCAGAGGCCCGTAGCGCTTGTGCGAGGCCTTCCTTGTCAGCGAGTCCCCCACCATAGCGTAGCGGGTCAGGCTTCCGGAAGCGTTCTGCGAGAGAGAGACGGTCGGAATCCGTTGGATCATCGGTACCATTCCCGGCCCGGATCCCCCGAAGCGTTCCTGAAGATCCTGTCTCAGCACAGCCGAGATCCTGTCCATTTCCAATTGGGAATCACCATAGTGCAGAATCCTGACGGTGCGGCCGGAATCTGCCGCCGCGGCCATCTCCACGAACAGCGAGTCGAAGAACGTGTAGTCATCCTCCGGCAGACATATCCGGTTGGGATTCGAGGTGATGTAGTCATAGTAGTAGCGAAGGGTATCTGTCGAGCCTTCGACCATCTCGTAGCTTTTCTGCACGGCCAGAAGCACGGAATCCACATTCACGTCCACCGTGCTGTCCTGAAGGTCGGCAAGATAGCCCTGGTAGGACGGGAACCTCAACTTCAAATCTCCAACCTGAACGCCTTTCGACGGATATACGAACCAGATCGCACAAAGGATCAGGAAAACGGAAAGAAAAAACAAAAGTACCTTATATTGCTTCATAATGACTATCTGTAAATCACCAGTTTACGTCCCTCTCGAATCATATCGCTCCTTAGGTTGTTCCATCTCTTCAGGTCAGAGACCTTGACCCGGTATCTTGCCGCGATTCCTCCCAGCGTGTCGCCCCGACGGATAGTGTAGGTAATCCTGTCGGTGTTCGCCGCCTGCCTCTTCCGCAGCGAGTCCAGCCGGGCCTTCCTAAGCGCCGCCTGCTCCTGCAGGAACGCCAGCCTCTCCGCCTTCCTCTTGGCCGCCAGCGACCCTATCCGCTCAAACGCGGCCGGAATATTTTCTGAATATTCCTCCTCAGCATTTCGTAAACTCCTAAGAATCGGAGCGTTGGCAAACGCCGTGGAATCCATCGCGGCCAGCGCCGTCGGACTTGTGGCATAAGCCACTATCGACATATTCCAGTCGCCATATTCATTGAAAAGTTCCTGCAGGCGGTCGAGTGCTATCACGGTGGAAAGATAATCATCGAAGCGAACATCCGTAGAGTCCAAATCACAAGTGCTTCTACCTATCAAATTGCTTGCTACGCCTCGATCCTGTTCCGTCCTCACCACCTCTCTGTCATTCGTCATCAGCACCTCTGCCACATCCCCGGTTCCTTTATCCGATTCGGTTGCGGTTTTCCGACAAAGTGCTTCCCCCCTGATAGCGTCCAGCGCCGTGAGCGACCATATTCCTTCCCGCCCGTCGTCCCCCCTTTGATCCGCAAGCGCCAATGGCAGGAATAGGACCCGCTCCGGCATATTCCTGAGCCTCAATTCTGTACGCAGCGAGTCGATAAACTCAGGCGTGGCGCACCACCCCCGCAGCCCGCTCCCCGCAAGCAGCGCCAGACTTATGAATATGCCCCTGAAGATTCCCTTCATCTTATCGTCTTTCTAACAAAAATTCAAAGATACGAATTTTTCGGACGCAAATTCCCACGTGCCGTTTCTATTTCTTGTCACCGAACAGCAACTCAATCTGACGGTCAAAATCGGACATAATTTCACGGTCTTGGATGACACGAAACTTATCATATTCAGTAAGAGCCTTCTCGACGGCTTGTTCGTGTGTAACCCTGCCGGCATCGGGAAGTATAGGGCGGTCGTTAAGGTTCATATACTTCTGTAAAAGGTCAGACCAGTCCGCCATAGTCATCAAGATATGATCCTCTGCCCTTTGTTCCGCGATGTCAATGAAAGCATTGCTCAGTCTGTTCAAGGAATCAACTTCCTTTTCACTCAGGTAGTTCTTGGCCACAGTCACATCCGATTTGACGACTCTGCCATCGGGAGCATTCTTCCAAGTAGTCAAGCCCATATGAGGGCGTTCCGCATCGGCACGATCATAGATAATCTCTGCCGCAGTCTGCTTAGTGACAGCATAGTGCATCATATTCTGCACCATCTTGAAGAACAGACGTGTCTCTTCAGAATCCCTGTCGTAATCGGAACTACATTCACTATAGATGTCTGTTATCTTCTGATAGAATCTACGCTCAGACAAACGGATCTCACGAATCTGCTCAAGCAAGCGATCAAAATATTCTGTTGTAAGCACGGAGCCACCATTTTTCAGACGCTCATCATCCATAACCCATCCTTTGATGGTATAGTCCTTTGCAATTTGATTGACCCATTTACGGAACTGCACCGCACGCTCAGAATTAACCTTAAAGCCTACTGCAATAATCATTTGAAGATTATAGTGTTTTGTATCACGAGTAACCTGACGCGAACCTTCGGTTTGAACTATCCGGAAATTCCGGATAGTTGCCTCTTCCTCAAGTTCTGAGTCGGAATAAATCTTCTTAATATGCTCATTAATTGTACGAACATCTACATCATATAGTGTGGCCATCATCTTCTGTGTCAGCCATATATTCTCATCCTCATAGCGCATCTCAATACTGTCCTGCTGATCGCCGATAGATGCAACATAGGTCAGGTATTCTGCTGCGCTGGAACGGATGGTTATTTCATCTTTTTTCTTTTTCAAATAGGATTCCTCCTTCTGGTTTCTGTTTTTCAATCACTTAAGCATAATTAATCTGTCTCACTATTTTCGATTTCTTTCAGTGTACGACCGTCTTTTGCTTTCCACATTTGAGGACCACTAACACTATATCCAAGAATAAAATCTGCCGCAGCTGATGAACTTGAAAATAAAATATCCTCCGTTGTAATTAAATCTTTAACTTTTCCAGAATCAAATAACATCTGTCGCATCTTCTGCATGCCGGCACTCAAAGACTTTACGGATGTTTTTTCATTTACAGAAGCTCCTCCAAAGACAACAAAACCTTCTGTTGTTACTTTTCCTATAGCATTTGCAGAACTCGTTGTTAATGAAAGGACTTCATCATCCATTGTTGCCGAAGTAGACTCTATCTGCGCAAATGGTTCCAAAACCTTATATCCCAGAGCATTAATCAGTATTTTGACATTATCAATAAATTCTTCCATAACAGCTATCTGGGATTCTTTCATTACTGTATTCCGGTATGTATTTTTTGTGAGAACCGCATATCTCTTGCTGCTTCTGGCAATTTCCACAAAACGATTTTCAAGATATCTAATAAGTGCTTTATTTAAATCTCTGCCGATAAAGATAACTGCAGTACTCCAATAGTATTTTTCTTTTTCAGATTGGTAATCACGTAAATGCTGTACAAGCCTTTCTTTTACATTCTCAGCCTCGCCGATATAAACTGATTCTGAACCATCGTCTTCTTTGCAGAAAAGGAAGTATACTCCTGCCTGCGTTATGTCGTCGCGATTGCAGGATGCAACCTCAATACGAGGAATCTTAATTGCTTTTCCATTCCAATTAGATAATTCTGCTATGATAAGGCTGTCTGCCGTTCCATTAACAAGGAACAGCTCTATTGATTTTCCATAGGCCATTACTGTCGTTCTCCTTTACATTTCCTGCTCTCTGATTTCCTTTATTATATCCTCCATATGCATTGATATCACATTTTTCGAATAACTGAATTCTCCTGCAACTCACTATCCTCAAATATTTTCTTGATATGATAATTAGTAGTGTTAGTACCGACATCATATAACGTAGCCATCACTTTTCCATTAATCATGCCGTCTCTAATAACTAAATCCCATACAAATCATGCAAAATTCCCATTGCCTCTTCCTGATTAAACAAAAGCCCAAGCTGGGACAAAGGCAGCGTTTCCTTCAAAATTTCCTCAAAAAATTCATTTATGCTTTTCTTCACTAATCCATCGGTAGGTATTATTGTATTGCTATCCACAATCTGTAACAATCGAAACACATCATATTTATGTTTTTTTATATCTCTGCTGTCAACATGCTCACCATTTTGCTTTTTATTCTTTAAATCAAGCCACGCAAACATCTTAAATGGAATCAGATATTCTGCGCGCAATACGCTTATCCCATCTACCACAGCCCTTCCCTGCAGCATAAAATTATAGAAATCATCATTTAACAAAATAGCTGAAAGACTTGAAGTGTCTTCATCCATATGAATTGGAATAATACCCTCATCAACCTCTAATTTATAACCCGGTTTTTGGAAAAAAGCTCAATCATGACCGGATACCCTGCCTTCGGATCAGTGAATCTATAAAAATGCATATCCTCGCTGTTTCTCGACCCACATTTATAGCCTGCTTCTTTAATATATTCCCAAAAAACTTTTCCAAATTCAGGATACCGATCTTCTATTATTAAAATCATATCAATATCTTTGGTTGCTCTAAAATCAAAATTCGCTTGTGACATAATAATATCACAGGCAGCTCCTCCGATCACTGTATAGCAATCTGTATAATCCTTAAACTTTTCTCTAAATGTATCTATCCCCGTTACCATTTGTATTCCTCCAATAACTCTTCCAATGCACCTTCTATCCGTTCATCCATATTATCCACGAAAGTCATATACAAGGAAACCGGATCAACCATCCCATTTCTTGCGAATTTCTTCGGATCATATTTCCATAATTCAAGCTTTACTAAATTATTGCATTCTTCCCATTTTTCATCAATCTCTACAAATGAATATTCCTTTGCCACTGCCTTATCTATTGCAACACACTTCATATTAGATGGATTTAGCATTGTCTGCATCGCCAAAGCACTCTCTCCCGATAACGGCATTTCATGAAGCATATCAATATTCTCTGTGGTAAAGGATTTTTGCACCGGATTTATCATATGGGGTAATGCCTTTTTTATTATCTCATATTTGGCATTGTCCATCCACATATAATATTGCTTTCCACATGCTTCCTGTAAGATCAACCCCATCGCAGACAATTGTTCACTCGCTCTGGTAAGAGAAGTTCTGGTTACTCCTAAAAACTCTGCCGCCTGCTTTTTCATTACCTTACAGCCTCTGTTTGCATATAGCAGGTACAAAAATAAGCTCTGTGCAATGGGTGACATCTTATCCATATTTACCTCTTTTTTTATTGATTTATAAACAGCCATGCCAAGAAATGGCAAATACAGCTGACATCCATCTGCAACAAACGGAATTCTACGTCCAATCAGTGCCTCTCTCTGCAGCTTTGTAACATGAGTAAACCAATATGCAATCGGACAACCAAACATATCCTCATAAAGAATTCTCTGTTTGTCCAATGCAACCACTCCAAATCGCCCCTGATCGGATACACTTATCAAAACAAAGACACTATCACCATCTTGTACCTTGGTAAATGTTCTTTTTAATGTCATATATACCGGAAGTCCTTTAACATCATCCATTGGCGCTATATGAAAGTCAGTACCAAACATTGTATTTATTTCATCCATCATACCATCATCCTTGCTTTCTTAATAACCATTTTTATTTATAATAACATTATATTTGTTTGTTTTCAATATTTTTATTTCGAGTACAATCAAAAAAGCCGGACAATGCACCTGCATCATCCGACTCTATCTCATCCATGATCTTAATAGTTTTTCATTATATTTTATGTATTTTTATGCAAATCTTTTAACTTTTCATTATCATACTATCACTAACAAAATCCAAATTAAAGAATTCCATTATTGGTCGTCTCTGTCACCATACATGTGTCGTTAGCACACACGTTTGCTCGTTTGTTGCAATATATTCCCTTAAATACTTAAACGGAAATGGAACAACCGTTAACATTCCATACCTTACAAACTCTACGCCCATAAGTGGCAATAATTTTTTAAAAAACAATTTACTTCCATCAACCGCCTGTATCTCACGTACTACGCTGGCTCTCTCAATTGTGTATTTCATTCCATTACCAATTTCACCAACTGAATATTTTGCGTGCGTATCATCATTATCAAAATAATTAATGTCTATATTTCCGGAAAGATACTCGCGTCTCTCTTCTTCTCCGCGTAAATAGGCATATAGCATAATACCGGTATTCTCAAAAACATAGCGCACAACTTCTTTCTTTGTAGTAATTCCTTTGAATAATCCCATTACATCGGCTTTCGTGTATTCCGCATTCACATCGATATGCGGGATGACTATATCCATTTCTGCCTGTACTTTTATTTTATCTGTTGTATTCATTACTGCACGAAGCCAAGTTGCCACGTCTTTTCCTGGAAACCTTCCTTCACTAGCTACATTCTTAAGAACGTCACCCATCGCGGTATAATCAGGCATAGAATACATATTGGTATCCTTTATAAGATTAATATTACCCTCTGCATCTTTTACTAAACCTATAACACCTCTATAATCATTTCTATTCTCTTCATTCAAGCCGAAATAATCCATATATTTATCATACTCTGTCATGGTAAAAAGATTTCGTTTCAATGCTTCGATTTTAAATGCACCGTCCGGATGAATAGTCATAAAGTAATACGTATCGTCTGCAACTACACCAAATAACCAGTCTGCTTTATATCTATATAGACTCCAATCCACCAATGTAATTTTACCAGTTGCAACGTCTTTCTTAATTACAAGCTCTTTCAGAATATTATAAACTGCCGCGGATGATTGGTGTTTAAAATTCTCTACTGTAATATGCTGAACAACATAATCCTCCATGTTTTCTTGATGCGGGTCCACTTTCGAATCTGAATAGAAGGATTTATCATGTATATATCGTACATTAAGCTTCTTCTTTGATAATCTTTTTCCAACGCTACATTTTGCCTCCGGAATAATTTTATTAATACCATTCGCTACATCCAGCAAATAATCTTCAGAAGTTTCAGAGTGTACAGCATCCACTATATTAATTCCAGAATTCAAAACTTCCTTTTTAACAATATCCTTATATAACTCCAATGGCAAACGCTTATATTCCAAAACTTCATCAATACTATATTGCTTAAATTTAACACAAACATATTTACCAAACTCATCATGTAAGGTGTTCAAAATATCATATAAAACACCCATCTTGCTACATGAAAACGTTTCATAATCCGTAAAGTCAAAGAATGTAATGCTACCCCTTTCGCCATCTATGGGTTTAATAATAAAGTTTTCTCTACGATTTTTATTTTCATTAGATACTCGTTTTAAGGTATTATTGTTATAACTGAACTCGTATTGCGGATAATCCTGTAGCTTTCTTTTTTCAAATTTCATTTGCTTTTTAAGTGCCAGTGCTGTCATCCTATGTGCTACCAATTTTACACACATATCATCTCCGACTTTCACTTCAAGGCACTGCATACCCCATATAAAATTCTCCTTATCCTTATTCAACCATGCAGGTCGAAAACATAATAATTTCCCTGACAGATTATTAAATGATATTATTTCATCAACCGGACTCGTTAAGGCATTGAAAAATAATTGTGTCAACAAATACTCCGGTATGTTTCTACTCGTCATAGATTTTATAGACAAACTGTCTCCATCCTCTTTTGCATTCAGCAAACGAACAAACCCAGCTCTGGAAATAACATTTTTAGGAAGCATAACCCAAAAACTCTTTCCACTTTCAAATTGCAGAGCTGATACCTTCATATCGTCAATATCCAAAAAAGACGCTCCACCTTTTATGTATTTATCCGATGTAGTAACATAATAAAAATCATAATCTTTGTCAATGTTAGAATACTCTAACGACACCAGGAGTTCATTCGAATAAAGCTTCTTTATACTCATTGCAAATATCCCTCCCGATTTATTTTTGCTATAATTTCCGTTCCTATTTCTTTTCTATCCAACCGATATAAATATGGTATCTCAATAATTCTACCACTATCACTAGACGTAATTTGCATATTGTGATCAAGCATAATATTGATTATTACCGCTCTCTTTCCTCCACACTTATCTAACTTTTTCAGAACGTTTTTCTTCTCTTCTTCCGCAGATATTAACATGGTTTCTTTCCATAACTTAAAATCAACATACACGCCATTACCTAGGGTATAATCAAACAATTCAAAAAACTCCGGCGGCATTTCCTGCAACCTTACTCCTGCATATTGCTCTAAAATATATTTACCGACAACTTCGCCTAAGGCACCTTTGTAAATATTATTAAACATAGGCGGTGTCAATATAAACTCATTTGGAACAAAGCTAGTTGCATATCCATGCTTTTCAAACAGTGCTTTCACTCCTGGAATTTGCATAATCTCTTTCAAATGCACCTCATCCTCTGAAATCTTTTGCGGAAGACTATCGTCAAACTTAATAGTTATATTTTTATTATAGTCCCCTTCTTGTTCATAAGAATAAGCTGTAATTTCGCCCGGCGCACACATATAGACAAGCTGATATTGCGAATTATATTCTACATTTTTTCTGCTTAGTGTAGGTCTCATAAGACATAGCTCACGCAATGCTTTCCAATAGTCTATGCTATCATCCGTCCAATTGCGCTTAAGCTCATTTATAATCTGCATTGCCTTCAATGCTAATGTTCCGGCACGATTTTCCATTACGACTATATCCGGATTGTCATTTTCCTGACCATTAAAATATGTTTTACCCACTTTAACCAGTTCCGCAAATTCAGGATTCAACATTCGTTGCTCCACAACTGACAAATCGTATTCTGTTAGAATGGTATTATCCACATAAATATATACATCCGGATTCTTGAGACCAGTTCTACATATTCTTCCTACCGCCTGTATTAATGTTCGAAGTGCAAAATTATTTACAGAATCTGTTTTATATGGTTCTCTCTTTTTCCCCGAAAAAGTATATCCACCGCTAAAACATATAAAAGCATCTTTAATTACCGCAATACCATCTTTACGGGAAACTTCTCCTCTTTCCATCAAGAATTCCATCTGATATATAAAGCGAATTAAATTCTCCGCATCAATTCCTTTTTTACTGTCCACATTCACCAAAAGATGTGTCGGCTTCTCAAGATATATACAGTCAAAGTCCTTTTCCATATCTCCTCTATCATAATCATTAACTGACACGATAGCAACATTCCCCGGTGCCTTATATTGCAAATTTTGTCCCACGCCAACAGTTTTATAGGAAGATATGACAAAAAGCTTTTCTCCCTTTGATAATCTCTGTATAAACTCGGCACGCTTAGCATCATAATCATCACCATTTATACTGTATAATAAGTCTTTAGCTTTTAATCCTTTGATGTCATAAAGCTTAATAATAACGTCTGCAAATTCCTCTAATAATTTAATATCAAAAAGCCCCTTATTCTCCTGCGGCAATTTATTATTAAGACACAAGAAGGATTTAACCGATTCATTTAAGATAAATGCCTTCATAACCTTTACAACACGAATAAAATTATTCTTTGCATATTCAATACGATCAAATGATATTGCTAATTTTTCTGCATACTTCTTTACAAGTGCTTCGTTTCCGTTAAATATCTCTGATAACTCAACTCTGTCATCCGCACTATAAAAAACTGGCTCCACATGAATATTTACCTTGTCGTAATTTGCAACAGAAGTCTGAAATGACTCCTGCAATCTACGTTTGTCTGCTTCTGGCATCACATAATATTTATCCTGCAGCATCCTTTGAAGATATTCCAAATCATAATTGCCAACAACCGTATCAAGCGTTGCGGTAGCTGAAATACCAATAACTTGGGCCTTTTCAGATAAGTGAAGTAAAATACGTTCTGGCGAATCCTGAAAATCAAATAACTGAATCTCTGAACGCATACTGTGATTAGGATCATCTATAAAATCATAATAACGAAATCCTCTATCATAGACAGATCGATCAAAATACTTTAACGACATTTTTCCATTGCTGTCTTTTCTATCTCTCCTCGACTTTACCCGTCCTCCCATTACAATCGGTTTCAAATACCTTATCTGTTCTCTTGACAAATGAAACTCTGTAAGCACCGACTCAATTGCATTTTCAAACGTATAATCATCCTCTCCCGGTCTCTTATCCTCATCCTTATGATGCTTATAATTAATCGAAAGATTTCTAACTCCATTCTGAAAATAAGTCAAACAGCCTTTAACACTGGCCAGCAAACTTAATACGCCACCATCTTTCTCTGTTGGTCTTCTTTTTGTAAAACGTAACCAGTTTTGTCTTGCCTTCATATCGGTATCTATATCAATAAAAGCATTTTGCCCCTCAAATACCGAATGAAACTGTAAGTCATTAAAAATAAAATTACGACTTTTATTATCCTTGCCGTCTCCTGTTTTGAAGCTGTATTGCATCACAAAACGATCATATGTTTCATTAAACACATTACCAAATCTTTTTATAATTTCCATAGGATTTTTCGCATTTTTGTGTTCATCAAGATATGCTTGTTGTAACTTTGATGGCGTCGTTAGTTCTGTCGGAAAATCTCTAGTCTTCAAAGATGCGTAAACACGATGAAACAAGCCTAAATAATCAATATGATTTTCTAAGCCTCTTGTTATGATCTGATTCAGCAGATTCTCTCTTGTTGCGTCAAATTCATCTATAAAAATAATTGCATTTTTTGTAATGTTATTATTGTAAAAGCTGTATGTAGGTTCAATAATTGTTGTATTTCCCAAGAAAAACTTATCCATAGACATGAAAAATATCCGTTTTTCTCTCGTATATACTGCTGGATATAATTCTCCTATCCAATGATAATCAGGATTATTTGCAATGTTCTTTAACTTTTCCTTTGGTGTCTTAAATTGCTTCAATTCGCTTTCTATCACCTTACGAAAAGCACTTTCCTGTTGCTTGCGAATAGCATCTTCTGCACTCTTGCACAAAACATTAATAATTTCTCTACTGGTTCCTTTTAATTCACGCTTTTTATCTCTGTATTCGTTTAATAATTTTACCGAACCATATAAATCTCTAAATTCTTGTTTCATAGTGATTGCTTTTGGAATTTTTCTGGCACGATATAACTCGTCCAATTTTTCTACAACCATATCTGCATTAGCTTCTATTCGCAAACAGTATTTATCATAATCATCTTCTTTTCCGCGCTTTGCAAAATGTTCTCGTAACTCCTTATCAGGCAAATTTTTCTTAAGGGTTGTAACAAAGAAAATCTTCTTATCCTTGAATTCAGGCGCATCATAATTGTCGACCATAAAATCCAGTACACTATATGTTTTTCCAAAGCCGGTCGGCATATCTAACAAGAACAATCCCGTATCCGTTGACCTGCAAAAATTTTCAATCGCCTGTTTCATAGTATCCTCCAAGTTTATATTGTATTTTTCTTATGCAATAATTGTATTCTCCCTTTACACTCGATGCCTTATCAATTATCTTTTATCATTATATTTTTGTGAAATAATTCATTTAATGCTTTTTTTATTTTTATATCTTCAAGCCCATAGTATTTTAGCTGCATCGCATATAATACAATTTCAAGAAAAATCAAATCTAACAGTGATAGGCCTACAAAATCTTTATCTAAATTTCCATGTGCATAATTATTCCTTTGCTGCGACAGCCTCTCACCCATTTCTGAATAGTTTAAGTCTTCACCATTCAAGCTATATAAATATTTTCCAAACATATCTATTATTTCTACAAGGTTCTTTCCAACAAAAGTAATCTTTCCACTCAATGGGCTGGAACCAATATTTTTTTGCATATATTTATATATGCCCTTCAGTTCCCCTTTACTGCTATCAATCAATTCCTGTAATACCTGCTTTGCCTGTTCTTCTGCTTTAATTTTAGCCTCTTTCTTTTTTACTCCTTCTGGAAAAATACGCCGAAACTCCCATTCAAAAGCAGCTGTAATCATAACAAACCTTGCTGCATCAATATGCTTTCCTGCCTCAAATGTATCTGGCAAATGTCTCGTATAAATCGTATCTGAAGCAATATCCGATAATATCTTACCTTCATATCCCTCAATATATTGTTGCTTAATATAGCGTCCATCCTTTATCGGTTTCGCTTCGCATTGCGAGATGCTATCTAAAACCTGCATTTTAGCACATGTATGATACTTTCCATCATCCATCAATGCACTAAGCTCAACAGCATCAAATACAATATTCCTTCTATAGCATAAATACTGAACAAACAATTTTGCTATGTTATATAATCGAAAAATAAATGCATAATTATCAGTAGTTTCAAATTCAAATACCATTGTAGAAGTCAATTTCAGCGGAGTATCTTGCACTCCCATACTCACTCGCCTTCCAACACCAAAATGAACAGATACTTCATTATCGTCTACAATAAAACTTCTTTTTTCTGTTGTCGTTTTCTCATATTCAACTGTTTGTATTGAAATTATTCCCTTTTGCGATTGTTCTTCATCATATACTAATGTAAATGCATTTCCTACAGAATGAATAGCATTAATCTCAGGTCCAGCAAAGGCAATTCTATTAACTAAATTATTTTCAGTACTGAATAATATTACTGCCACTACTTCAATAATCAATACCGAATTGTAGCAACCAATAGACGATCCCTGCCTTGTTATAAATATTACTTTTTGTGCCGTTTCATTAATAGTGCCTTCAATATAAGGACTATCTAAAGTTAATGGATCACCCATTGTGAAAACACCAGGAGATAACTCTTTCATTTTCCAATTCCATATTTCTCTCTTCTTATCTGTGGGAGGAATCAATCTTAGTTCTTGCTTATCATAAACAAAATCAAAACATATATCTTTATAAGTCAATTTTCCAGAATATACATTTAAATCTTCCAAATTTTCACCTCTTTACAAATGCTGATTCAATACCAACTTCTGTTCCAAACCATTCTTGTATATGTATAACAATCTTCGCCTATCAAATACCGGATTTGTGTCATGTATTATGCTATGATGATTTGGACACACAATAAGCTGATTACTTGCGTCGTTATTTAAGCTGGATACAAAATAATCGATGTGATGTGCCTCCACAATATGTGAGCCAAACTCTTCACCGATTAGCTGGCCACATATCTGGCAACGATAGCCATAAAGAAGCTTAAGATTATCTCCTATCTTCTTGTTGAGTTTTCTAATTTTTACAATCCTTTCTGTTTCAAGAATTGTAGATAATGAATCTTCTACATCATAGTTAAATTCTGCTTCCATTACGCGTTCCTTCTGACCAGAAACAGCCTGCCGCAGAGAAATAATATCATCTGCAACAATGGTCTCTAAAATATAAGAATCATCATATTCTGTTGTATATATTGCAAGGTATTCCTTACACTCTTCAGGTAACCTTATCATTGTTCTGTCGCCTGGTTCACGCATTTCACGCGTGGTCTTTATAAACTGATAGCTCTTTGAGAAGCATACCTGCAATGCCTTTGCAAGTTCACCATTCTTGGAATATCGTATCTGCAGTGTATCCTTTTTCCTTTTAAATTTAGGATCAAAATTCACATTAGTTATCTTCGCCTTAAAAGATTTTCCATTTAGATATAGTGTGATATCTTTTGACTCACCTCTTTTCAAGAAGCGTCCCATAATCTGTCCAAATACAACCTGATTATCAAAAGGTAAGGTGAGCCCTTCTTGCAATAAAGACCAGTCTACCTCTTTTTTATAGACGTAATTTTCAGTTGTCATCATGGCTCACCTCCTCGCTAAAATCATAATAACGTAAGTATATTTTCTATTTTTTCAACAATTCTTTCCTGCTCTTCAAGTGGTGGTATCGGAAAGTACCAATTCTTCATAACATCAAATGGTGGTATATTTTTGATCGCACTGCCATTACTCTCATTTTGTGCAGATTTTTTTAGATTTGCATCAAAATAGTACTGAAAAAACTTCCTATTTACGCCTTCAGCTAGTGTAACCCTCATTAGTGCTTGATTTATTATTCCTTGTTCAATATCATCTGGCATAATGTATGTTTCTCCAATTGTTCCTGCACAACTTACAATAATATCTCCTGGTAAGACTTCAAATCCACTCATGCTATCATCAAAATACTCACGTGTTATGTAATAAGTTCCTAATGTATTATCTTTGTTAATAGCATGTTGTTGTTCATATACCTTAACAGTGTTTTTTCCTTTAGGAACAAACATCGACTTAGTTAATGCACTTCCAAACGGCCCTTTTTTAAACAATCCAATATTTCCAAACCTAATCCATTTCCAATGACTTGGAATCTCATACGGAAAGTCACCATCAATAGCTTTAATCTTTTTATCTACTCTTCCCTTTCTGTTTTTCAATATTGTATTTTTCTGAATCTCAATTTGCTCCAACAACTCCTCCGCAGTTCCATCCTCCGGAAGCTGTTCTGTAAGTTTTCCTTGAATTCCTGCATCAATAATCTTTGATTTCAAGACCTCAAGGTCTGATGAATACTGAGTTTGCAATGCATCAATTCGATCAAGAAGTTTGAATAATTCTTTTATTTTTTTTACTATTCTATTTTGTTCAGAGATAGGCGGTATAGGGAACGCAATATTTATTAAATTTGTCTTACTAATTCTAAATCTTGTAACACCATGACCAAGTGACTGTACCTTATTTCTAAAATCGTTTGAAGATAACGCATACATAATATACTCAATGTTGTAATGTTCAATATTAGGTGCAACCCAACACACATCAACTGCAGTCATCAGAATACCTTTAACATCAGGTATTATGCATGAATACATGTCCTTCACAACGAGTCGATTTATCAGCAAATATCCAGGGTATATCTGCCTACTATTCAATTCTAAAAAATGTTCTTCGGTTAAATACTTATATCCTTTTTCAATATATTTGCAGTCACCAATATTACCTAATTGTATTAACTTAACTGGTCCAAAATCAACCATATCTTCCTTTAATACCCAATTTCCATCGTTCAACTCATTATCAAAAGTTAAATCGGATAGTGTCCCCCATCTCCATGAATTTGGAATGCTAAAAGACATGTTTTCTTCTGAAATATCTGCAAATGTTTTTTTCCCTTTTTTTCTCAGAAGATCATATATATCTTCTGTATCTCCTTCATCAGATTTTTGAGAAACCAATTTCCCTTGAACTGCCAAGTTTATTATTTCTTTTCGTAAAGCACCTGTATCTATCAAATCTCAATCCCTCCCAACAAGTTCTTGAGCATAGAAACAGCTTCTGCTATTCCATCCGACTCTGCCTGCATATCATCAAGGATTTCAGCAACCGTTCTTTCATCCTTTTCCTCTAAATCAAGCCACTTAAAATCAAGATTATCTGCACTCTTAACTTCATCCTTGGTAAAGCATCTCCATCTACCATTAGGATTTGTATCTTTATCGTAGGTTGCCACTCTATCTTGAATTGCACCAGTCTTATAACAATCAACAAAGTCCTGAAGATGCGCTCTAGTCATAGGTTTTGTTGCCATTGTATGCTTGATTCCAGTTCTATAATCGTATACCCAGATATCCTTTGTCGGTTCACCCTTTTCAAAGAAAAGAACATTAGTCTTTACGCCATTTGCATAGAAAATACCTGTAGGAAGTCTAAGAATAGTATGTAGATTAAAGTCCTTCAAAAGTTTTTCTCTAACCTGCGCAGTTGCACCAGTGTCCGTAAGTACACTATCAGGAAGGACAACTCCTACACGCCCACCAGTCTTAACAATTGACATGATATGCTGTAAGAAATTCACCTGATTATCCGATGTTTTTACAAACTCTGGTCTATTAGCTGCAACCTCCACACTTCCCTGCGGTCTAGTTCCGAAGGGAGGATTCGCCAGAATTACCTGGTACATCTTATCTGATGTATCAATAAGAGAATCCTGATATGCAATAGGGCTCTTGTTTACACCGATATCATGTAAGTAAAGATTCATTGATGCAAGTGTTACTACAAGCGCTGTATTATCAGCACCAAATAAAGCATGATTCTTAAGGAACTTTTGCTTCTCAATATCCTTACTCTGTCCCTTCATATGCTCATACGCTGCAAGTAAGAAACCACCTGTTCCACACGCAGGATCTGCTACTGTTTCATCAATCTTAGGATCTACTACTTCAACGATTGCCTGTATAAGTGCTCTTGGTGTAAAGTACTGACCTGCTCCACTCTTCTTATCCTGACCATTCTTTTCAAGAATGCCTTCATAGATAGTTCCCTTAACGTCTCCTTCCATCATGTACCATTGCTCAGAAGATACCATTTCAATAACCTTTGCAAGCATAACAGGCTTATCAATTTTATTAGTTGCTCTTGTAAAGATTGTGCCAATGATACCTTCACTCTCAGAAAGTTCCTTTAAGATTTCCTCATATTTCTCTACAAGGTCTGTTCCACTAAGCCCTTCTAAATCTTCCCACTTATACCCTTCTGGAATAGAACTACCAAGTCCTAATTCTTCTTTTTCACTATCCATCTTAAGAAATAGGATATATGTAAGCTGTGTGATATAGTCAGTAAAACCAACACCTGCTGCCGCAAGTACATTTGCTATATCCCACACTTTTTTAAGTAACGCCGCTTCGCTTTTTTGATTTGCCATATTATGCCACCTTTAATATAAATTTTGATAATGTTTGAATTTCGCTTGCAAGTGTTTTACCACCGAAGCTTTTTACCGCCTTCTTCCAAAGTTCAGTATCTGTTTCATTTAATTCCATTACAGTGATTGCACCATCATTAATGATGTATTCTGCAATCTGCTGCATGATATCCTTCTGTTCTTCTGTAAGTATTCGCTGATTTTGACCACAATACAAACTAAATCTACTCGCATATCCATTGATCAAACTTGTAAGTTTCTGGCTCTTCTTGTAAGCATATCTAACAATTTGAATTAGATTCGTTAGAGCATTTACATTTACCTTGCCATCAAGAACTTCCACATCACCCTGTTCATCAAGAAGCTTATAATTCTTCCAAATCTGATATACGCCATATTGACGACTTTCAGAGAGCAATCTATCTCTTAATTCCATAAGCATATCGTGTGTGATAACCTTATCCTCAGAATTGTAGATAATTCTAAGTGCCTCTATATCATCCTTGTGATCTTCCAGATATTTCTCAAAATTCTCAATATACGTCTTTGCAGTCTCCTTTGAGAACCCTGCATATAGAACCTTGTCATCGTCTCCGGTTTCTACTAGATAACCTTTCTGCATTTCAAGAAGTTTATTTCTTGCCTGAAGATTTCCAATTAAACAATATATCAATCCCATTCTCATTGAGTTATCATGAGATGGACTAATGTATTCAACTAATGTACCTTGTGTGAAAGCGGTATTAATATCATTTGCCAGTTTTCTTGGTGCAAAACCAAAGTTAGTAATGAAGTAATCAAGGTGTCTTCCAAACAGCACGCTTTCCTCATATCTTCTATTGATGGTTGAGCAGTAATCCCTAAGAAGCATAAGATTATCATCACTCACTTCGTTGTGCGCTAACCTCTCAAGAAGATGTTCCAATGATAAATTCTTTTTACCAGAGCCATCAGGACCAGGCTTTGGAATATGCTTCTCAGACTCAGTTACACCAACTGCATCAACTATGTAATAGCATTCCTTTGTGTCAGCATTTGGAGTTACTTCCTTTAATTTGTCATCACTGATAACACGACAGCCTCTACCTTTCATCTGTGTGTAAAGAACGTCTGAATGAACATCCTTCATAAAGAGAACTACTTCTAACGGCTTTACATCAGTTCCGGTTGCCACGAGAGTCACCGTTACTGCAATTCTAAAATCCTTCTCAGTTCTTAAATCCCTTATAAGTGCATTAGAATCACCGGCAGAGTACGTGATCTTCTGTACAAACTTTTCCGGTATTGCATCATTTTCAAATTCCGACTTAAATACATCTTTTGCAATATCTACAATTTCAGTTGCATGATTATCATCTTTTGCAAAGATTAACGTCTTGGGTATGTATTCCCATTTCTGCTCACGACTAGGATATAAATCCTCATAAATAGCTTTCTTATATGCCATGAGCACTTCTTTTATCTGCTTTTTATTCACAACAGATCTATCCAATTCCGCTGCACCATATTCAACAGACGCTCCGGCATCTATTATTTCAGATTTTCCAGTTCTCTTAGATGTTTCTGTAATCTTAGCTCCTTTTTCAATCGTACCACCATGAGCTGTAACATCAGTAATAATTCGATATATACGAGGCGGAACATTAACTCCATCTACAACAGAGTCATCATAGGTATATTCTTCAATAACATTTTTGTTAAAATATGCATATGCTTCTGGTGTAGGCGTAGCGGTAAGACCAAGCACCGTTGCCTCAGAGAAATAATCTAATACCTTCTTCCACTTGCCATAAATAGATCTATGACATTCATCCACAATTATTAACTGGAAATAATCTTGTGGAAGCTTTAAATCATTACCCAGGTCAACTACAGTCTTACTATCCTTTTCTTCATCAGCTTTTACCTTCTCATCCTCAGCGTCTTCATCACTATCACTAATTTCCTGACCAGTTAATACACAGAATAATTTCTGAATTGTAGAAATTACAATATCACCCTTGATATCTTCTTCCTTCTTAAGTCTGTTGATTGTATAAAGGTTTCCCATTTTCTGTTGTCCTTCTGTACGATCAAACACGCTAAATTCAGACTCTGTTTGCCTTGCAAGGTTATTTCTATCTACAAGAAATAAAATTCTCTTTGTTGGCGTATAGTTAAGCAATCTATATGAAGCTAAACATGCAAGATATGTCTTACCAGAACCAGTTGCAAGCACTGCCAAGTTCTTCTTATTTCCCATCTTTAATGATTCTTCAAACTTTACTTCTGCTCTATATTGGCAGTCACGAAGACCACGCTTCTCGATTAATGGAAGGGCACCATACTCGGATTTTTTTCCAACGATCTGAAGCATCTTCTTAGGAGAATGCATCTGAGGCAGTTCTTCATAATCACTGTTTTCTACCAACATATTTTTGAAATATATCTTATTTCCATTAGCCATATACACTAAAGGAATAAGCTTCTCAAACCATAAGCCATACCAGTCCTGTGGAGAAACAGCATAGTCCTCTGCCTGCTTCTTAACTTCATCACCTAGAGGATTCTCTTCTCTTTTTGCCTCAACAACTGCAATAGCTTTTCCATCAATAAAGAGAAGGTAATCACTTTCTGTGTTTCCTCCCATTAACGCTTCCTTAACAGCGGATGTGCTATTAGGCAGATATTCATTTCGAGCCACTATATCCCAGCCGGCATTTCTCAATTGTTTATCTATTTTTACACGTGCTTTTTCTTCCGGTAACATAACTTTAACATTCCTTTCTATGCTGTAATCATTTTCAACTCTTTATCTAATTTACAAACTATCCCAACAAAACTTTATATCGTTTCATATAAATTACTATATACCAATCTACGTCCCAAAGCACATTTGCTAGTTGCCGTTGTACATGAAGCCGAACAATTACAACAATTATTTGAATTTGTACACAAATGAATTGCGTTTAGCGTTCCATATCCTACGCATATTCTATACGAAGCAGCACTTTTTGTGTTCACTTTTCCATTTGTTATTATGACATTTTGTGGTGCATACTTTGAATAATCAAAGTAATGTCGGAGCGTTCCATGATGTGGAATTTTTATATACTTAAATTGCCTATGTAACTTTATATCCGTAGCAGTTGCGATTTCTTTCATATGTGGCTCCTCTATATCTCCAGTAAATAATACATTTTCATCTCCACATACTTTGTTCTGAAATACAATATTATACTCATGATTAAGCTCATTTAATTTTCTTATTTGAACACTCATATCTTGTTCCATTTCACCCACATTTATATAAATATCATCTAACAAACTCTCATACACAATTCTCATATCTTCTATTCTTTGTTTGCTATGGAACTCACCATTAAAATATTCATTATTGTTTTCATCGATATATTCATAAAAGTTTCCTTTGCTCAAAAGTTCACTCGTTACATATATACAAACGATTTCAGAAAGAGCTAACAATTTTCCTTCGAAATCAGAGGATAATTTCAAATCATGTATTATTCCAGAAATATGGTTCTCATGATTATCATCTGCTGGCCATAATGTAATATACTTGCCATTCTCAAATGTTACACCTTTGCTCAACAGCATAACACTAGATACATTATCACATAAAAAATCTAACACATCGAATAAGTTGGCTGTGGTTCTAGATAATCCACACTTTCTCATTTCTATTTCAAGAAGTAATTCTTCCAGTATGTTAGAAGCCACTACAAATGGATTGTTCCATATATTAGCAATGTAAATATTTTTAAAAAGCCCTCTATACTTACTTTGACCACTTTTATGCATATATATTAATCCACTTATATGATCTTCATGAAAATGCGTAATCAATAAACTTGTATTTCCATTCGAATAACGCCTTGATATATCATCTGCGATTTTATTCATTAAATCCTTTCGCTTTCCATATTTACTTGAAACATCCGAAAAAAAATGAACCCCAAAATCTACTAGTAAATTACTGTTGTCATCCCTTTCTTTTAGCATTATACAATCACCAAAATATGCATTATAGACTTCAATTTCTTTGCTCATACCTTAATCATCTTTCTCTTTAATGTACTTCCCCGACTTAATTCTCTTATCCACCGGTCTTTCTGCATCCACTGGTATCGCCCACGCCTTCCCAAACTTAATAACTCCCGGAACCATTCCTTCATTACATATAGTTTGAAGTCGTCTTTCCGACAATCCCCATTTAGCCGCAGCTTCTTTTACAGTCATAAATTCCATAGCTCTAATCTCCATATTTCACTACAAAATGACAATAATTTTCTGCTTATATTATACAGCGGAATACCGCCGAATATCAACCACAATTTGCATAACATTCGGCGCACAATCCTATACCTCCCCGCGCACTTCCTCCAACAAAAAATACCTTTCAGCGAACATTCCCTAAACCTCGCCAAAAGGTATTTGTTTTTAACACCCTATTCTATTTTCTGCTTACAAGCACATATTTTTCAAGGCTATTTTGTAGATATGTTTCCTTCAAAAGTGCCCTCAAACCCGCTTAAACTGGGCTTTTCTTCGAGAGGAGACAAACGCTCTCAACATGCCCTCCTTGGCAAAATTGATCCACGACCGCAACCTTCTCGACCTGATACCCAAGCTCGCCCATGCGCTTCACATCTCTGGCAAGCGTTGCCGGATCACAACTCACGTAGACCATCCGCTTAGGCTGCATATCTGCGATTGTCTGTAATAATGTCTCATCGCACCCCTTGCGTGGCGGATCGACAACGATCACATCCGCATATACGCCGTGTTCCTTGTATTCAGCTGGAAGCACTTCTTCTGCCTTGCCAACGAAGAACTGCACATTTTCGATGCCGTTGATCTGCGAATTTACCTTTGCATCGGCGATTGCCTGTGGGACGATTTCCACGCCATACACCTTCGCCGCCTTTTTGCTCAAGAACAGCGAAATAGTTCCGATACCGCAGTACAGATCCCAGACTGTCTCCCCGCCCTGCAGATTGGCATATTCCAATGCCTTATCATACAGTTTCTTTGTCTGCACCGGATTTACCTGATAAAACGACAATGGTGATATCTGATATTTCACATCACCGATATAATCCGTGATATAATCCTGTCCCCATAAGGTCTTACATGTATCTCCCAGAATCCGGTTCGTCTTTTCCTGATTGATATTGATGCTGATGCTCGTCATTCCATTGATCTGGCGCAACCGCTCTACCAGCGCGTCCGCATGTGGCAGCTTCGTGCCATTGATGATCAGGCACACCATGATCTCACCGGTTGTAAATCCTACCCTCGTCAGGATATGACGCATCAGACCAGTATGCGTCTCCTCATCATAAGTTGAAATATTATATTCCTGCAGGAAATCCCGCACACATTTAATAATTGTATCATTGCCTTCCGCCTGAATATCACAATGCGGCGTATCAATGATCGTATGCGTTCTTCCTGCATAAAATCCGGTTACGACCTTTCCTTCCTTGTCCCGTCCCACCGGGAACTGTGCTTTATTCCGGTAATTCCACGGATTCTCCATGCCGATGATCGGCTCCATCAGATCTTCCGGATGCTCGATTCCACCGATTCGTGAAAGACAGTTCTTAACTTTGTTCCATTTGTAATCAAGCTGTTTTTCGTAGCTGACATGCTGCAAGGTACAACCACCACACGGTCTTGCCACCGGACATTTCGGTTCTACACGATATGGTGACGGCTTAATTACTTCCACCAATCGCGCATACACATACTGCTTTTTGACCTTCGTGATTGCGGCACGGATCGTATCGCCCATCACGGCATCCTTCACGAATACTGCGATGCTTCTGCCGTCCTCAGTCGCTACATGTCCGATTCCTTCGCCGTCCGTTCCCATATCCTCTATCACTAATTCTATGCTATCGTTTTTCTTCACTTTCGTTCCTCTTTTTACCTAAACTATATTTATAAATTCAACTAATCATAGTATACTATATTTATAATTTGAAGAAAAGAAACAAATAATCAAACATCAAGATGTTCTGTAATTTGTAGATATATGGTTGTATTTCATTGCAGTAATATGGATATGTTTGGAACTTAGAAGTTCTTGATGTTCTGAGTATAATCAGCAATGTTTGAACACGATGTTCAAACAA